>Ga0207659_10000010_pt1 | contig 286639 bp, 285 predicted proteins | sample KBSM43metaG_FD_184330 | JGI IMG/M metagenome (GOLD analysis project Ga0207659, IMG submission 184330) | Miscanthus rhizosphere microbial communities from Kellogg Biological Station, Michigan, USA - KBS M4-3 metaG (SPAdes) (version 2) | ecosystem: Host-associated > Plants > Roots > Rhizosphere...
AGCAAGGTCGACGTGATCGCCCCACAGCACCGCCACCAGCACGGAGATTTCGGCTCCGACGGGTTCGCCTGGATCGAGGTGATCGGCCAGGCCCGGGCCAACTCGCGACCGCTGGCGCGCTACCTGGCGCTGATCAACGTCTCTGCCGTGATCGCCGCCCTCGGGGTGATCACCAACAGCTCGATCCTGATCGTCGGCGCGATGGCCGTCAGCCCCGACCTGCTGCCGATCTGCGCCACTGCCGTCGGCATCGTCGGGCGCCGCTACGGCCTCGCCCAGCGGGCCTTCTCCACGCTCGTCCTCGGGCTCGGCCTGGTCGTCGTCACGGCGATGGTCCTCAGCGCCCTGCTGAAATGGACCGGCCTCCTCCCCGACGGCTTCGCGGTCGAGCAGAGCAGCCTTTCCAACCTCGCCCACACCGACTACTCGACGGTGCTGATCGCGCTGGCGGCGGGGGTGGCGGCGATGCTCTCCTTCGAGACCAGGGCCAGCGCCGCCGTCGGCGTCGCGATCTCGGTGACGACGATCCCCGCCTCCGCCTATCTCGGGGTCGCCCTCGGCGGTGGCGGCATCGAGCACGCGCTCGGCGCCGCCGTCGTCCTCGCGATCAACGTCTCCCTGCTGATCCTCTCCGCCACCCTCACCCTGGCGGTGCAGCGATGGCTTCCGAATCGCTCCGGGGCTCCGGTCTAGGCGGCTGCGCCAGCGGCTGCGACCACGGCGCCGGCTCCGGGCGCCTCTCGTCGTAGAGCACCTCGCTGCCCGAGAAGCGGTCTTCCCAGGCCCGGCGCCGCTCGCCGAAGACGACCCCGAGGAAGCCGATCCCGAAGGCGAGGACCGAGAGTCCGAGGCCGACGAGGCGCCTGATGCTGCGCCGGGGCGACAGGCGCTCCTCCGCCAGGCGGATCCCGAGGAAGCGCATCCCCGGCGTCTGTCCCGCCAGGGACCAGAAGCCGACCAGGTAGATCGCGCCGAAGGAGAGCCAGGCGGTGGAGCCGATCGCGATCGCGAGGCCGCTGCCGCCTTCGCCGTTGCCGCCGAAGATGTTGGCGCCCAGGGTGAGGAGGGCGACGAACGCGGTGAAGGCGAGGTTGACGAAGACTCCGTCGACGACCATCGCCAGGCCACGGCTGACGAAACCGGCGCGGTCGGTGGGCAGGACCCGCGGCCGGCGGAAGAAGAGCCGGCGCACGATCCGCTCGAAGCGGTCGTCGAGGCGGCGGGCGAGGTTGCCGATCGTCCGCCCGATGTCGCCGATCAGGCCGATCCCCTGGGCGCTGATCGCGGCCCGGACCTCGGGCGCCTCGGCGATCCGCTCGACCAGTTGCTGCGCCTGGTCCGAGGCCAGCAGCCGCTTCCAGACCTCGTCGACGAGTTCGGAGTCCATCGCCTCCAGCACCGCCTGCTTGACCGCGTCGCTCTCCAGCGCCCCCTGGACCGCCTCCGCGACCACCGGCCCTTCGACCACGCGCGCCATCGCCCGCTCGACCGCTCCGCTCTCGACCGCGGCGACGATCGCCTCCTCGGCGGCGGCTTCGACGGCGCGGTCGATCCCGGTCGCTTTGGTTACCGAGCGCGCCCCGCGCACCCCGACGCCGAGCAGTCGCGCCGGAATCGGGGACCTACCGTTCTGGGAAGCCCCGTTCTCCATCTGCCGACCCTAACCGCTCCAGCAGGCGATCCAAAAGCTCCGCCTGGGCGGGGAGGATCTTCTCCCGCGCCCCCTCGAGGTCGAACCACTCCGCCCGGTCGATCTCGGGGAACTCCTGCTCGCCGCCGCTGCGGGGAGGCCATTCCATGCTGAAGGTGTTGCTGTCGAGCCGGGCGGGGTCGAACTCGGCCTCCGCCGCCCAGGCCTCGACCACTTTCCCCGCCCGCTGCTTGATCGAGCCGAGCTCGATCAGCTGCGCGGGGTCGAGATCGGGCGCCGGCCCCAGCTCCTCGCGCAGCTCGCGGATCGCGCAGGCGCGCGCCTCCTCCTCGTGCTCGATCTGCCCCTTCGGGATCGACCAGGCGCCGAGGTCTTTGCGCTTCCAGAAGGGGCCGCCGGGGTGGACGAGGAGGAACTCGACCTCTCCCTCGTCGCCACGGCGGAAGAGGAGGATCCCGGCGCTGTGCTTGCTCGCCATCGACCCGAGTCATACCGACTCGGGTCGATGGGAAGCACTTAACCGCCCAGCTTGAAGGCAACCAGTTTCGCCGTCTGCCCTTCGGCGGCCGGCAGGCCGGCGCCGGTGACGAGCATGTCGGCGGTGACCATCACCCCGGCGTTCGAGCCCGAGGGCAGGGCCGCCTGCCACACTTCGCCGCCTTTGGCGGTGTCGAGGGCGTGGACGACGCCGTCGGCCGTGGTCGCGAAGACGACGTCGTTGGAGACGAGCAGCGAGCCGTAGGCCGGCTGCGACATTTCCGTCGTCCAGAGGATCTTGCCGGTCTTCAGGTCGAGCGCCGCAACTTCGCCGGTCGCGGTGCTTTCTTCGCTCGTTTCTTCCCCGTTGACCAGGGTCGCCGAGTGGTTGACGATCGGGACGTAGATCCGTTTGGCGTCGGCGGCCGGCAGCGCGACCACGCCTCCGAGCGAGCCCGGGAAGACTTCACCCGGCTTGATCTTGTCGTATTCGCCCTTCATCGCGTGGATGTTGTCCTTGTCGTGGCCGTTGTGCCTGCCGACGCTGGTCCGCCAGACCGGCTTCCCGGTCTTCACGTCGACGGCGACGACGAAGCCGGACTTGCCGGAGCCGATCGCCACTTCCTTGCCGCCCGCCTTGGTGATGATCGGCGAGTTCTGGAAGTCCCAGTCGTAGATGTTGTGCGGGGTCTCCTGGTAGTACCAGGCGAGCTTGCCGGTCTTCGGATCGAGCTTGACCAGCGAGTCCGCGTAGAGGTTCGGCCCCGGCCTGCTGGCGCCGAACGGTTCCCCCTTGGCGCCCGGCAGCGGCGCCGGGTTGCCGGTGCCGGCGTAGACGAAGCCTTTGCTGTCGAAGGAGGGCGGGTACCAGAGGCCGCCGCCGGAGTTGACCTCCGGCTTGCCCCAGAGGCTTTTCGGCACCGTGTCCCAGTGCCACAGTTTCTTCCCCGTCTTGCCGTCCATCACCCAGAGGGTTCCGACCGCGCCCGCTTCGTATTCGGCCGCCGGCGTCTCCGGCACGGTCGAGACGTAGACCCGCCCGTCGTTGACCCCCGGCGCCATGTCGATCGCCCCTTCGAGGTCGACCTGCCAGGCGGTCTTGCCGGTTTCCTGGTCGAGCGCGAAGGCTTCGGAGGCGGTCGCCCCGTAGACGAAGCCGTCGGCGACCGCGAGGCCGTTGGGGCCGTGGCTGGGCGATTCCCACTTCTTCGTCCAGAGGACGTCGCCGCTTTCGAGGTCGATCGCCTGGACGTTCGATTCCAGGTCCTGGGAGTAGATCACCCCGTTGGCGATCACCGGCGTCGAGGCGTAGCTGCCGTAGACGCCAACGCCGTTGACCGGCATCGACCAGGCTTCTTCCAGTTCGGTGACGTTGCCGCTGTCGATCTTGCTTTTCACCGCGCGGGTGCTGGCGGCATCGACGTTCGGGAACGCGTTCCCGGTCAAGTTGGCGTCTCCCGAGGAGGACGAGGAATTCGAGGAAGAGCCGCATCCCACCGCGAGCGCTCCCACTGCGAGGAGCGCCGCGAGCAGCGGCAGCCTCCAGAACCTAGACGGCATCGACATCCCACTTCCTCCCTAGTCGAGTAATAAGGACTTGTCTTCTATCGTTTCAGAAACGCCTGCAAAGTGGACACCGAGTTCACTCAGCAGCGGTTGCAGAACGCGGTTGGCGAGCAGGCCGAGGCTGCCGAGGTTGGCGAAGCCGGGACCCTGCCGCAGGCCGCCGAGGCCGGGGATGTGGAGGCGCGGCCGCACGCCCTCCAGTTCCAGGCCGCGGCCGACTGGGACCTCGGTCTGCGGCGGGCCGTCCCAGAGCGGGCCGCACTGTTCTTCGACCTCGTCGCGGACGCCGTCGGGGAAGAGCCCGCGCAGCTGTCGCAGCAGGTCGAAGCCGGTGCAGTTGACGACGAAGTCGTATCGCTCGACTTGTTCCCCCGCGGAGGGGCTGTCGAATTCGAGCAGCGCCGCCTCGCCGTCCTCGGCGAGGGAGACGTGCATGGCGCGGCCGCAGACGAAGGAGAGGTGGTCGTCGTCGGCGATCCGCTCCAGCACGCTGGAGTCGAAGACGCCGCGGTCGCAGTGCTTGACGAAGTCCCGCCGGGTCTCGAGGTCGAGGTGTTCCCAGTCGACGTTGTCGGGATCGGCGAAGACGCGGTTCTCGAGGAAGCTCTCGCCCCGGCTCAACGGCAGGGTCGGGGTGTAGACGGTCAGCCGCGCCTGCGGCCGCAGGTCGCGGAGAAAGACGAGGGCGCTGAGGGCGCTCTCGCCGCCGCCGATGATCGCGATCTCCACCTCCTCGTCCTCCGGCACCCGGGCCAATTCCTCGCGGCGGCTGTCGCAGTGGAAGACGCGGGACTCGACCTCGGGGTCGTGCGGGAAGTGGCGGTGGACGCCGGGGCCGGTGAGGACGAGGACGCGGCCGCGGTGGCTCTCGGGGTCCTCCGGACGCCGCCGCTCGTCGACCTCGGCCTGCCAGCTCTCCTGCCCGCCGGCGACCGAGACCTCGGTCACGCGGCCGTCGTAGATCGAGATCCCCTCGGTCGCCCGCTCCAGCACCCAGCCCAGGTACTCGCCGTAGTCCCTATGCATCACCGAGGGCGAGCCGGAGTTGACCCAGGCCGCATATTCGTGCCGCTCCATCGCGAAGCGCTGCCAGGTGAGCGGCAGCAACGCCGCGTCGATCTCGTCGCCGACCTCGCCGAACTGGCGGCTGCTCTGGTAGGGAAAGCCGACGTCCTTGATCGGCGGGATCGCCAGCGGCTCCTCGCCGGAGGTCATCCCGTTGCGGCCGAGCCAGGAGGCGGCGGGCTCGGTTTTCTCGATCACGGTCATCGAGATCTCGGCCAGGCCGAGGGTGTTGATCGTGTGCACCTTGGCGGCCAGGGCGGCGGCCTTGGCCCCGGCGCCGACGACGAGGATGTCGCTCTCGCTCATCTCTCTCCCCTCAGACCGGCGCCAGCGGCCGCGGGCCGGCCGGCTCGGGTTCCCTCGGTTCGGCGATCACCAGTCCCTTCTGGTCGGGGGCGAAGGAGATCGCGCTTTTGCGCGCCCGCTCGGCGTCGCTCTCGACCGCCCGCAGCTCAGTCGTCTGGAGCACGATCCGCAACACCCGCTTCATCTCCATTTCCGCGTAGCTGGCGGCGAGGCAGCGGCGGACGCCGCCGCCGAAGGGGATCCAGGTGTAGGTGCCGGGCTGCTTGCCGAGGAAGCGCTCGGGCAGGAAGCGGTGGGCTTCGGGGTAGTGGCGCTCGTCGCGGTGGATCAGGTGGATGCAGGGGGCGACGGTCGTCCCCGCCGGCAGGTCGTGGCCGCCGAGCCTCATCGGCTCCAGCAGGTTGCGGACGACGACCGGGACCGGCGGCCGCAGCCGCAGCGTCTCCTTGACCACGGCGTCGAGGTAGGAGCCGTCGCCGCCGAGCACGTCCTCGCGCAGCCGCTCGACTTTCTCGGGATGGCGCAGCAGCCGCTCGAAGGTCCAGGCGAGGGTGCTCGAGGTCGGTCCGTCGGAGAGCAGGGTCACCAGTTCGTCGCGCAGGTCCTGATCGGAGAGCGGCGAGCCGTCCTCGTACTGCGCCCGGACCAGCATCGAGACGACGCCCATCGAGCCGCCCTCGGGGTCAGCCTTGCGCCGCCGCACCTCGTCCATCACCGCCTCCTCGACCGCGCCCATCGCCTCGCGGTAGCCGCGGCTGCGCACGACCCACCCCGGGCCGAGGAAGGCGAGCATCGCCAAGTTGCGCGGCTCGTTCATCCAGGTCGTCAGCGTGCGCAGGCGTTCGCGCAGCGGCTGCAGGCGCGGCATCCGCGAGTCGGGCCCGAAGACCGCGCGCATCACCACGTCGAGGGTGATGTCCTGCATCCGCGGCCAGAGCGCGAACGGCTCCCCCACCGGCCAGCGCTCGATCTCCTCCCGCGCCACCGTCGCCATCATCTCGGCGTCGGCCTGGACCGCCTGGCCGTGGAAGGAGGGCAGCATCAGCTTGCGGCGGGTCATGTGCTCGGGTTCTTCCAGCAACATCACCGAGCGCGGGCCGAGCAGCGGCCCCAGCAGGGGGTTGGCGACGTCGACCCCGACCGCGCGGCCGGCGGTGAAGACCTTTTTCACGTCGTCGGGGTCGGCGAGGATCACCCAGTCGCCGTAGTGGCGGATCCGCAGCGTGAAGGTGTCGCCGTAGCGGCGGTGGCACTTCTCCAGCCAGGGCAGCGGCCGCTGGGTCCAGCCGGCGGCCTGCAGGGCGCGGGGCAGTCGCGGCCCGGGCGGCAGCGCGCTCACGCGGCATCCCTCCCGTCCTGCGCCGCCAGCTCGTCCATCAGCGCGTCCTCGAGCCGGCAGGTGGTCCCGATCAGGAGCTCGAAGAGATCCGAGCTGAACTGCGCGGGGAGGTCGTGTTCGGCGCCGCGGGCGAGGTAGCGCTCGCGCACCAGCTTCACCCGCTCGGGCTGCATCATCGGGATCCCGTGCTCGCTCTTGTGAACGGCGACTTCGCGGCAGATCTGCAGGCGCTCGCCGAAGAGCGTGGCGATCGCGTCGTCGATCTCGTCGAGGCGGCGGCGGAAGGGCTCGAGGCCGTTGTCGGGGGTGGCCATCACTCCCCTCCCAGCAGGCCGGTGGCGAAGGCGTGGCTGCAGGCGGCGAGCTCGTCGAGCGCGTAGCCGCCCTCCTGGATCACGCAGACCGGCAGCCCCGAGTGCGCCAGCAGGCGGCCGATCTCGGCGAAGATCTCCGGCCGGAAGCTCCAGCCGCCGTGGGGGTCGCCGGCGACGGTGTCGTAGCCGAGCGAGACGACGAGGGCGCGGGCGATCTCCGCGAGCTCGTGGATCGAGTGCGCCACCTCTTCCAGGTAGGTGTCTTCGTCCGGGCTCTCGGCGAAGGCGACGGCGCGTTCGCCCGCCATCCGCGGCAGCGGCGTCCCCGGCGGCAGGTTGGTCACCGGCGCCGCGTGCAGCGAGTGCAGGGCGGCGATCGGGCCCATCCGCTCGATCAGGGCCGAGGTCCCGTTCGGGTAGTGGAGGTCGAGGTCGACGATCCCGACCGGCTTGACGCCGCCCTCGGAGAGCCGGCGCACCGCGGCGACGGCGTTGTTGAGGTAGCAGTAGCCGGCGTGGAAGGCGGGGCCGGCGTGATGGCCGGGCGGGCGGCAGACCGCGTAGGTGAAGCGCGCCCCTTCGAGCAGCCGCTCGGCGGCGGTGATCGAGGTGCGGATGCCCTCGCGGGCGGCGGCGACCAGCGCCTTGTTGACGGGGATGTCGGGGTCGAGCCCGGGCGGGGCGAAGTCCGGCATCACCACCGGCTCCTCGCTCTTCAGCTCCGCCAGCGCCCGCAGGTACTCGGTCTCGTGCAGGGCCTCCAGGGTCCGCTGCACCTCCTCGTCAGCGGCGTCGGCTTCGACCGGCCGCACCCCCGAGTGGCGGACGAGGCCGGCGCGCAGCTCGACCAGGCGCAGGTTCGAGTCCTGGCCTTCGATCAGCCGTTCCCCTTCCCGCACCCAGAAGGCGGCGTCGCCGCTGCCCTGGCGCTGCTCGACCATCAACAGCTCACTCATCCAGCAGCCTCCGCATCCGCGGCCCGAGAGGCTCGAACCCGTTGCGCCTGTAGAAGGACTCGGTCGAAGCGATCGCCGCGAAGGTCTCGCGCGGGAGACCGACCTCGAGCCGGCTGACCCCGCGCGTTCGCGCCTGGGACGCGACCGCCTCGACCAGTTCCGCCCCGACTCCGCGACTGCGCCAGGCCTCATCGACCCAGAGGTCCTGGATCGTCGCGTAGACGCCGGGAACGTGTATCGCCCGCTGCCAAGTGGCGCTGAGGACGCCGACGATGCCGCCGTCGGCCTCCGCGATCAGCACCGAGCCGCCCGCCGGTTCCTCCAGCAGGGCGCGGACCTCGGTTTCAAGCTCACCCGGGGAGGGGCGGCGCCCGCCGAGCTCGTCGAGGAGGCTGCCGACCGCGGCGGCAACCCCCTCGACGTCTCCGGCATCCGCCTCCCGAACCGTCAACTCGCTGGCGGCGGCCTCGCTCACGCCGCCTCCGCCTGGCGGACGACCGGCTCCAGCTCGACGCTCCAGGCCTCGCCCTGGGCGTCGTTTCCGGTAACCGTGCGGGCGATCGCCGCCATCGGCGCCCGCGCCTTCAGCAGGATCTCGTCGAACTCCTCCACGGGGTCGGACTGCATGACGATCGCGCCGCCTGCGCCAATCGTCGTCCGCCCCGGGCGCATCACGATCGTGCGGATGACGATGTTGAGGTCGGTGGTGCCGTCGGCGCCGAAGTAGCCGATCGAGCCCGAGTAGACGCCGCGCGCCTCCTCCTCGAGGGTGTCGATGATCTCCATCGTCCGCTCCTTCGGGGCGCCGGTCATCGAGCCGCCGGGGAAGGTGGCGCGGACGCAGTCGACGGCGCTGCGACCGTCCTCGAGCCGGCCGACGATCGTCGAGACCATCTGATGCACGGTCGCGTAGGGCTCGACCACCATCAGGTGGGGGACGGCGACGCTGTCGACGTCGCAGACGACGCCGAGGTCGTTGCGGAGCAGGTCGACGATCATTAGGTGCTCGGCGTAGGTCTTCTCGTCACCTTCCAGCTCCTGGCGGCGGGCGGCGTCCTCGGCCGGGTCCTCGACCCGCGAGATCGTCCCCTTGATCGGCCGCGCCATCACCTGGCGCTCGCGGTCGACCGAGATGAAGCGCTCGGGCGAAGAGCTGACGACCGCGAACTCGCCGAAACGGAGGAAGGCGGCGAACGGCGAGGGGTTGCTGCGGCGCAGCTGCCGGTAGAGGTCGAAGGGCTCGGGGCTGGCCGTGGTCGAGAACTGATCGGTGAGGCAGACCTCGTAGGACTCGCCGGCCAGCAGTTCGGCCTGCGACTTCTCGATGTCGGCGAGGTAGCGCTCGCGGCCGCGGCCCGACTGGAAGGCGACGTGGCCGCCCGGCTCGCTCGGCGGCGCCAGCGGCCGCTCCGCCGGCGGCTCGGCGATCGCGGCGGCGATCAGCTGCTCGGCGGCGTCGAGCCAGCGCTCGGCCTCAGGGTCCTCGCCGCGGCAGAGGGCGAAGACGTAGGTCTTGTCCTTGGTGTGGTCGACGGCGACGACGCGGTTGGCCAGCATCAGCGCCGCGTCGGGCATGTCGGAGCTGTGGACGTTGGGCGAGCCGCAATCGGCCTTCAGCTCGTACCCGAGGTAGCCGACGTAGCCGCCGACGAGACCGCGGTCGACGCCCGCGGGGGGGTCGACGGCGATCCGGTCCAGCTCCCGCTGCAGGTAGTCGAAGATCGACTTCTGCTCGACCGTCTCCACCCCGGCGCGGTCGACCGCGACCTCGCCGTCGTCGACGTCGTAGGTGACGAAGCAGCGCTCGGCCCCGGCGGTGGTGCCCATGTATGAGCACTGGGCGAGCCAGGTCGGCGCGTCGGCGCTGTCGAGCCAGAAGGAAGGGTCGTGCCCGGCGAAGAGCTTTTCGTAGACGTGCTCGGTCGGCGCCTGTCCCTCCAGCGTCCGCATCCGCAGCTCCAGCTCGCCTTCGGCGTCGTCACTGACGACGGGTCGCGGCGCCGGTTTCGACACCTGCGGCGCGATCGTCGCCCGCCCCGCCGGCCTCTCCCCCGGCCGCTTGTAGCTCGCCGCCAGCTCGAAGAAGTTCTGGGCGATCTTCAGCCCGTACTCGGTCGAGATCGACTCCGGGTGGAACTGGACCCCCCAGATCGGTCGCTTCGTGTGCTCGACCCCCATCACGACACCGTCGTCGGACCAGGCGACGATGCTGCCTTCCGGCCCGGGCGGGCTGGTGATCGCCAGCGAGTGGTAGCGGACGACCGAGAAGCCCTGCGGCACGTCCTTGAAGAGGCCCTTGCCTTCGTGCATGACCCGGCTGAGGCGGCCGTGCATCGCCATCGGCGCCCGGTTGACCGTGCCCTCGAGCAGGTTGCCGATCCCCTGGTGGCCGAGGCAGATCCCGAAGACCGGGACTTCGCTCTTGCGGAGGATGTCGCTGCAGACGCCGAAGTCGTGCCAGCGCGAGGGGTGCCCCGGGCCGGGCGAGAGCACGATCGCGTCGAAGTCCATCCTTGTCAGCACCCGCCAGGAGACCGCGTCGTTGTTGACCACCATCGGCTCCTCGCCCGAGGCCGCGGCCAGCAGGTGGAAGACGTTGTAGGTGTAGGAATCGTGGTTGTCGACCAAAAGCGTTTTCACGTCAGGCTCCCTCTAGTCCCAGGCCGCGCAGGCCCTGCTCGAGCACCGGCTGCACGACCGCCTCGACCTCCGGTGCGCGTTCGTCTTCTCGGTACCAGCGCGCGAAGTGGGAGAGGTACTTGGAGAGCGGAGCGACGTCGAACTCCTCGACGGCGCTGCGCAGGTGCACCCGGTAGTGCTCCGACTGGACCACGGCGAAGCGGTAGTCCGGGTCCTGCGCCGGACGCTCGCCCTCGATCTCGGTGGATGCGTGGTGGGCCTGGGCGCGCGCCAGGTCCCAGCCAAGGCTCCCTTTTCCTTCGACCAGAAGCTTCTCTTTGCCGAACCTGACCTGCTTGGTCGTCGGCTGCAGGAGGAAGTAGCCGAGCGCGACCTGGGCCGGCACTGACTCGGGGTGCGGGTGGCGCGCCATCTCCTCCGCCAGCTCGGGGTTCTGCTTCAGCTCGTCCTCGAGCCACTCGACCAGCTCGTCGATCAGCAGCGCCCCTTTCTTCGAGGAGCTGATCGATTCGTTCTCCCGCGCGACCATGCCGTGGAAGATGTCGTGGGTCGGCGGGCCTCCCCCGCGGGCGGATTCGTTGCCGTTGCCGTTGGAGAGGCCCATCTCGTCGATCAGCTTGCGGCGGCAGGTGACGTGGGCGACCCACTCGTTGCCGCAGACCTGCATCGAGATCACGTCGTCGAGCTCGTCGGCGGCGGCCCAGTAGGCGAGCGCCCGCATGTGCTGGGTCGGCAGCCCGTCGGAGCGGACCAGCGGCATCTCTTCCAGCTCCTCGCGTTCGGTCTCGTACATGACCATGTCGTCGCCCCAGCGCTTGGTCAGCGTGCCCTCGGCGAGGCCCTGGTTGGTGAACTCGCGCACCTCCGGCAGGAAGTCGGACTCGTAGATGACCCTGTCGAAGGTGATCCCGAGACTGGCGAGCGTCTTGCGCTGGCCGGAGACCACCCAGGAGCGCGTCCGCGACCACAGTTCAAGTGCCTTCTGGTCGCCCTCGAGGACCCGCATCATCATCTCGTCGGCCTTGTCGTCGTACTGGGTCGACTCGCGGGCGACCGAGTCCTCGGCGCCGTCGTCGCCACCGCCGCCGTTGCGGCTGGCGGTGACGTAGTCGGCGTAGCAAAAGCCGACGAAGTGGTCTGACTTCTCGTCGGCGTCGGGGCCGGAGTCCTCGCCGGCGCGGGTGGCGACGCCGGCCATCGCCTCCCCCATGCTGCGGCCGACGTCGCAGATCAGGCTGCGGTTCTCGACCCGGGCGCCGGCCTGCTTCAGCGCCCCGGCGATCGCGGCGCCGACGGCGAGGTTGCGGAGGTGGCCGATGTGCAGCGCCTTGGTCGTGTTGGCGCCCCAGAAGTAGACGGCGTAGTGGTTGTCGGCGGCCATGTCGGCGAGGTCGGCCTCGCCCTGCGCGCCGGAGCCGATCGCCTCCCCCTGGGCTTCGATCCACTCGTCGCTCAGCTTGGCAGTCGGCTGCTTGCCCTCGCGGTCGATCGAGGCGACCCAGGGCTTGGCCTCGATCCGGTCGAGCGCCGCAACAGCGCCCTCGTCCTGGCGCCAGTCGCTGCCCTTCGGCAGCCGCGGGATCAACATCAGGTCGAAGTCCGGCTCCGGCCGGTACGGCGCCCGCGCCGCCCACAGCGCCGTCCCGCTCTCCCCCGCCGCGACCTCGTCGAACCTGTTGAAGATGTTCTCGCCCATAGCTGATTCCGAACTTTCTGGCCTTCGAATTGACTTGTTCGAAATGCACCCGCCGGGGCTCGAACCCGGATCTTTGGCTTACAACGCCAACCCTTTAACCGATTAAGGCACGGGTGCTAGCTATGTTTCCCTGCCCCAGAGCAAACCCTGATTGCTCAAGTGCTGCGGCAGCATAAACACGATTGCTGCGCTAAGTCAAATAGTTTGATTAAAAGTCTGGAAATCGAGCAGAAGGTGCTGGGGAAGGGAGGAGTGGGTGCCCCTCTCGCTCCCTGGGTTCCTCGCCTCTAAGTTGGCCGTCTCTCGCTGAGTGGTCTGTGCGAGGAACAGGACGCCGGTCGCGAGAGGGGCACCCACTCCTCCTGCCACAGTCTCTGGAGAGACATCTAAGCCTCCCCCCGCCCCCTAAGCTCGCCCGGCCTCCAAGAGGCGGCTGAGGAAGCGACGGGTCTCCTCGCGCTGGGGAGACTCGAGAACCTGAGCTGGCGAGCCCTGCTCGATGATCCGCCCGTCGTGCAGGAAGGCGACCTGGTCGGCTACCTCGCGGGCGAAGGTCATCTCGTGGGTGGCGATCAGCATCGTCATCCCCTCCCCCTTCAGGTCCCGGACCGCCTCCAGAACCTCACCGACCAGCTCGGGATCGAGCGCGCTGGTGATCTCATCGAGGAGGAGGACGCGGGGGCGGCCGGCGAAGGAGCGGGCGATCGCGATCCGCTGCTGCTGGCCGCCGGAGAGGTTGTCGGGGCGGTCGTCCTCGCGGCCGGCGAGCCCGAAGCGGGCGAGGAGCGCCCGGCCGCGCTCCTCGGCCTCGGCCCGAGAGGCGCCGTGGGCGCGGCGCTCGCCCAGCATCACGTTCTGCAGCGCGGTCATGTGGGGGAAGAGGTTGTAGGCCTGGAAGACGAGCCCGAGGCGGCGACGGACGGAGACGGGGTCGACGGCGGGGTCGGTGATCGGCTCGCCGTCGAGGAAGACGTCGCCGTCGTCGATCTCCTCGAGCAGGTCGACGCAGCGCAGCAGGGTCGACTTGCCCGAGCCGGAGGCGCCGATCAGCGCCACTGCTTCGTGTTCGCGCACGGTCAGGTCTATCCCCCGCAGGACCTCGCGCTCGCCGAAGGCCTTGGTGACCCCCCGCACCTCCAGCACCGCCTCGCCGGCGCTCACCGGACCGCCCCCTCCGGCCCGCCGAGGCGGTCGACGATGCGAGCGGTGGGGATCGTCACCGCCAGGTAGAGCAGCGCCGCGGCGATCAGCGGCGTGAAGTTGAACAGCTGCGACTCGATGATCTGCGCTTCGCGGAATGCCTCCAGCGGGCCGAGGATCGAGATCAGGGCGACGTCCTTCTGCAGGGCGACGAAGTCGTTCAGCAGCGGCGGCGCCACCCGCCGCACCGCCTGCGGCAGGATCACGTGCCGCATTGCCTGGCCCTCGGTCAGCCCGACCGCGAGGGCCGCGTCGCGCTGACCGCGGTGCACCGAGTTGACCCCGGCGCGGTAGACCTCGGCGACGTAGGCGCTGTAGGAGAGCCCGAGGGCGATGGCCCCGAGGACGATCGGGTCGGTCGGCACTCCCTCCAGGCGCAGGGCGGGAACGCCGAACCCGATCAGGAAGATCAGCAGGATCGTCGGGATCCCCCGGAAGAGGTCGACGAAAGCAACCGCGAGCAGCCGCAGCGGAAAGAGCGCCGGGGAACGCGCGATCCGCACGAGGGCGACGACGAGGCCCGCCGCGAGAACCGCGAGCTCGATCAGGACGAAGAGCTTGACGTCGAGCCAGAAGGCGCGGAGCACGTCGGGGAAGGAGTCCTTGAAAACGTCCCAGTTGAAGAAGGTCTCACGAACTTCCGGCCAGCCGGGGCTGGTGAGGATGAGGACGGCGAGGCCGCCGAGGACGACCACGCTGGAACCCGCGGCGATCGCCTGGCCACGCCGGTGCTTGCGGCGCTTCGCCGCCTCTCTTTCGAGGCGACGACTGCTCGGCATCAGCTCAATTCAGGGGCGCCGGCGGCCTGGCTCATCCAGCGCTGGGTGATCTTTTCCAGCTCGCCGGAGTCTTCCAGCGCTTCGACCGCCTGCGAGACGCAGCTGGTCAGCTCGGAGTCCTTTTCCAGCAGGGCGCCCCACCGGTCGCCGCCGGGAGCGCTGAACTGGCCGACCACGGCGGCCTCGGGAACCTGGACCGCGGTCAGGTAGAGCGCCGTCGGCAGGTCGACGACGACCGCGTCGATCTGCCCGTTCTTCAGCGCCTGGACGACGTCGTTGGAGTTGTTGAAGACTTCCGGCCTGCTGCTCGGTTCGATCTCCGCTTCGGCGGCTTCGAGGCTGGTGGTGCCGATCTGGACGCCGAGACTGGCGTCCTGCAGGTCTTCCAGCGAGGTGGCCTTGGCCGCGTCGGAATCCTTCAGCGCCACCACTGCCTGGTTGGCGGTGTAGTACGGAGCCGAGAAGTCGACCGCTTTTTCGCGCGGCGGCGTGATCGAGATCTGGTTGACGTCGAAGTCGAAGTCTTTGGGGCCGGGCGCGAAGGAGGAGTTGAAGGGCTCCACCGTCCACTTCACCTTCGCCTTCGGGTAGCCGAGCCGGCCGGCGATCGCGTAGGCGACCGCGCTCTCGAAGCCTTCCCCGTTGGTCGGATCGTCGTCTTCGAAGTAGGGGGGGTAGGCCGGCTTGTCGGTGGCGATCGTCAGCACGCCCTGCTGCTGGGTCGGCAACTGGCCCGGCTTGCAGTCGGCAGCGGCGGTCGCGGCGCCGGTGTCGGTCGTGCCAGAGCCGCTGCCGCAGCCGGCCAGGACCAGGAAGGCGAGCAGGAGGAGTGCGAGGAGGGGCTTCTTCATCGGAGCGGGGACGGCGGCAGGATGCGAAACCCTACCCTTTCGGCCGGCCGGCTCCGTATCTGAACTCGAGGTCCTCGGCCAGAGCGGCAAGCTCGGGCAGCGGCACCTGCAGGCCTTGGGCGATGCGGCGGACGTTGCCCCAGGTCGGGTTGACCCTGCCCGACTCGATATGGGAGATCCAGGTCGGGTGGATGCCGACGTTCAGCCCCAGCGCTTCCTGGCTCAATTTCACCTCGTGGCGGAGTTGGCGGATCGCCTTGCTGAGACCGATCTGGGGTTCTTCCTGGCGCGGCATCTAGGGAAGGGAATTTGCCTCCCGCCCCCGCGTCCATAGAGGCAGGCTCAACCGTTCACCGCGGCGTCGCCGGCGAGGACCCGTTTCAGGGGGGCGGTCTCTCGCGATAGCGAACACGAACATATGTTCGCATACGGCCGAGCGGATTAATAGGGCAGATCAGCCGGCTTCTTCGCGCGCCCGTTCCAGCTCGGCTTCGACCGTGCCCGTCTGGTTCGGGATTTGCAGCCGCTTTTCCAGCACCGGGATCGCCTCTTCGGGGCGGCCGCTGAGCCGCAGCGCGTTGCCGAGGTTGTAGAGCGCGTAGGCGTAGTCGAGGTCTTCGCTGCCTTCCGGGTAGGCGGCGACCGCCTCTTCGAGCACCGGCACCGCTGCCTCGTATTCGCCGGCCTGGATCAGCGCAAAGCCCTGTTCGTTCAGCGACGCGCCGTCGGCGGAGACGCCTGCTTCCGGGGCGGGAGCGGGTTCCGCCGGTTCGCTTTCGCCCGGTTGTTCGGCCGGCGCCGGCGTCGAGGCGGCGGGCTCGCTCTTCGCAGCCGCGGAGCTCTTCTGCTTCGGCTTTTTTGCCTTCTGTGCCTTGCCCGCCTTCGCCTGCCGCGGTTGCTTGGAGTCGCTGCCGCTCCCGCTGAGGGCGACGACGGCGATCGCCCCGACGGCGGCCAGGAAGGCGAGCAGGGCGACGAGCGCGCCCCAGCGGCTGCGGCGCGATCCCGGCCCGGTCTGGCGTTCGTAGCCGGGCGAAGGCGAGGGTGACTGGGGCTCCGGCACCGGCGTCGGCTCGAACACCTGCGTCGGCTGTTCCAGGCCCGGTTCGGCTCGTTCCAGCCGGGCGAGCGCCTGCCGGGCGGAGCTGGGACGCGCCGCCGGGTCCTTTTCGGTCAGCTCGGCGACCAGCACTCCGAGAGCGCGCGAGCAGCTGCCCCCACAGGCGCGCAGGACGACCCCGAGCGAGTAGAGGTCCGAGCGCTCGCTCGCCGGCCGCCCCTCCATCACCTCGGGCGCGGCGAAGCGCTCGGTGGCCATGATCAAACCGGTCCGCGTCATCGCCGTCGCGTCCAGCGGCCGCGCGATCCCGAAGTCGATCAGCTTCGCGGTCCCGTCGGGTTCGAGGACGATATTGCCTGGCTTGACGTCGCGATGGAGGATGCCGGCGCCGTGGATGTGGACCAACGCGTCCAGCATTTCCCGCGCCAGCTTGTCGCAGTCGACCTCCTCCCCCCGCTCGAGCAGCGCCGCCAGGCTCTCCCCCGGCACGAACTGCATCACCAGGTAGGGCCGTTCGCCTTCTTCGGAGAAGTCGTAGACGCCGACCAGGTTGGGATGCGAGAGCCCGGCCGCGGTCTGCGCCTCGCGGCGGAAGCGGGCGACGAAGCCGGGGTCGGCGGCGATCGTGTCGGCCAGCACCTTCACCGCCACCGGCCGGTCCAGCACCTCGTCGTGCCCAAGCCAGACCGCGGCCATGCCGCCGCGCCCGAGCGTGCGCTCGAGCCGGTAACGGTCCTTCAGCAGCTCCCCGGTGCCGATCGTCGCAGCCACGCGTTTCCTCTACCCAGATCGGGGGAATACCTGCCGCATGGACACGATCCTCTTCATCATCGGCCTCCTGCTGACCGGCCTGATCGTCGGCGCCCTCGGTCGCCTGCTGCTGCCCGGTCGCGACCCGATGTCGATCTTCCAGACGATCATGCTCGGCATCGCCGCCTCGCTGATCGCCGGCCTGATCGCCTACTACGCCTTCGACGAGAAGGAGGGCCCCGGGTTCCTCTTCTCGGTGATCTGCGCGGTCGGGCTTGTCTACCTGGTGCGAAAGCTGCGCGAGCGGTCCGACGCCGGGCGCACCCGCTACTAGCTCAGCCGCGCAGGGCCCGCAGGACGACGCCGGGGCGTCGCCCCACCTTCGGCCCGAGGACCATCGCGAAGAGGGTCAGCGCCAGCCACGGGCGCAGGTGCGGGCCGATGCGGCGGATGCGGCCCTCGGCGTCGAGGTCGAAGACCATCGCGTCGGTCATGCGGACGCCCAGCAGGCGGGCTTCGCCGAAGAGGACGCGGCGGTCGCCGGCGCCGATCTCGTCGATCCAGCGCAGCTCCTTAAGGGTGCCGTAGACGGCGGCGAGCAGATGCTCGACGTCGTTTGTGCCGCGAAAGACCATCCGGCCCGAGATCGGCGAGACGAGCTCGGCGTCGGGGGCGAGCGTCGCCATGATCCCGGCGATGTCGCCGGCCTCGGTGGCGACCCGGTACCGCTGCAGCGCGTCGTCCATGCCGTAACCATATGTAGGTTCGAAGCACCGTGAGGGTGACTCGTCCCCCGGCCTTTGGTGCGCGTACGTGACAAACGTCATGTGCCCGGCGCCGCGCTTCGACCTAGGCTCGCACCGGATGGAGAAGAAGGACGCGATCGTCGTCGGTGCCCGGTGCGCGGGGTCGACGCTGGCGCTGGAGCTCGCCCGCGCGGGCCTGGACGTGGTGGTGATCGACCGCGACCGGTTCCCAAGCGAAACGATCTCCACCCACCTGATCTTCCCCAACACCCTCGCCCGTTTCGAGGAGCTCGGGTCCTCGACACGCTGCGGGCGGCGCACGAGGTTCCGCTGCTCGGATTCCGGCTCCTCGCGCTGGGCCACGAGATTGCCGGCGACTTCACGCCGATCGAGGGCTTCGACCGCGCCGCGGCGCCCCGCCGTGTCGCCCTCGACAAAGCGATCGTCGACACGGCGCTGTCGGCAGGGGTCGAGGGGCGCTTCGACGAGCAGGTGGTCGATCTGATCGGCAGCGGCACGGAGGACGATCCGGTCCGTGGCGTTCTCCTCGAGAGCGGCAAGGAGATCGGGGCCGAGTGGGTCTTCGGCGCCGACGGGCGGGCCTCGACGGTCGCGGCCAGGTTGGGGCTGGAGAAAACCCGGCCCCTCGCCGGCGAGGTCTCCTACCTGATGGCCTACTGGCGCGGGCTCGGAGAGGAACCGTTCGCGACCTCGACCATCCACCGCGACCAGATGCTGAACCGGTGGGCGGCCGAGGATGGAGCGCACCTGCTCTGCGCCTGGGGCGACGCGGAGTTCACCCGCGGCTCGAAGGAGGAGCGGCTGGAGCGATACCTGTCGCTGCTCCGGAACTTCCCGGAAACGGTGGCGCCGGAGGAGCTGGAGGAGGCGGAGATGATCAGCGAGGTGATCGTCGCGCCGGAGTCCCTGATGCGCGGCTACTTCCGCAAGCCGGGCGGCCCCGGCTGGGCGCTCGTCGGCGACTCCTGCCACTTCAAGCACCCGGGCACCGCGCAGGGGATCGGCGACGCAGTCGCCCAGGCGCGGTACGTCGCCGCGGGCGTCGCCGGGGCCGATCCCCGGCTCGAGGCCTACGAGGCCTGGCGTGACAGGCGCGCTGCCGAGCACTACGAGCGGTCCTACGCCTGGGGCCGCTTCCCTGGCCCGCCTTCCGAGGCTCTGTTCAAGGGCTGGGCGAGCGAGCCCGACGCGGCTCAGGACATGCGCGACTCCTTCACCCGCTTGGTCGAGCCCTCGCAGGTGATGAGCCAGGAGCGGCTCGGCCGCTGGTTCGGCTGAGCGCCCCTACTTCGCGAGGGCGCCGTAGCGCTCGCCCGCCGGCAGGCGCGCGGCCGGGTGCAGACGGACGGCCTCGAGCCAGAAGCGGGAGCCGACCCGCAGCTGCAACAGGGCCGACCGCAGCAGGACCTCGCGGCCGGGGTCCCAGCCGAAGCCGAAGAGGCGGCGGATCTCCGGCGGCAGCAGCCCGACTGAGATCAGCCTGATCGTCTCGGTCAGCGGGATCACGGCCGCCCTCTGCCAGCCGGAGTACGGTGGCTCGAGGATCATCGCCTCGGCCACTTCACGGCGCTCGTCGGAGATCCAGAGGCTGCCGTCGCGGAGGCGCCCGTCGACGTATTCCTTCAGCCCGGCGTGCGTCGCGGGCATCGAGTTCGGGGGCAGCCCCAGCAGCTCCCCGACCTGGCGGTATTCGCACCAGTAGCGCTCGCGATCGGCGGGGTCGAGCGAGCCGAAGATCCGCTCGTAGTAGACGAGCGCGGAGTCGGCCAGGGTGGCGAGAACCCAGAGCCCCAGCTCGGGATCGGTGGCGTCGTAGGGCGTGCCCTTCGGGACCGGCCCGTAGTCGGCCGGCGTCTTCCCCTTCACCCGCCGGTGCATCGCCCGCACGATGCGGCCGGTCTTCTCCGCCTCCCCCTCGGTCCCGAAGTAGATCCGCGACATCCGCTCGTCGGTCCGCAGCAGCCGAGCCTGCGGGTCGTCGAAGATGATCGAGTGCCGCTGGAACCCGACCACGGCGAGCGGATCGCAGGCCTGCATCAACAGCGCCCGCACCCCGGAGAACAGCACCAGCCGCTCACGGTGCAGCCGCCGCACCATCGAGTCGGCCGGGAAGAACCCGTCGACCTCCTCGGCCGACGGCGCCCGCTCCGGCGCCAGTCCGGGAATCAGCGACAGCATGTCGATGGGACGGAACACAGAACAACGGTAGCCACCGCGACCGGCGAGCTAGTGCCGCGAGTATCGATCCCGGCTCAGCGGCCGCTGCGCACCCAGCGAAGGATCGCCGGTCGGTAGATCGGGCATGAGCGTCATTGAAGCCCTGCGACAAGTCCTTCATCGGGGAGACAGGATTTGAACCTGCGACCGCTCGGCCCCCAGCCGAGTGCGCTACCAGACTGCGCCACTCCCCGTGGGGCCTTCATTCTGACGAATCGGCGAGATGGCGGCTACCCTCCCTGGACGCGCGCGGCGGTAGCTCAACGGTAGAGCCTCAGCCTTCCAAGCTGATGACGCGGGTTCGATTCCCGTCCGCCGCTCTCTAAAGCAGCGGCGGGTCCTGTCGATGGAAGGACGGATGCGCCCTCGAACTTCGGCCACTGTCGGTTTTGTTTCCCCATGGGTAACAAAAGCGACACTGCCCCTACTGCTGGCTCTCCTCGGGCTCGGCCTTGCCGGCTGCGGCGACACGGGCGGCGACTCCGCTTCGGGCGCTGGCGGCTCAGCAGCTACCGGCGGCTCCTACGTCGACTGGCCCCTCTTCGGGCGAGTGCCGGCGCGGACGCATTACCTCCCCGCGGAGGAGAAGGCGTTGGATCCGCCTCTCCAGGAGGCGTGGTCGGTCAACACGCACGCGCTGATCGAGTTCCCGCCGGCGATCCACGACGGGGTCGCCTATGTGATCAACAAGTACGGGAACGGGAAAGCGGTGCGGCTGCGGGATCGCAAGGTGCTTTGGGAACTGAACGTGCGGCCGAGCGACAAGGGGAAGCCGAACTTCGTCACCGCGCCCGTCTATTACGACGGCGTCGTCTACGGGGCGTTCCTGACCGGGAACCTGGCCGCCGGCGACGCGAAGACGGGGAAGAAGCTGTGGGTTCGGAAGCTCGGCGGGCACCTCGAATCCTCTCCCCTGGCAGTCGACGGCAAGCTCTACCTCGGCACCGACACGACGAACCTCCTCGCGCTCGACGCCGGGAGCGGCAAGACGATCTGGAGCTTCAACGCGCCCGGGGCGATCAAAGCCAGCCCCAGCTACGACGGCGGCAAGGTCTTCTTCGCCGACTACCAGAGCAGCATGTTCGCCCTCGCCGCGAAGAGCGGCAAGCTGGTCTGGCGCAGCAACACGAGCAAGGTGCCGCCCTTCGGCCGCGGCGGCTTCTTCTCCTCCCCCGCCGTCGCCTTCGGCCGCGTCTACGCCGCCCGCGACGACGGCACCGTGTACGCCTTCGACGAGAAGAGCGGCAAGGTCGCCTGGCACTTCGACGCCGGCGGCCAGGTCTACGGCTCCCCCGCCGTCGCCCAGGTGCCCGGCACCCCGCCGACCGTCTACATCGGCGCCGAAAACGGGCGCTTCTTCGCCCTCGACGCCCGCACCGGCAAGCTGCGCTGGCAGCACGACGTCGGCGGCCCGATCCCCGGCACCGCCACCGTGATCGGCCACACCGTCTACACCTCCAGCTTCAAGACCCGGGAAACCAGCGGCTTCGACGTCCGCACCCATAAGCGCACCTTCCACATGAAGGAGGCCGGCTACACGCCGATGGTCTCCGACGGCAAGCGCCTCTACCTGATCGGCTACTACGACCTGGTCGGGCTCGAACCGAGGTAACGCGGCCGACTTTCGCCCCACTCTGGTGGGGCGAAAGTCGGAAGCGCTAGGGGATCGGGCTGTGCGCCCGGCTGGCGTCGAGCTCGAAGATGCGGAAGTCGGCCCCGAGCACCGGCTGGGAGACGTTGTGGACAGGGGTCTCCCCGATCGTCCCGTCCGGCGAGCCCGCGTGCGCGTGCCCGTGGAGCACCAGGTCTGGACCGTGCTCGAGGATCGGCGCCGCCAGCCGGTCGGAGCCGAGGAAGACCCAGATCTCCCGCGGCTCCCCCTCCAGCGTTTCTTCGGCCGGCGAGTAGTGGAGTAGGACGATCCGCAGCGGGCAGGTCGCGACCTCCCGCAGTCCCTCGTCGAGCGCTTCAACTTCCGCCGTCGCCTCGGCGTAGACCGCGCGCAGCGAGGGCTCGCCGAAGTCCGGCAGGTGGCGTGGCGCGAAGCCGCCGACGAAGCCCTTGACGCCGACGATCCCGACCTCGACCCCGTCGACCTCGCAGACGGCGGCGCTGCGCTCGAGCATGTGAACCCCGCCCGCCTCCAGGCGCTCGAGGATCGCCCCGGCTTCGTCGGCGTGCCAGTCGTGGTTGCCGAGCACCGCGTAGACCGGCGCCTCCGTCTCCGCCGCCGCCGCGCAGAGGATTTCCGCCTCCTCGAGGCGGCCGTGGCTGGTCAGGTCGCCGGCGACGAGGACGAGGTCGACGTCCTCACCGAGCGCCGCGAAGGAGGAGACGATCGCATCCCGGTTGGAGTCGCGGCAGTGGATGTCCCCGGTGGCCGCGATCCGCAGCCGCTCGCTCGCGGAGGAAGAAGTCACCCCGCTCCCCTACCCGCCCCACCCCGCGTTTATCGGAGCCGTGGACGGGGCAGCGAAGGGGCGTGGCGGAGAACCTGGGCAAGAGCGAGGTGGCAGAGGAGCTGACCGAGAGCTTGAAGCGGTCGGTCGCAGCCCTGGAGGGGCAGGGAATCCCCTACCTGCTGGGCGGCGGGCTCGGCTGCTGGGCCCGCGGCGGCCCGCCCTCGAGCAACGACATCGACCTGATGATCAAGCCCGAGGACGCCGAGCGCGCCCAGGAGGCGCTGGCCGAGGCCGGGATGGAGTCGAAGAACCCGCCCGAGCAGTGGCTGCTGAAGGCCTACGACGGCGAGATCCTCGTCGATCTGATCTTCGAACCCTCGGGGATGACGATCGACGACGAGGTGATCGCCCGCGGCGAGGACCTCAGCGTGATGGCGATGAACGTCCACGTGATGGACCTCAACGACATCCTCGTCACCAAGCTCCTCGCCCTCGACGAGCACAGCGTCGACTACGGCGACCTGATCCTCATCACCCGCTCCCTGCGCGAGCAGATCGACTGGGAGCACCTGCGCGAGGCGACCGCCTCCAGCCCCTTCGCCGTCGCCTTCTTCGCCCTCGCCGACGGCCTCGAGATCTGCCCGGCCCCGTCCCGGCCGGCGGCGGTCGAGGGCTAGCGTCCCGCTACACGGCTTCGACGGGTCGAAGGCCATCTGACCACTGACGGGGCACCTAGGACTCGAACCTAGAATCGCCGGTTTTGGAGACCGGTGCCTTAGCCAGTTTGGCCAGTGCCCCAGAGCCAAAAAGTAGCGTTTCTGAGCCCCGAGGGAACGGCAGAGGGAACGGGACCGAAACGAAATCTGAAATCGACCGGCTCATGCCGGTCGATTCGCGACCTCGGCAAACCTGCAGAGAGCATTTACCAGCCGCATCTGCTCTATCGAGGTTGCGTGGATGTCGAGCAGGCGCGGACTGCAAACGAGAACCGCGAGGCAGCGCGCGCGGGATACCGCGACGTTGAGGCGATTGCGGCTGAACAGGAACTCGACGTTGTGAGGCACCTCCTCCCCACTGGAGGTTGCCATCGAGAAGAAGGCTACCTGGGCCTGCTGCCCCTGGAATTTGTCGACCGTGCCAACGCGAACTCCCGCCGGGAGCCGCTCCTGGAGGCACCGGACCTGGGCGTTGTATGGGGTAAGGACGAGGATGTCCTCCGGTGCCAACGGATGCTGGACACCGTCGGAATCCGTGTAGGTGGACTCGGCCAAGAGCGGCTCGATCGCCGACGCGATGCGGTCAGCCTCCTCGGGCGAAGCCTGGGAGCGCCCCTCGTGCTCGACCGGGAGCCAGCGCAGGCCCGTGCCATTGAGGCCGACGGGGGCGTCGACCCGCTGGTGCTCGCGACCGGGCGCGGCGCGCAGGCGGCCGTCGTACATCAACTCCGAGACGAAATCGCAGACGTCGGGGTGGAGTCGGTAGGTCTGCTCGAGGAAAATGCCGTGTGCGGGGTCAACGGTCTGGGACTGACCGAGGAGGTGCTCCAGCACCGAGAGCGAGGCCCCGTCGGGATGAGCCGCCTGGGCTACCTGCGGGAGCTGCTGCGGATCGCCGAGCAGGACGACATTTCGCGCAGCGGTCGCCAGGGCGAGCGCATCGGCAAGGGAAACCTGTCCGGCCTCGTCAATGAAGAGGTAGTCGAGCCGATCGGTGTCCTCGCGGCAATAGTGCCACGCCGTGCCGGCGGTGAGCCGCGCAGCCGGGTCGTTGAGCTCAGCGTTGTCATCCACGGACTCGATCAAGCCGTGAGTGGATTCGAATTCGGACTCCGGATTGGTTTTCGAGGACTTCTTCAGGCCCTTGAAACTGACGCCTTGCTCATGGGCGACTTCCTCGACCTCCTCCAGCAGGTTGTGGATCACCTTGTGGCTGGTAGAGGTCACGCCGACGCGGTGCCCGCGCTCGATCAGGTCGACAATCAGGCGGCCCCCCGTGTAGGTCTTCCCCGATCCCGGTGGGCCCTGGACGAAGAGGTGGCTGCCGTCGAGCGAAGCGACCATTTCCTTCAGCTCGTCGATCCCCATCTCGGCGTGATCGATGTCGGCGCCGGGCTCGCGATCGGACAAGCGGGGCGGATCGCCTCGCAGTAGTCGGCGGGCGGCCGCGTAGCGATCACCCGCATCGGGGGCTCCGGGGGCGTCGATCACCGTCGTGGCGAGGCGTCGAAGCGCGCTCTGCTGCTCCGGGGTGGAATAAGGGCGGCCGGGGATCAGGGCCGCGGGGAAATCCCGTTGCTGCAGCTTCGGCCCGCGCTTCAGCTCCAGCCAACCCTGCTCCACGTCTATCGCGACAATCGTGCCAGGGTTACCCCCGTCGACCGGGTCGATGGCGTCTGAGCCCGCTCCCATCTTCGTCTCCTGGGGCGGGAAGGTGAGCCGCTCCACCAAGGACTTCTTCTCCTGCCTTGCCGGCGTTGAGCCGTCATAGACGAGCATCGAGACGCAGTCGGCATCATCCTTCAGGGCCTCGGGCGTTGCCTCCATCCGATCGAACAAAGCCCACCAGACCGGCCGCGCCTCGCGATGGTGGTACTCGAGCAGTTGAGCCATCCGAAAGCGCACTTGCTGCTCGGGGTTCCACTCGGCCGGATCGTCCGGCAGGTTCGTGAGGAGGAAGCCGATCAAGGCCTCGTTCTCAGCCTGGAGCGCGAGGGCTTTCTCGCTGGGCGCGGTCGGCTCGGGCTCGAACCAGCGAATCCACCGCGCCTCTTCCCGGCCGGCGAATTGCCGCTCGGCCTCCGCTCGCAGCTGCAAGAGCCAGTCGCGCAGCTTCAGCGTCGAGATGCAGTCGTCGCGGTTGTAGGCGGCGATCTCCTCGAGGATCTTCGAGTCGTCGTCCTCCAGCCAGCGCTCGAACATGACGACGGAGTCGCCGCCGTCGGTCACCGCGGTGTCGCGCTGATCCATGTAGAAGGCCTCGACCTTCTTGATCGAGTAACTGGGCTGGGAGATCAGCATCGCCTCGCGCACGACCTTGTAGAGGTCGACGAAGACTTCGTCGCGCAGCAGCTGGTCGAGCTCCTCCTCGCGCGTGCCGTGGGCGCCGGCTATGCGCTTCAGCGCCGTCACCTCGTAGTGGTTGTAGTGGTAGATGTGGAGGTCGGGAAACTGCTTTCGGCGCTCGGTGACAAAGTCGATGAAACCTTCCAGCGCCCGTTTCTCCTCGGCGCGATCACGGCCCCAGATGGCTGTGAACTCAGGTTCGTCGCCGTCGGTCGTGACGAAGCCGAACAGGTACTCCAGGCCACCGTCGTCGAAGAGCGGGTCGCCCTCCATGTCGAAGAAGACGTCGCCTGACGATGGTCGTGGCATCCGAGCGAATCCGCGCCCCTCTTCTGGCCTGCGGAGCTCGTAGATGTGCTCGCCGCCCTCGCGCGCCGCGAGCTGCAGCCTCGCCTGTGCATGGAGTCGCGACAGCACTTCGGCGTCGATGCCGTCAACCGCAAACCCCGCCGCGCCGAGAGCGGCGAGAGTCCGGACGCCGGCTGCCTGAAGCAGCTCCCGCTGGCGCACGGTGATATTCGCGACCAGGCTGAGGTGGTCGTCGGCCTCCCGCCTCTCGTCGCAGGCCGTCCGCCAACGGCAGATCTCGCAATGCGCGACGGGCTCGGGGTAGGTGCTTCGCCCGCCCTCGGCCAGGGCATCCAGAAAGGCCGCTCGGACGCGGCGGAAGTAGGCAGAGAACTCGGCAAGGCGGAAGGTGCGCCGCTCCCCGTTGCCGAGGATGACGTGGATTCGCTCGGGCTCCCCGCCCTGCGCCGCGGCAAGCAGCTCGCTGTAGAAGCAGAGCTGCAGCACGAAGTAGGGCTTGGCGCGACGAGCGAGCTTGGTGTCGGCGACCTCGTAGCTGAAGTCGCCCAGATTCGAAGGGCGGTCGACGCGAAAGAGGAAGTCGGCATGGCCGCGCAATCCGTCACGGAAGAAGGTCGCTTGGTAGACGACCTCGGCGCCGCCGCGCAATGCCTCCTGGGTGCGAGCGACGGCATCGAGCAGGGCGGCGCGCGAGCCGTCGCCCTCGGGTATCTCGGCGACTTGCCGTCCCTCGCCCTTCAACGACTTCAGATACCGCAGCTCGAACTCGTCTCCCTTGCGGGCGAGCAGCTCCGCATCAGCACCGCGCTCGGGCTTTGCCTCCTGCTCACCGCGCGCATGGGCCAGGTCGAGCGTCGTCAGATGTGGACAGGCGAGGAAGTTGTTGAGGTCGCTCGCGGAGAGGATCAGCTGTTCGTCGAGCAGCTGCATCGGCTATGAGCGAAGCTTGATCCTGCGCTCGTCAGGGTCGTACTCGTAGCTCTGGATGCTTTCGGACTGGATCAAGGCGATTGCCTCGTTGATGGCGGGCAGCGGAACATCGAACCACTCGTTGGCCTCGGTGATGATCTGGCCGTTCTGCTCGAACCAGGCATCGAGGCGAGCGGAGGCGAAGAAGCCGTGCAGGATCGCCTCAACCGGCTGGGCGGCGACGGCCGGAAGAGAGTAGGAAGCGACAGTCTCCACCGGCGCCCCCAGGAAAGTCGTGTCGCCCTCCGCCCCGCCGATTCGATCCTCGACGGTTTGCGCGGTGTGGCCGATCTTGTGGAGGTCCTGAAACTCAGCGAGTTGCGGATCCTGGGAGAGCGAGCGGAGGACGTAGATGTGGCCCATCTTGGTCTCCGCCTCCAATCCCAGGCGCTCCAGCGTCACCTCGCTGGGCTCGGTGACGCGGCGACCGTCCTTGTAGAGGTTGCTGGCGAGAGACTGCATCAACAGCCTCGATTCGGTGCCGTTCTCGAAAATGCAGCGGGTGCGCGCGTTCGCCTTGCGAATTCGATCGAGCTCCAGCTCGTCCATTGCTGCGACATAGAGCAGGACGCCGTTGAGGACGAAGAACTTACCCGCCTCGATCTCGATCGGGTTGCGGAACGGGAGCAATTTGCGCTTCCCGGCACGCAACTCCGCGTGGCAGTCCTTGAACAGGTCCACAAAGCGATCGAAATCCTCCGCTGGACGACGCCGGGCGATTTCCTCCGGCATCGTCTGGGTCTTGGGCACATGCTTGAGGTCGAAGATCTCTCCGGCGCCGTCCAGTAGGCCGAACGGATCGGCGGCGCGGGCCTCATCGACCGTCTCTGGGGGCGTGTCGGGAATTGATATCGGCTCCGACTCGGGCGGCGCCTCTCCCAGCAGGCCAAGGTCATCAACACCGCGTAACGCAGCTGCCTGGTTCTCGTTCTCGCGAATCGCCCTCAGTCGCATCGCCAGCCTAGCCTCCGTCATGTCGGTCGGCGTCCGCTCCGGCTCTCTGCCGTTTGCGCGGGTGAACTCGGCGATCTCTTGGAAGGCGGCCAGCAGTCGATCGTCGGCGGTCACCGGCGCACCCTTCGGAACTGGCTTGAGAAGGCCATACTCGTCCTCCGCCAGCATCCGCAGGAGCGTTTCCCTATCCAGGGTCATTGGGGCTGAACGTTTTGCTCACGGACCTCGCGCTGCATGTAGAGCAGCGCCTCGGCCATGCGGCGCTCCAGGGGATCGCTGGAGCGGATGTCCGGACGCTGCCCGCCATGCTCCTTCACGAAGAGGTTGATCTTCGGCCAGAGCAGCCTTGCCTCGTCCCCCGTGATGGCCAGGCGCGTGGAATCGATGGCGTCTTGGATCACCTTCAGCACCTGTTTGGTGACGCTCTTGGAGAGGATCTCGAATGCTTTCTGGAAGGGGTTGACCTGGTCGATCAGATCGATGTGGAGCTCGTTGATGTTGACGAACTTGCCAGCCATCAGAACGAACTTCCTGTCCCCGACCTCTTTGATTTCCCCGTTCTTGATGACCGAGTCCACGACGACGTGCTGGCGAACCTCCTCCACCTCTGCCTCGTCGAGGCTTGGGTAGACCTCACGGATGATCTTCGGGATCAGCACCTTGTTCATGACCTCCGGGTCGATGTTGCCCGGCATCGCTTTGAGCATCTGCTGGTCCTGAAGGATCTTGGCCTTGAGGTCGTTTATGTCAGCCTCGACGATGTTCTTCACCCGCTCGGTCGAGGGCTCCTTGAAGCCGCCGATCTTCAGTTCACCGGGCGAGGGAGACGTCTCGTCCCCGTTGCGCCGGGGCTTGAAGTTGAAGTTGGGCGCGAGCACCTGCTCCATCAGCAGGGAGGCGGTGATCGCCTTCAGCATGTTGTTGACCGCGACCTTGACCTCGTCGTCATCGGCGTCGGGCTGGGCGATCAGGTTGGTGAACTGAGCATGCGTCTTGTTGGCCGAATCCCGGGTCGCGCGGCCGATGATCTGAATGATCTCCGTCAGTGACCCTCGATAACCGATCGTCAATGCGTGCTCGCACCAAGGCCAATCGAAACCCTCCTTCGCCATGCCCAGCGCGACGATCAAGTCGACGTCGTCGGCGTCCACTATCTGCCGCAGGTAGTTGACGATCTTGTCGCGCTCGCGGGGATCGTCGTTGACGAGGTCGGCGACCTTTATCAGCTTGCCGTCGCCGCTGCGCGCGATGGTGATGACCCCGGTGGCGGGATCCTGGCTGACGATCTTGCCGATGCTGTCGAGGATCGAGTCGACCTCGGCGACCTTGTCCTTCAGCGACTCGCCCGACCCGACGTGTGGGATGTGCAAAATCGTCTTGCGATCGGTGTCCAGCACCTCGTGGACGGCGTCCGTATAGCGGCCTTGGTAGAAGTGGTAGCCGATACCGAGGCTCTTGAGATGGGTGTAGCCGTTGAGCTGCTCGTAGTAGTTGTAGGTGACCTTGGTGAACTTCTCCTCGTCCTCGGGTAGCAGGACCGGGGCAGCATCGCCGCGAAAGTAAGAGCCGGTCATGGCGACGATGTGCGCGTCGGTGTTGCGCATCACCGATCGCAATAGCGCGCCAAGACGGCTGTTCTCGTCAGATGAGACGTGGTGGAACTCGTCGATCGCGAGCAGCGTGCCGTTCAGCGCCCCCTCGTCGATAGCGTCGTGAGCGAAGCGCAGCGTCGCGTGCGTGCAGACGAGCGTCGTATCGGCGCTCCCTAGGAAGTCGATCACCGCGTGGACCTTTCCTTGGTCCGAGCCGGGCAGACAGAGGTTGTTTCGTTCCTCCACCTCCCAATCGGCGAAGAAGCCGAAGTCGGTCAGCCTCGTGCTGGCAAACGACGCTCCGATTGAGCGCTCCGGCACGGCAACGATCACCTTCTTCAATCCCTGGTTGAAGAGCTTGTCGAGCGCCAGAAACATCAGCGCCCGCGACTTCCCTGACGCCGGCGGCGCTTTCAGCAAGAGGTATTGGCTGGCGCGGGCGGCGAACGCCTTGCGCTGCATGTCCCGCATCCCGAGCGAGTCGGTCTTGGTGCTCTCACCCGTTTGCGCGTAGGTGACGTCGACGAGATTAGGCACCGGCGGCCTCCATTGCCTCAGGCTCAGGCTTGCCTCCGCCGGTAGCGCCCTCGTACATGTCGAACAGCAACTCTAGGCGCTCGTCATCGGACTGAAAGGGTCGTTTGCGGTACAGCTGGTCAACTGCCGCGTCGAGAAACTGATGGGCCTCTCGCAGCTCGTCAGGCATCTGGTCTGGGTCATATAGCTGCGCGAGCGTCTTGTCGGAATGATGCTCGCGCGCTTCAAGCACCGCAAACGCTCGCTCTGACAGCAACTCGCGCTGCTTTTCCGAAAGGGAGGGAACCGGAAACGTGTTGTAACAAAGCGTGGCCGAGTACCTGATTCGGGTCTCAAGTGCGCCTGCGACTGAACGGACCCAAATATTGTGCATCCGGGAGGAAATCAGAGCGAACAGCCAGGGCTCGGCACCATAGATCGCAAAAGCCAAGTTCGAGATGATCGTGCTTCCGTCTAAAAAGCCAATGGGTATGTATTCACGCTTCTCGGACGAGACGCTAGGGACGATGATCGCGTTAGTGTCCTGATGGCGAACCTCGCCGAACCGATAGGCCACTTTGGCGAGCTTCCGCGTAGCTTCGCGTTTGCTGCTGAGTCGGTATTCAGCGACTCTCTCGATTCGCTCTGCAATGTCCGGGATCGAAGAGGCCGTGGCCAACCCATCAGACGTGATCCACAGCGCGTAGCGCTCCTGACCGTTAAGGAACTCGTCCGCTCCAAGGAACCTGCGAATGAACTGTTCCGCCGCAGGCGCCTTGTGCAACAGTGCCGCCCGCTCGTCGGGCCTCAACAATAGGTGGCCTCCGTCGTTGGGCATGCTTCCAAACACCAAGGGCGGGAGCGAGCCGCTGATTGGGTTCGATTGCTTCTTGACGATGACCCGCCGATGCGCCTTCGTCAGGTACGGGCTAATCATGTCAGCCTCCTGTGAAAACGCACCAGCGTAGAGACGCCGAGGAAAGTTGCCGTCGCGGCGCAATCCGACGATCACGCAGGTGACGCCGGCATTCCCCTTGGCGTTGTTGCTCCAGCGGAAGGACTGGACGCCGAACGAAATATCCGCGCCAAGACGGTAGACATGGGGCCACAGCAGCGCGACTTGGTCGCCCTGACAGATCGAGTTGGTCGAGACGAAACCGAGCGCGGCCTGGTTCTCGGTTACGTAGCGCGCGCCCAACAGAAACCAGGCGGCGACGTAGTCGAGGTTGTTGGAGATCGACCCGAACCCCTCAAGTCCCTGCAGGTCGGCCTTCTGCTGTGGGTTCTGCAGTCGGGCGCCGAGGTACGGCGGGTTGCTGAAAAGATAGGTCTCGCTGTTGTCCGCACCCGGACAGACAATGTCCCAGTCGATGCGAGCGGCGTTGGCGCACACAACCTTACCCGTGTCTCGCAGCGGTATCAGTCGGATGTCCGCTCCGAATCGCTCCTTGAACTCCACGTTCATTTGATGTTTGGCCAGCCACAGCGAGAGGATCGCGATCTCGTGGGCGAAATCGTCGATCTCGATCCCGTAGAAGTTCTCTAACTTGATCTTCGAGTCTTCGAACAGCGTCAGCGGTGCCTGCGGATCGATTTCCTGAAGCCGCTCGAGAATGCGGTGCTCGAGCTTGCGCAGCTCCTTGTAGGCGATCACAAGGAAGTTCCCGGAGCCGCAGGCCGGGTCGAAGCATTTGATCGAGGCGATGCGATCGTGGAGCCGGGTCAGCTTGGCCTTGTTGTCCGCGGCGTCGAAGGCCGACCGAAGCTCGTCCAGGAAGAGCGGCCGGATCACTTTCATGATGTTCTCGACCGACGTGTAGTGCATCCCTAGGCTCTCTCGCTGACCAGGGTGAACGACGGCCTGCATCATCGATCCGAAGATGTCTGGGTTGATCTGCGACCAGTCCAGCGTCCCGCAATCGAGGACGAGGGTCCGCGCCTTAGCCGTGAACCTGGGGGCACTGGAGTGACGTTCGAAGAGCTTGCCGTTCACGAAACCAAACCCGAGTAGGTGCGACGGATAGCCGATCCGCTTGCTCTCTTCGGTATTCAGAACGTCGAAGACTTGATCGAGGAGTTCGTGAAGGTCTTTTCCGTCGTCCCGACTCAGCGACCCGATCGCGTTGGTGAAGCTCCCTTTCGCGAAGACCCCCGTGTCCTCGGCAAAAAAACAGAACAGGAGCCGCGAGAAGAAGACGTTCAGCTCATGGATCTGCTCCTCAGTCTGGACCGCGTTGTGCTTGACGATCTCGTCGTAGAGCCTCGCCATCTTCTCGGCGGCCTTGACGTCAGCCAGGTTCTGGTTCTCGAGCTGCGTCTTTTCGATGCCGGCCCAGGGCAGGAAGAAGGCCGCGTGGTTCTGAAGCTCCTTGACCTCGATATCGAGCGCGTCGCCGGTCTTCAGGTCGGTGGCGACGAGCCTTGAGGTATTGCGGGCGATGGCAAACCGTGGCCGCTCACGAATCACGCGCTCTTCCGCCTTGGCTCCGTCGACCACGGCGTACAGCTCCTCGTCGGGACAGGCGAGCCAACGGAAGTAGACCTTGTCCCTCCACAAGTACTCGCCCTCCTGCTCTGACCGGTTGTAGGACCCGGTACGCAAGCGGGTGATCGATGCCTTCGGCACGCCATAGGCGCGCAGCAACTCGAAGAGGAACTCATCCTCGTCAAGGGACTTCGCCGCCTCCAGTCGCAGCTCGATGTCCCGAAGGTTCAATTCGATCTCCAAACCGTCATGGGTGGCGCAACCTTATTTCGGGACCCTGATGTTCAACTGCCCATCCCCTGATCGAAGATCGCTCCGATCGCCTTGAATTCCGCGATGCACTTCGCCTCGTCGGCCGGCAGGCGTAAGAACTCGACCCGCTGTCCCGATCCGGTTTGCCAAGGACCGAGATCAGCGGCTCGGGCCTTGTCCTCGGCGCGGGGATAGGCCAGCGCGCCGTAGGCCACGTCATGCCCGCTCAGATAGGCGGTGAGCTGGTAGAAGTCGCCGCGGTCGACGCCGTTGGGACGCTCGGCCGATCCGCGCAGGCGCTTGTACTTGGCATCGATGACGGCGCGCTCGCGACCCTCCGCGTCGGCGACCAGCAGATCGGGCTTCAGCCGCCCCATACGGACGGTCTCGTCGGCAATTGAGACGAGCAGAAACGCGGTCGACGCCGAACCCGTCCCATGCTCGACCCTGCTCTCGCCGAACGCCCGGCGCGCGCAGTGCAGAAGGAAGAGCTCCCACAGCTCGGCGACGTCGACCAGGACCCCGCTCGTATCGTCCCCCGCACCCGAGGTGAGCGTCCCCCGCCGCCGGGCGATCTCGAGCGAGAGGCGGGCAAGGGGCTCGAAGGGACGCGTTATCGGCGCGTAGCGGATCCGGCGCATTTCGCGGGCGCTCGGCACCCGCGGGTTGGCGCCAACGGCCGCTCGCAACTGCGCGAGGAGGTCCGGCGCCAAGTCCGGCCTCCAGGGCTTCTCCCGGCCGAGCAGCGAGGTCAGGGTGCGATCCGCGAGCACGATCGCGCGGCTGACCGGGTTCGCGACCCCGCGCAGCTCGACTTGCGAGGCGACCTTCGGCGCCCGGGCCGAGCGCAGGCGCACGGTCCCGGGCAGGTCGAGGCGACCGCGGACGTAAGGGCCCTCGTGGTAGTCGACGTGGCGAAACCGCGGCGGTCCGTGCCGGCCGGCCTCCGCCAGAGACGCAGACCACATCCGGTCGACCAGTTGGGCGATCAGAGGGCCGGCGCCCGACCGGGTCGCGGCCTTCGGGACGACCGAGAGGTTGAGCGCCCTCGCCAGCCAGACCCCGACCACGTCGATTCCCAGCCGCGGCTCGATCCGCAGCTCCCGCCCCTCGAAATGGATCTCGCCGATGAAGCGTCCCGTCCACCAACGGCCGTCCGGCCCGCGGGAGAGCGCCGCGTCGTCCTCCTCGTCCTCGCGGCGGCGCCCCGAGAGGCTCAGCGTGTGGTCGTTCTCGGCCAGGTAGGCGGAAAGGCGGGTGAGCCAGGCGTCCTCCTCGACGCCGGCGGGCCGGTGCGGCGAGAGGTCCTCCAGCGTCAGCGCGGGAAGCGTCACCCGGACTTGGTGTCGAAGAGCACGTCGCGCAGTCGCTCGATCTCTTCGCGGGCGGCGGCCGGGTCGATTCCTTCCAGGTACTGCGCCAGCACCGGCTCCAGCGAGAGGCGCCACAGGTCCTCCAGCGGCTTCTGCGGCTTGCCGGGGTTGCGCCAGAGGACGCCGCCGCGCAGCTGCTTGCGGCCTTGGAGCCAGGTGCCGATCAGGAAGGCGGCGTCGAAGTAGTAGGTGTGCCCGAGTGCGTACTGCTCGCCCAAGTGATTCGAGGCGGCGATCTCCCGGTTCAGCGCCTCTGCGCGTTCCGCCAGGCGGCCGACGTCCCCCTCGGCGCGGTCCCAGCCGTACCTTTTCGGCGCATATTCGGACCAGCGCTCGCGGTTGACGTCGATGATCGGCCCGGGCTCGAAGCTGCAGGGCCTCCAGAGGAACCGACGGCGCAGGGCGAAGTCCATCTGCTCAACGGACTGATCGATCAGGTTCATCGTGCCGATCACGTAGAGGTCGTTTGGGAGGGATAGCTCGACAGGGTTGCTTCCGGCGTCAATGCCTGGGAGAACCGCGGAACTGCCCCGATTCTCCAGGAGGCTGAACGCCTCTCCGAACATGCGGCTAAGGTCGGTGCGGTTGATCTCGTCGAGAACGAGGACGACCGGCAGACCATCGTCGCCCCGATTGGCCATGCGCTCAACGAGACGCAGCAGAAGCCCAGGCGTATACACGGTGCGATCGCCATCGATCCGCAAGCCGCGGATGAACTCCTCGTAGCCGAAGCTAGGGTGCAGCTGGACCCACTCGATGTTCTCCTCGACCAGCTCCTTGAGCCGATCCTGCTCGGCAAAGAAGCGCTTGGCACCCCACTTCTCTAGCGCGGCCCGGCGGAGCAGCGAATCGGCGAGCGCCCGCGTGCGGTGGGTCTTGCTCGTGCCCGGCGGGCCGTAGAAGACGAGGTGCTTCTTGTGGAGCAGGAGGCTGAGGTCGCTGGCCCCCTCCTCCCCGTCGGCTTCGGGCTTCCAAATCCCGTTCAGCGGCGGGAAGTAGAAGTCGACCATGCCCCCGGCGAGGTCCGGCTGGACTCCCAGATCCTCAAGCTCTCCCCGAATGCGGAGTAACTGCTCGTCGAGATCGTCAGGCGCATCTTCCCCCTCGAGGAACTCGCCGCGAAAAGCATCGGCGATCTGCTGCTTGTGGGTGCCGCTGGAGATCCGCTCGAACTCCTCGGGGCGCAGTAGGTGAAGGAGGATGTGGCGCATCTCTCGCACAGGCACGTCCTCGCTGGCGTCGTCGGCGAACTCCCGCAGCGCCCAAGGCTCCGCCAGCTTGGCCTGCTGCTCCTCGGCGCTCAGCGCCTTCCAGCGGATCGTGAAGTCCAGGAGATAGGAGACCTGGATGTCGCGGCGGATGTTGTAGCCGCTGCCTGGGTTGCCGATGCCCTCCCCCAGAGCTGCCTCGACCAGCCCCCACCCGGGTGCCTCGTCGTCCCAGGCGCTCCCGGCCGCATCACGGACGATCGCGATCTTCGCCTCGGTGCCGATCGCCACGTAGGCGAAGAGGAAGTGGACGACGAGCAGCTCGGCGGCGAGCAGGCGGACGTCATCCGAAGCATCCGCAAGCTGCTTTTCGAGCTTTTCTTCGAAGTTCTCGCCGGTGCCGTAGATCGCGGCGGAACCGGTGAAACGATCGCGAAAGTCCTGCAGATTGGCGAGCGACCAGATAGGGCGATTCTCGAAGAGCAACGAGCCGTCGTCCAGAATGCAACGCTCTTTCCACAGCTCGACGAGTTGATCGATGTTCTCCCGCGACCGCGGCGGATCCACAAACCGAGCCATGGCGGGGCATCCTTTCAGGTACGCCGCCGTCCTGGGTCATCGGCCCGCTCGGTCGTCTGTCCCAAGCGCTAGAAACCGGCCGATGCCGAAGACTCCTCCATACGAGGGCGGCGCCTGGTTCCGCGTCGACTTCGAGACCGTCGCCGCACAGCCGAGTCTGGCCCAGGCGATGCAAAGATTTGAGGCGAGCACGGAAGGGCCCGCCGGCGAAGACGGGGCCACCGCGGCAACGCAGTGGCTCCGCGAGTTCGCAATCGATGACAGGAGCTCTGTAACGCGAATACTCCTCGACGAGGGAGAGGTCATCGCGTACTACACGCTCTCCTCAGGCCAAGCGGAGATACGCGATGCCGATAAACGGGATGTTCTGAAGTTCCTGGGAGGCGCCGAAATCGGCTCGTCCCACATTAAGTGGATGGCCCGCGCCGCTCAAGCTCCCGATGGAGCTGCCGCGGCGGCCATCCTGCATGCCGGCTCAGTCGCAAGCGATCTGGCTGTCCAGGAGGGCAAGGGGCTGCTCACGCTGGATCCCTACGACGCGGCCACGGAAGCAATGTGGCGGGAATGGGGATTCGAGCGCACCGACACCCCCGCTCCTACTGGCGAGGGGCTCATGCGTCTATACATGCCGCTTCCGTAGATCGAATCGAGGGAGTCAGCGAGAGTGGTCGCGACCGCTGTCCTTCACGCTCGCACCGTAAGCCCGAGCCTTCTCCCAGAAGGTCTTTACGGCAGGCTTCTTAGCGGCAGCGATGATCGACCGACCGCTGACGACAGTTTTCTGAGAAGCGTTCTTGATCTCTTCGACAGTGGCCATCGCAGTTCTCCTATCGACAGGCTACTAGAGCACTGAAGGCGGACGCCAATCTTCGGGCGCCAAGCGAAGATTTGCCCTTCGGGGGAACTGCGGGGGGAATGGGAGGTCGAGGGGCAGAGTCGCCGACTCACGGACTGAGCCTGGCGAACTCGATCGCACAAAGGAGCAGGGGGGCCTCGCGCAGGCCATCAGCTCACTAGCTCGCAGCAGGGTTCTGCTTCTCGTCCAAGCGCTAGCGACCGCCAGTGGACGCAGCGGGTCCGAGGCTCATTGCGTGGCGCCCAAGTTCGTCGGCGCGCCAGTTCTCCTTGCGCGGAATCCACTCGACGCGCCAGTTGTCGAACTGCGCCAACAGATCACATGCCTTCGTCCGCAGAGGCTGCAGCGTCGGATGCTTCGTCTTCCACTCGCCCTTGACTTGCCTCACCACGAGCGTCGAGTCGCCCTTGACCACCACATCCCGCGCGCCGTGCTTGAGCGCCAGAAGCAGGCCGAGGATCAGCGCCTGGTACTCAGCGATGTTGTGGGTTCCCTGGTCGTAACGCTCGACGTCCTCGTAGGAGGAGCCGTCGCTCAACTCGACAGTGCAAGCAGCCACTACCGGGCCGGGACTCTGCCCGCCGCCGTCGAAGTAAATAGTCGCGACCTTGGTCACCTCGGGGAGGATTATCCCCATAGTGGCTACGCTGAACTTGTCGAGACAGTTTCAGCCTGCCTCGCACTTGGTTGATGGCGACAACGGGCGGTTGCAGCAGATGATCCGCGTTTGCGAACTCAGTTCCCATCGCGATGATCAAACCCGATCCCAGATCAAACACGATTTCGCGATCTTGCTATTCGGTCGCCAGGATCAGGTCGGAGTAACTACGGTCGATCAAATCTTGGGGCGCAATCCCGAAGGCTTCCTGTAGATGCTTCACCTTTTTCCGCTCGTCGGCAAGATCGGAATGCTCCGGCGTAACCGCCTCGAACTCCAGGAAGGAGCCGAGACCGTCAACCCGGTCCAGGTGGATTCGTACGTCCCGCCATAAGAAGAGCCGTCTCCGTTTGGACACCACCACGCGCGTTCCAAGGCTCTCCGACAGGGCCGCCTTGAGTCCCTCAGCGTCCTCGATCTCGATGATTCGATACCGACTAAGACGCTCCTCCAAGTCGTCGGCGCGGACATACGAGATCAAGCGCGATGAGCCGTTGGCTTCCTCTCGCAACTTGAGGCGCCCGGAGGCGACGCTGAAGTAGGTATCGCGCTGAATCAGCTCGCCGTGATCGTCCGCGCCGAGCGTTTCGCACACGGCTACCGAGCGTGCCGGATCGCGATTGCGCGCCTTCAACTCGACGTTCCGGCGTGGCTTCAAGCAAGCTCGCATCCATATTGGATTTGCGTGCCAGTAAGCACGCGCTTGCTTCTTCCCGTGGGCGCCAGCCCAGCGCCCTCGTAGAGCCTGCGAGCAGGGGTGTTATCGCTGTAGGTCCAGACACCCGCCCGTTCGTAACCGAGCGAGCGGGCCGCGTCGAGAACATGGAGGACGAGCGAGCTCCCGACCCCGGTTCGCTGAGCGGCGGGGTGCACGAAGACCATCGAGATGTGCAGAAGCGCCGGATCGAGCTCGCCTTCGCCATCACCGAAGCGACCAGGCTCGGCGAGTGCCATGCCTACGATTTCTGATCTGAGCGCTACGAACGCCAGAGCGTCGGGCGCCGAGAGTTTCGCGCGGATGCGGTCAGAGCGCTCCGCCCCATGCGGAGCGCCTCGGGCGATGTTCGCCGCACGCCACACGCCGACCGCAGCCTCAAGCTCCTCGGGAAGCATGCGGCGGGTGCTCACCCGGCGGATCGTACCCGGCTGCCTGTCGGTCGGTCGTGGCCCGCCCAGGTGCCGAGGTTCCTGACAGGATCGGCCTATGCACCCGATGATGCCGGTTGGGCTGCGAGGCGATCTGGTCGCGATCGAGCCGCTGGAGGTCGAGCACCCCCATCCCCCGGCTTGCTCGCCGCCGCAGTTACCGATGAGGTCTTACCCCTGGCTGCTGTATTCCAGGCATGGCTGAGTACGCCGCCCGGACCTGGACTGACGGCGCCCTCGCCGATCGACACGCCGGATCGGCGGTTTCCGTTCGCCGTATTAGAGGCGATCACACGTGTGGCATCGTGAGCGGATTTGCGGTTTCGGGCGACAGCCGTTACGGTCAGGCCACGCCTCCTTCGGGGGACTTCAAAGCAGGCGATCTGGCCGTTCAGGAGGCAAGGGGTGCTCACGCTGGACGCGAACCTTCGGGCACCCGGCGAGGGTTTGGTCTTCGGGGGAACGGCGGGGGAACGGGAGGTCGAGAGGCAGTGTCCTCTACGCACGGAATGAGCCTGGCGAACTCGAGAACCAACGATCACAAACCGGTGCCTTAAGTCTGCAAACCGGAAAGCTTTTTTGGCTCCACAACTCGCAATCTGCGCAGAGACACCGGACCGCAACCGGAATCCTAGGTTTTGGAGACCGGTGCCTTAGCCAGTTTGGCCAGTGCCCCAGGGGGTGGATCGTAGCGGTCAGGTCTGCTTCAGGGTGATGCTCTTGGTCTTCTTTGCGGCGATGCCGGAGGTCGGCTTGAAGGTGAGCTTGGCCTTGACCTTGAGCTTGCCGAGCTGAGCGAGCTGGGCCTTCGTGGCGCCCTTGGTCTTGACCGTGATCTTCAGCTTCTTCGCCTTCCTGGCTTTCTTCTTCGCCTTGACGAGCCCCTTGCCGGAGAGGGTCAGGGTGCCGGCGCCCGGGACCTTGACCGCGATGGTCGCGGTGCCGTTCGCCTTGTTCAGCTTCACCCCGCCGAGCTTCAGCTTCGGCTTCGTCACCTTCAGCCTCGCCGTCTGCGAGACGGCGCCGCCCTGAGCCGCGGTCGCGGTGAGGGTGACTTCGTAGGTGCCCGGCTTCAGCTTCTTCGGGACCGTCACCTTGACTTCGCTGGTCGCCGTCGAGGCCCGGTGCGAGTTCGGGTCGAGCGGGCCGGGGACGAAGGTCGCGCCGGTCACAGGGATCGCCTTGGCGCCCTTCGCCGAGGTCACGGCGCCGAGCTGGAAGCCGACGGTGGCCGAGGCCGTGCTGGCGTAGTCGAGCTTGAATTTGACCGGCGCGCTGCCGCCGACGAAGACCGGCGTCGGTTTGGTCGGGGCGGCGATGCGGAGGTCGGAGGTCCCGGTCTGGGACTGCTGGTTGGTGCCGCCGCAGAAGGCGACGTCTTTCGTTTCGGGGTCGCCGACCCGGACGCAGTGCACGGGGCGGTTCGCCGGGAACTCGGAGGTCACCTCGCGGAGGCCGAGTGCGATGCCGGTCGCGAAAGGCCCGGTGTAGGGGCTGCCGTCAGCGGCGACCGGGAGCCCGAAGTCGGCATCGACGGCCCATTCGAATCTCTGGCCTTCGGCTTCCTCGACCGGGGCCGAGAGGTAGCCGACGCCCTGCAGGCCGCTCGGCGGCCAAACGCTGCCGTAGAAGCGCTGGATTTCTTTGCGCTGCGCTTCTTCTTCCGGCGTCCCACCGGTTTTTTCCAGCTCTTGGACGAAGCCCGGAGAGGCCGCCGCGATCTCCCTCGCCACTTCTTCGTTCAGCGTGAAGACGATTGGCGCGCCGCCGTTGACCGGCGCCGCGGTCACGGTCTGCGGCGGCGTCGAGCCCGGGGGCACCGCGATCCCGAGGAGGTACTGGGCGGTCCCGCCTTCGCTTGGGTTCGCGTCGCAATTGGGAGCTTTCAGCGTGCAGAGCACGAAGTGGACCCGAGCCGACCCGATCCCGCCGGGCTGGCTGACCGTGAGGCTGTTTGGCTTGAAGTAGACGCAGCCGCTCAGGGCGAGGACGAGGGCCGCGAAGGCGACCACTGCGACAAGCGGCTTGGCGGGACGACGCAGACGGGACACGGCAGGCTCCTTTGGTATGGCGGGCGCGCCAATCCTCTCACAGTGCGGGCGGAGGGACTTGAACCCCCACGATCTTTCGATCACCAGGACCTAAACCTGGCGCGTCTGCCAAATTCCGCCACGCCCGCGTGGCTGGGCGGGAAGCCCTTAACGCGGGGGCAATGCCGCCGCGTCGCCGACAGATTCTATGATCGGAGCGTGGCGGTAGGAGAGGTCAGGCCCGGCTACGAACTGTGGCGGCCGAATCGGGAAAAAGCGAGCTCGGTCACGACCAAGTTCGTCGTCGTGCTGCTGCTGGCGGCGACGGCGGTGGTCGCGGCGCTGATCACCCTCGGCGGCTGGTCGCTGCTGAAGGGCGGCGGCGGGATGGGAATCGTCTGCATGATCTACGCGATCCTCTACGCCTTCTTCGCCTTCCTCGTCGCCCGCTGGAGCCGCGGCATCCTGCCGGTGGCGGCGGCGCTCTCGATGATCCTCGCGATCTTCTGCGCGGTCGGCGCCGAAAGCTGGTTCAACCGCGACCGCGCCGGCTTCGACGAAGCGGCGCTCGGCTCGTCGCTGATCGGCGTCCTGGTGGTGATCCTCGGCCTGCTGCAGATCGTCCTCATCGCGGCCGCTCTCTACGCCTTCAACCAGGAGTGGCACGTCGAGGAGGAGCGCCCGATCGGCTCTGGCGAGGATTACGGCGCCGGCGCTTCGCCACAACCGGCCTAGTTCGTTCGCACCCCTGGCTCTATCTTTCCGGCAGCGCCGGAGTGGCGGAACTGGCATACGCGATCGACTCAAAATCGATTGCCCTTGCGGGCTTGTGGGTTCGAATCCCACCTCCGGCATCTGCATCCTGGCAGGCGGCCAATAGGCTGAGGCGGTGAACGCCGCGACGGGGGAGCTGCTGTGGGAGCCGTCGGCCGAGCTGGTCGAGCGCTCGCGGCTGACCGAGTTCATGCGTTGGCTGGAGCGCGAGCGCAACCTCTCCTTCGGCGGCTACGCGGAGCTGTGGCAGTGGTCGGTCGACGACCTCGACGGGTTCTGGTCGGCGATCTGGGAGTTCTTCGAGGTGCGGGCGGACGGCGACCCCTCCCCTGTCCTCGCCTCGCGGGAGATGCCCGGCGCGCAATGGTTTCCGAACGCGCGGCTGAACTACGCCGAGCACGTCTTCGCGGGAAAAGCCGACGGCGAGACGGCGATCCTCCACGCCTCCGAGCTGCGCGGTCTCGGCGAGCTGACCTGGGGTGAGCTGCGGCGCCAGGTCGCGGCGGCAGCGGCCGGGCTGCGCGGGCTCGGGGTCGAGCGCGGCGACCGGGTGGTCGCGTATGTGCCGAACATCCCCGAGGCGATCGTCGCCTTCCTCGCCACCGCCTCGATCGGCGCGATCTGGTCGAGCTGCTCGCCCGACTTCGGCCCCGCCAGCGTCGTCGACCGCTTCGCCCAGATCGAGCCCAAGGTCCTCCTCGCGGTCGACGGCTACCGCTACGGCGGCAAGGACTTCGACCGCCTCGAGACCGTGGCGCGGCTGCAGAAAGCGATGCCGAGCCTGGAGCGCACCGTCGTCCTGCCCTACCTCGACAGCGAGCCGGATCTCTCGCCGCTGCGAGACGCGATGCGGTGGGAGAAGCTGCTCGCCGCGGGCGAAGGCGCCGAGTTGAGCTTCGGCCGCGTCCCCTTCGACCACCCGCTCTGGGTCCTCTACTCCTCCGGCACCACCGGCCTGCCGAAGGCAATCGTCCAGGGGCAGGGCGGGATCCTGCTCGAGCACCTGAAGAAGCTCAACCTCCACGTCGACGCCCATCCCGGCGACCGCCTCTTCTGGTTCACGACGACGGGCTGGATGATGTGGAACTTCCTCGTCTCCGGGCTGCTGACGCAGGCGGCGATCGTCCTCTATGACGGCAACCCCGGCCATCCCGACATGGGAACTCTCTGGGACCTGGCCGAGCGCGCCGGGGTGACGATGTTCGGCACCAGCGCCGCCTACATCGGCGCCTGCATGAAGGCCGGCGTTGATCCCGGAGCCGGCCGCGACCTCAGCGCCCTCCAGGCGATCGGCTCGACCGGCTCTCCCCTCTCCCCCGAGGGCTTCGACTGGATCTACGAGCACCTCGGGGAGGACACCTGGCTCTTCTCGACCAGCGGCGGCACCGACCTCTGCACCGCCTTCGTCGGCGGCGTCGCGACGCTGCCCGTCTACCGCGGCGAGATCCAGGCGCGGGCGCTGGGGGCCGCGGTCGAGGCCTGGAACGACGAAGGTGAGCCGGTGGTCGAGGAGGTCGGCGAGCTGGTCGTGACCGAGCCGATGCCCTCGATGCCGATCCGGTTCTGGGGGGACGTGGACGGCAGCCGCTACCGCGAGAGCTACTTCGAGATGTTCCCGGGCGTCTGGCGCCACGGCGACTGGCTGGAACTGACGCGACGCGGCACGGCGGTCATCTACGGTCGCTCGGACTCGACGATCAACCGCGGCGGCGTCCGCATGGGGACGAGCGAGATCTACCGCGCGGTGCTCGGCATCGAGGCGATCGTCGACGCCCTGGTGGTTGACGTGCCGCGGCCGGGGACCGACGGCTGGATGCCGCTCTTCGTGGTGATGCGCGAGGGCGCGGAGCTGGACGAGGAGCTGCCCAGGGAGATCGCGCGGCGGGTCCGCGAGCAGTGCTCGCCCCGGCACGTCCCCGACGAGGTCTTCCAGATCGACGAGGTCCCCCGCACCCTCAGCGGCAAGGTCTTGGAGGTGCCGGTGAAGCGGATCCTGATGGGGACACCGGTGGAGAAGGTCGCGAGCCGAGACTCGCTGGCGAACCCGGCGGCGCTCGACTACTTCGTCGCGATGGCCAAGCGTCTCGCCGTCTGAGCGAGGATCCGCGTCACGTACTCCGGTTCGTAGCGCACCTGCTCGTGCGTGAAACGCAGTTGGGTCAGCCCGGCGGCAGCGTGCGCCTGGTCCCGCAGCCGGTCCCGCGCCTGCTCGGCAGGCGTCCGGTGGTACCGCAGCCCATCCGTCTCGACCACCAGCCCCAGGTCCGGCCAGTAGAAGTCGACTTCGAACTCGTTGACGAACTGACCGGTGAGCGGCACGGGCAGGGCTGCCTTGCGCGCCAGCGGCAGAAAGCGGCGTTCCAGCTCCTCCCTGGTTAGCCGAAACGTGCGCCGGTCGAGGATGTGGCGAAGCTTGGCGACGCCGGCCTCGCCTTCACGGGCGTCGAGTGCCTTTCGGAGTCGAGGCGGGTTCGTCAGGTTGTATTTGTCCGCCTCGTTGATCATTCGCTCGACGGCCGGTTTGTCGAGTCGGAGGGACATGTCGATCAGGGTCTGGACCGGGGTGGTGACGGGGGTGCCGTACTCGCGAGTCAGGTCGCGCTCGGTGAGAGATCGTCGCCGGTGGATCCGGAGGCCAGGGTGGCGCCGGCGAGAAGAGCTGGGTAAGGAGATCTCTACGAGACCGCGCTGCTCAGGTCCAATCAGCCAGAGAGCAGCGGCGCTGGAGTGGCTGAGGACCGCGCCGTCGCCGCAGGCGAGCACCGCTGCCATCCAGCGCCCTTTGTCGCTGACCTCTGGGCGTCCCACCGCGTAGACACCTCGCCGCAGACGATGCAGACGACCGATCGCGATCCGATGCCTGATTGCCTTTTCGGAGAACCCGAGCCGAGCGAGTTGATCGTGCCCAATTACTCCGTGCTGCCGCCGGACCAGCCGCCACACCCCTGCCCCATCCGGCGATTGGTGATCTACAGCCCCCATAGGGGCGTTAAGTCACCAACCGCCGATGCCCCTCCCCCTTACCCAGCTGCTGTTCGTGCAGCTTGGGGCGTTTAGACCATGCCCAGGCCGCCGGAGACGCCCAGGGTCTCGCCAGTCACGTACGAGGCGTCGTCGGAGGCCAGGAAGGCTGCAGCCGCTGCGACCTCGTCGGGTTGGCCTAGGCGACCCATCTGGGTGGAGGAGCGCATCGTCTCGATCACCTTCTCGCCGATCTCGCCGAACTCCTTGGCGCCCATCAGCAGGGGGGTCTCGATCGGGCCGGGGGCGATCGCGTTGGCGGTGACGCCGTAGCGGGCGGCCTCGCGGGCGATCGCCTTGGTGAAGCCGATGACGCCGGCCTTGGCCGCGCTGTAGGCGGCCGAGCCCTTGGAGCCGACCCGCCCGGCCTCGGAGGAGATGTTGACGATGCGACCGTAGCCGCGCTCCTGCATCCCCGGCAGCGCCGCGTGGGTGCAGTTCATGACCCCGCCGAGGTTGATGTCGAGCACCTGCTGCCACTGCTCCTGGCTGACGTAGACGAAAAAGCCGAAGTTGTCCATGCCCGCGTTGTTGACGAGGACATCGGGCTCGCCGACGGCGGCGACGGCGGCGCGGGCCGCCTCGAGGTCGGTGACGTCGAGCTCGACCGCATGGCCGTTGATCTCGCCGGCCACCTGTTTCGCGCCCTCGACGTTTAGATCGCCGATCCAGACCTCGGCACCCTCGGCGGCGAGCCGGGCTGCGGTCGCGGCGCCGATGCCGCTCGCCCCACCCGTCACCAGCGCCTTGCGTCCCTCGAGCCTCATGAGGCCGGGAGCATAGACTGCGCGGCCGTGACTCCGGGCAGCGAACCGATCCCGATCATCGGCGGCACCGGCGCCCTCGGCGCCGGCCTGGCACGGCGCTGGGCGAAGGCGGGCGTGCCGGTAGTGCTCGGCTCGCGCGACGCCGGCCGCGCCGAGGAGGCGGCGGCAAAGGTTCGCGCCGACGTCCCCGAGGCAGACGTCAGTGGTCTGCAGAACGCCGAGGCGGCGACCAAGGGGGGGATCGTCTTCCTCACCGTCCCCTTCCGCGCCCAGTCGGAGAACCTCAACAACCTGCGCGAGGCGCTGCAGCCAGGGCAGATCCTCGCGCAGTGCACCGTCCCCCTCGCCGCCGCGGTCAGCGGCAAGGCGACCCGCTCGCTCGGCGTCTGGCAGGGCTCGGCCGCCCAGCAGGCGCAGGAGATGGTCCCCGAGGGCGTCACCGTCGTCTCCGCCCTCCACACCGTCGGCGCCCCCACCCTCGCCGAGCTCGACGCCGAGCTGGGCGAGGACATCCTAGTCTGCGGCGACAAGAAGGCCGACAAGGCGCGTGTGGCCCGCCTGATCGAGGTGATCCCCGGCCTCCGCGCGGTCAACGCGGGGGCGCTCGAGATGGCCCGGATCGTCGAGCAGCTGACGCCGATGCTGATCTCGGTCAACACCCGCTACAAGGTCCACGCGGGGATCCGCCTCACCGGCCTGCCCGACGGCGACCACTGGGCCTAACCCGATGCGCGTCGCGCTCCTCGCCGGCGGCACCGGCGGCGCCAAACTCGCCGCCGGGATGCAGGAGGAGATCGGGAACAGCCTGGCGGTGATCGCCAACACCGGCGACGACATCGAGGCGCTCGGCGTCCACGTCTCCCCTGACCCCGACCTCGTCACCTACTGGCTCAGCGGCGAAATCGACGCCGAGCGCGGCTGGGGGATCCGCGACGACAGCTTCACCGTCTTCGAGCGCCTGAAGCAGCTCGGGGCCCCCAGCTGGTTCGGCCTCTCCGACCGCGACCTCGCCGCCTGCCTCTACCGACGCGAGTTCATCGCGGAGGGCGGGCGCCCGACCGACGCCCAGGCGCAGATCGCCCGCGGGCTCGGGGTCGAGGCGCGGGTGCTGCCGATGGCCGACAGGCCGGTCCGCACGCAGGTGATCACCCCGGCCGGCCCGCGCGCCCTGCAGGAGTACCTGATCCTCGACGGTGGCCAATCGCCGGTCGAAGGCGTGCAGCTGGAGGGGATCGAGGCGGCCGAGCCGACGCCGGAGGCGCTGACGGCAATCGCCGATGCCGAGGCGATCGTCCTCGGACCCTCCAACCCGGTGATCAGCATCGGCCCGATCCTCGCGGTGCCGGGCATGCGCGAGGCGATCGCCGCCGCCCCGGCCCCCGTCGTCGCCGTCAGCCCCTACGTCGCCGGCGAGGTCGTCAAGGGACCGACCGACCGCTTCATGGAAGGGATCGGCCGCCCCACCACCGCCGCCGGCGTCGCCTCCCTCTACGCCGGGCTGATCGACGCGATGGTGGTCGACGAGGGCGACCCCGACCCGCCTCCGGCCGAGATCCCGACCCTCGCCACGCGGACCCTGATGGAGGGCGCCGGCGGCCGCGTCCGCCTGGCCCGGATCGTGCTCGACTACGCCGCTACGCTGCGCTCCTCTTGAAAGCGACCGCGGTCCTCCCCGTCAAGCGCTTCGATGCGGCCAAGCAGCGGCTGGCCGCGGGGATTGACGAGGACCGCCGCCGCGAGCTGGCCGGGGCGATGGTCGCCGACGTCCTCGAGGCGATCGGCGGGGCCCGCGCGATCGAGCGGCTGATCGTCGTCAGCGGCGACCCGCTGGCCCAGGAGCTGGCGGCCGAAGCCGGCGCCGAGGTCGTGCCCGACCCCGAGGACGCCGGCCACGTCGAGGCCGCGCAGGCGGGCATCGCCAAGGCCGAGGTCGAGGGCGCCGAGCGGGTCGTCCTCCTGGCCGGCGACTGCCCCCTGCTCGACCCGCGCGAGCTCGACCGGCTGCTGACCGGCACCCCCAGCCGCTACGTCGGCATCGTCCCCGACCGCCACGGGACCGGCACCAACGCCCTCCTGCTCAGCCCCCCGGACGCGATCGTCCCCGCCTTCGGCGAGGGCAGCCGCGCCCGCCACGTCGAGGCCGCGCGTGTCGCCGGCATCCCCTTCGGGATCGAGGAGCTGCCGTCGATCGAACTCGACCTCGACACCCCGGCCGACGTGATCGCGCTGACCCGCGAGCTGGCGGGGAACCCGAAGCGAGCCCGCCGCACCGCCAAGGCCCTGGGCATATGACCCGCGAGCTTCGGGTCCTCCCGGTCGAGGGACTGCCCGAGGTCGAAGAGAGGATGAAGCTCGGCGAGCTGATCGCCGCTCGAGCCGAGCTCGAGCCGGGCGACATCCTCGTGATCTCGCAAAAGATCGTCTCCAAGGCCGAGGGACGGGTGCGGCGCCTGGCGGAGGTTGAGCCGTCCGAGGAGGCAGCCGCGCTGGCGAACAAGCTGGGCAAGGAGGCGGAGCTCGTCGAGCTGGCGCTCTCCGAGAGCCGCGAGGTGATCCGCGCCGAGCACGGTGTGCTGATCACCGAAACCCACCACGGATTCGTCTGCGCCAACGCCGGCATCGACGCCTCCAACCTGCCGGACGAGGGCACCGTCTGCCTCCTCCCCACCGACCCCGACGCCTCCGCCCGAACCATCCGCAAAGACCTAACGACCCCGTCCGAGGGGTGGGGGGTGGGGGTCGCCGGACCCTCCCCGCTGTTGTCCGCCGGCCCCCACCCCCGAGCCCTCCCCGCCGTCGTCATCACCGACAGCTTCGGGAGGGCCTGGCGCCTCGGGCAAGCCGAGGTCGCAATCGGCTGCGCCGGGCTCGCGCCGATCGACGACTGGCGCGGCCGCGCCGATTCCCATGGCCGCGAGCTGAGTGCGACCGCGATCGCGATCGCCGACGAGATCGCCGCCGCCGCCGACCTCGTCCGCGTCAAGGACTCCGGAATCCCCGCGGCGATCGTCCGCGGCCTGGATCGCTACGTGATCGCGGAGGACGGCCCCGGCGCCGCCGCCCTCCACCGCCCCCGCAGCGAAGACCTCTTCCGCTAGTCCCGGTCGCGGTCCTTGCCCAAGGCGTCCTTCGCCTTGTCGGCCGCCTTGTCGAGACCGTCCTTGACCGCACCGGAAGCCCTGTCGACCTTGCCTTCGTTCTTCAGCTCGTCATCGCCGGTCAGGCTCCCGGCGGCCTCCTTGACGCGCCCCTTGGCGTCGTCCTTGTTGCGGATCTCGTCGCTCATGCATCCCTCCTTGGCTAGCTGACGCCTTTCAGCTACCCGACCCGGCCAGGTTGAGAACCGCGGCGCCTCGCAGGCGACCGGCGCGGAGGTCCCCGAGCGCCTGGTTCGCCTCCTCCAGCGGATAGACCTCGACCTCGGTCCACACCGGCACCTGCGGCGCCAGGGCGACGAACTCCTCGCCGTCGCGCCGGGTCAGGTTGGCGACCGAGCCGAGCACGCGCTCCCCCCACAGCTCCGCGTAGGGGAAGGAGGGGATGTCGCTCATGTGGATGCCGGCGCTGATGATCCGCGCGCCCTTGGCGCTGGCCCTCAGCGCCGCCGTCATCAGCCCCCCGACCGGGGCGAAGACGATCGCGCCGTCGAGCTCCTCCGGCGGCGGCTCCTCCGAGCCGCCGGCCCACTCGGCGCCGAGCTGCCGCGCGAACGCCTGCGTCTCGGTGTCGCCCTCGCGGGTGAAGGCGAAGACCCGCCGCCCTTCGTGAACCGCGACCTGGCAGAGGATGTGGGCGGCGGCGCCGAAGCCGTAGAAGCCGATCCGCTCCGCCTCGCCGACCAGCCGCAGCGCCCGGTAGCCGATCAGCCCCGCGCAGAGCAGCGGCGCCGCCTGCAGGTCGGGATACCCGGCCGGGACCGGGAAGCAGAAGCGCTCATCGGCGACCGCAAACTCGGCGTAGCCGCCGTCGAGGTCGTAGCCGGTGAACCTGGCCCGATCGCAGAGGTTCTCGCGACCGGCGCGGCAGTAGCGGCACTCGCCGCAGGTCCAGCCGAGCCAGGGGACGCCGACCCGATCGCCCGGCGCGAACCGCTCGGCCCCCTCCCCCGCCCCGCGGACGATGCCGACGATCTGGTGGCCCATCACCAGCGGCAGCTTCGGCTCGGCCAGCTCGCCGTCGAGGATGTGGAGGTCGGTGCGGCAGACGCCGCAGGCGCGAACCGCGAGCTGGACCTGGCCGGGGCCGGGCGCGGGCTCGGGCAGCTCAGCCGGCCGGAGCGGCTGCCGCTGCTGCTCGAGGACCATCGCCCGCATAGGTCTCGATGATCTCGTACAGCGTCGTCCGCTGCGCAGGTTCGCGCCCGGCGGCCCGCGCCGCTGCGATCAGCTGCTCGGGCTCGAGCCGGACCCCGTGCTGGGAGCCGGCCATGCGGGAGATGTTCTCCTCCATCAGGGTGCCGCCGAGGTCGTTGACGCCCCAGCGCAGCGCCTCGGTCGCCCCCTCCAGCCCCATCTTCACCCAGCTCGCCTGCAGGTTCGGGATCGTCCGCCCCAGGGCCAGCCGGAAGGCGGCGGTGTGCTTGAGGTTCTCCGCCATCGAGATCTCCTCGATCCCGTGCGTCCGCCCCAGCATCGTGTTGAAGGGGATGAAGCTGAGCGGGACGAACTCGGTGATCCCCCCGGTCCGCTCCTGCAGCGCCCGCACGACCCGCATGTGGCGCGCCAGCTCACGCGGCTCCTCGATGTGGCCGAACATCACCGTCGAGGTCGAGCGCAGGCCGGCCCGGTGGGAGGCTTCGATGATCTCGACCCAGCGATCGACCGGCAGCTTGTTCGGCGAGATCCGCTGCCGTACCCCGTCGTCGAGCACCTCCGCCGCCGTCCCCGGCGTCGACCCGAGCCCGCATTCGAGCAGGTACTCGAACACTTCCCGCGGCTGCTTCCCCGACCGCTCGCAGGCCCAGTTGATCTCCATCGGCGAGTAGGCGTGCAGGTGCAGCTGCGGCGCCGTCTCCTTCGCCAGCCGCAGCCACCGCCCGTACTCCTCCAGGGTCAGGTCGGGATGGATCCCCCCCTGCATGCAGAGCTCCGTGGCCCCAAAGTCGACCGCCTCCTCGACCCGCGCCGCGAAGTCCCCCTCGCTCACTTCATAGGCATCCGGCGACCGCTTCCCCTGCCCGAACCCACAGAAGGCGCAGCCGACCATGCAGACGTTAGTGAAGTTGATGTTCCGGTTGACGACGAAGGTGACCTGGTCGCCATGCAGCTCGGCCCGCAGCTCGTCCGCCGCGACCCGCATCTCCTCGACCACCTCGGGCCGAGTCTCCGCGAACAGAGCAGTCAGCTCGTCCTCGCTCAGCTCCAGCCCCTCGCGCCCCTTCTCGATCGCTCTCGGAGCAAGACCGGGAGCGATCATCTCTTCAGACCTACGGCCCGAGCCTTTACGCGGGATAAAGCTCCAGTACTTCAGCTTGATCACATCCAGGACCCCCTGCTCCATCCACTCCGGGTCCATGTACTGCGGATAGACGCACAACCGCTCAGTGAGGGCGTAGCCCCGAGGAGCAAGCTCCTTTCTCACCTGGTGAGGACTAGGAAACGGCTCCTCCGGAGAGATGTGATCTCCGTTTGCACTCAGCCCACCAAGATCGGTAGCTCCCGCCTCAACCAACTCCGGCCAGAACTGGGAGAGATTGGGAGGCACCTGGACCCCCACATCCGGCATCAGCCGCTTGCACTCTGCGATCAAGCGCTTGATCTCGTCGATCCCCACGGGGCTCGCCCATGCCGGCAGGGAGGGCGGGGGTACCTCCTCCAGACACTCAGCATGAGCCATAGGCGAACTGCGTCTGGAGGAGGTACCCCCGCCCTCCCCCCACTGCTGACGCGAAGCTTCATCGGCGATCTCCGCCACCTCCGCCCCGTAGTACCTCGGATGCGGAACGAAGTTCTGGAGGATGACCTCCTGCAGGTGGCCGTGGCGCGCATGGCTCGCGGCGAGCGCCTCCAGCGCCTCGACCCGCTCCTCCGCGGTCTCGCCAATGCCCACGAGGATGCCGCTGGTGAACGGGATCTTCAGCTCGCCGGCGGCTTCGATCGTCCCCAGCCGGACCGCAGGGTGCTTCGTCGGGGAGCCGGCGTGGACGGTCTCCATCAGGCGCTCCGAAGTGCTCTCCAGCATCAGCCCCTGCGAGGCGGTGACCTCGCGCAGGCGGGCGAGGTCTCGCTTATCCAAGACACCGATGTTGGTGTGCGGAAGCATCCCGCGCTCCATCGCGCGTTCGCAGGCCCAGACGACATAGCTGGTGAAGTCGTCGTGCCCCCAAGTCTTGAGGCGTTCGGCGACCACGGGGTTGACCTCGGGCCGCTCCCCGGTAAGAACCAGCAGCTCCTTGGCGTTCCGTTTCAGTGCTTCGTCGAGGATCTTTTCGACGTCGTCGGGAGAGTGCAGGTGCGCCTGGTGGGTCGCGAAAGCGCAGTACTTGCAGTAGCACTGGCAGCTGCGGCTCAGCGACAGCGTGAAGTTGCGGGAGAAGGTGACCCGGCGCACAGCGCCAAGCTACTGCACCGCTCGCCCGGGCATGGGCAAAGAAAAAGCGCCGCCCGGGGGGCGGCGCTTTTCGAAGCTGCTGCGGCTCTGGACCTAGGTGGCCGGTTTGTCGCTGGTCGGGGTCGCCCGTTTCGGGACCGGCGGCCGCACGTGCTCCGGCGGTTCGGTCGGCGGCAGGCCGCCCGGCTCCAACACGAAGCGGTAGACGGCGGCGGCGAGCAGCGAGCCGACGATCGGCCCGAGAAGGAAAGGCCAGACGTCGCCCCAGGTGCTGCCGACGAGGGCCGGGCCGAACCAGCGGGCCGGGTTGTAGCCGGCGCCGGTGAGCGGGCCGCCGACCATGACCAGGAAGCCCAGCGTGGTGCCGATCGCCAGCGGCGCCCACTCCTTGAAGCTCTTCTCGGAGTAGACGGCGGTGAGGATGACGAGGACGAGGACGAAGGCGCCGATCGCCTCGACGATCATCCCGGCGAAGTTGCCGGCGAGCAGGCCGCTGACTTCGAGGGCGCCGTAATGGGTGGCGAGTCCCTCGTCCTTCAGCAGCGCCTTGGTCAGCAGGGCGCCGAGGACGCCGCCCGAGAGCTGGGCCAGCATGTAGATGACGCCGTCGAGCGGCCTGATCCGGCGGATCACGATCGCCGCCAGGGTCACCACCGGGTTGAAGTGCCCGCCGGAGACGACGCCGAACATGACGATCAGCCCGAAGAGCAGAAAAGCGTGGACGAGGCCGACGACCGCGAAGTCAGAGCCGAACTGCGCTTGACCGCCGGTTGAAACGAACAGGACGACGACACTCGTGATGAAGAAGACCAGCAGCAACGTGCCGATCAACTCAGCCAAATATGCGGCCAGACCTCTCTCCTGCACTGTTTCCTCCTCGATTCCCGTGATCTAGGTAAGCGGCGGCAGTCTACTCACATTCGTTGGATGAAATAGGTTCCCCGCCGCATGAGAAGGACTGTCGCGCTGCTGGCGGCTGTCCTCGCGCTCGCCGGCACAGCCGGCTGCGGCGGGGACGGTGCGGAACCGGGCGTGCCGAAAGGCGCGACGCTCGTGCTCGATTTCGTCCCCAACGCGGTCCACAGCGGCATTTACGTCGCCGGCGCGAACGGCTACTACCGCGACCGCGGCGTCGACCTCCACGTGCGTGCCCCCGGCGAATCGACCGACGCGCCGAAGCTGCTCGGCGCCGCCAAGGTCGAGTTCGCGATCCTCGACATCCACGACCTCGGGATCGCCCGCGAGCGCGGGATCGACCTGGTCGGGGTGGCGCCGATCGTGCAGCGTCCGCTGGCGGCGGTCTTCGCCCGCGCCGACGGCCCCGTCCGCCGCCCGCGCGAGATGGAGGGACACCGGGTCGGCGTCACCGGACTCCCCTCCGACGAAGCGGTGGTCGCCTCCGAGGTCGAAGCCGACGGCGGCGATCCGGAAGCCGTGGACGAGGTGACGATCGGGTTCACCGCCGTCCCCTCGCTTGCCGCCGGCAAGGTCGACGCCGCAACCGGCTTCTGGAACGCCGAGGGAGTGGCGCTGCGGGATCGAGGCGTCCCGATCCGCGTCTTCAAGGTCGACGACTTCGGCGCTCCCCCCTATCCCGAGCTGGTGCTGACGACCTCGCGCGAGACGCTCGAAAGCGACCCGGAGCTGGTCGAAGCCGTCGTCGAGGCCACCCGCCAGGGCTACGAAGTCGCCGAGGAGCACCCCGGCGTCGCCCTCGAGGACCTGCTCAGCGCCAACCCGGAACTCGACGAGGCCGAACAGAAGGAGCAGCTGCAGGCGCTGCTGCCGGTCCTGCACCCTCGCCCGTTCGACCAGGCAGTCCTCCGCGAATGGGCCGCCTGGGACCTCCGCCACGGCCTGCTGGAAAAGCCGCTAGACGTCGAGCAGGCGTTCAGCCAGGGCGGGTAGCTCGCGGGCCATCCGCGAGCGCGGCACCACCAGGTCGACCCCCGCCGCCTCGGCCGCCTCCTTGGTCTCGACGTCGACGTGGGAGTAGTAGCCGAGCACCGGCATCCCCAGGCCCACCAGTACTTCGGGGTTCTCGACGTCGAGGTCGGCGACGATCAGGTCGACGCCGTCCCAGGTGGTCTCCTCCAGCGAGGGCGAAGAGACGACCTCGTGCCCGGCCGCGCCCAGGGTCTCGGTCACCTTGCTGCCGAGCATCAGGTCGCCGGCGATGCTGAGGACGCGCGCCACTACAGGGACCGACGCTGGCGGAACTCTTCCCGCACGCTCTCCGGCCGGCCCCACATCTGCACGACCTCGGAGCGGCCCTCGCGCACCTCGGCGACCCGCATCTCCCCCCGCACGCCGGCGGCGTCGAGCTTCTCGAGCACGCCCAGCACCGTCTCCGCCGCCGCGGCGTGGCCGAAGCTGTGGGCGACGAGCAGCCGCCACTGCCAGCCCTCGCGGGGGTACTGGTAGACCTGCGCGTTGACCTGGCTCAGCGCCACCGCGGAGTCGACGTACTGCGCTTCGTCCTCGATCCGGAGGTCGACCTCGAGGTCGGTCCAGTCGGGCGGCAGGGTGTCGAGGATGCGCTGGAAGTCCGGGGCCAGAGCCATCGGGGAAGCCTAGCTGCCCGCTAGCCGAAGAAGACCTGGTAGAGCAGGAAGGCGTTGAGGGCGATGATCAGCGAGGCGAGGACGCCGGCGAGGGCGCTCAGCCAGCCCGGGTTGACGAGATCGCCCATCACCTTCCTGTCAGCGGCGATCAGGAGCAGGGGGACGAGGGCGAAGGGGATGCCGAAGGAGAGGACGACCTGGCTGCCGACGAGGGCGTCGGTCGGATCGAGCCCGATCGCGAGGACGATCAGCGCCGGCGCCAGGGTCAGCGCCCGCCGCGCGAAGAGGGGGATGCGGCGGCGGATGAAGCCCTGCATCACGACCTGTCCGGCCATCGTCCCGACCGATGAGGAAGCGAAACCGGAGGCGAGAAGGGCGATCCCGAAGATCGTCGCCGCCCGCTCGGAGGCGATCTGCTTCAGCCCCTCGTAGGCGCCGTCGATCGTGTCGACGCCGGTCAGGCCGCTGCTGTGGAAGAGGGCGGCGGCGACGATCATCATCGAGAGGTTCACCAGCCCCGCCAGCGAGAGGGCGATGACGACGTCGACTTTCTCGAAGCCGAGGATCTTCCTGCGCTCGGCCGGGTTGCGGCCGACGATCCGCTTCTGGGTCAGCGCCGAGTGCAGGTAGATGACGTGGGGCATGACCGTGGCGCCGATGATCCCGGTGGCAAGGAGGAGGCTCTCGGTCCCGGCGAAGCCGGGCAGCACCAGGTGCTTGGCGACTTCGCCGCCGTCGGGGCTGGAGTCGAAGAGCTCGAAGGCGAAGGAGGCGACGACGACGCCGACGAGGACGGTGATCCCCGCCTCCAGGCGGCGGAAGCCGCGCTGCTGCAGCGAGAGCAGGGCGAAGGCGCCGGCGCCGGCGATCAGCCCGGCCGGGAAGAGCGGGATCCCGAAGAGGAGGTTGAGGCCGAGGGCGGCGCCGACCACCTCGGCGATGTCGCAGGCCATCGCCACCACCTCGGCCTGCAGCCAGAGGCCGATCGAGGTGCGGCGGGAGAAGCGCTCGCGGCAGAGCTCGGCGAGGTTCTTGCCGGTGGCGATCCCCAGCTTCGCCGACTGGGTCTGGACCAGCATCGCGATCAGGTTGGCCGAGAGGACGACCCAGAGCAGAAGGTAGCCGAACTTGGCCCCGCCGCTGATGTTGGTGGCGAAGTTGCCAGGGTCGATGTAGGCGACGGCGGCGACGAAGGCCGGGCCGAGGAAGGGCCAGACGCCGCGGATGCCGCGGCTGTGGCCGTCAAGCGAGTCGCGGGCGGCGCGGGCGACCGCGGCCTCGCCGGGAAGGACGTCCTCGACGCCGGCCTGGTGCCTGCGCACCTCCTCGGCGACCGCCTGGCCGGGAGGCGGGGAAAGCGGTTTCACCTAGCCCCCCAGGTCGGCGGCACCAGGTCGGGGCCGGGGATCGGGGTGCCGTGCGGGTCGTGCCGCGGTTCGCCGAGCTTGGCCGCGATCAGCTGCTCGAGCTCCTCGGAGATGTAGTGCTCAAGGACCTCGGCCTCCTCATGAACCCGGTCCTCGGGCATCCCCAGCGCCTCGGAGAGGTAGGCCTCGATCAGCCGGTGGTGGCGGATCACCTCCAGCGCCACCCTCTCCCCGGCGGCGGTGAGGCTGACGCCGCGATAGGGCACGTACTCGACCAGGCCGAGCTCGGCCAACCGTTTCAGCATCGAGGTCGCGGTCGCCGGAGTGACCTCCAGCCGCTCCGCCACCTCGCCGTTCGACACCAGCCCGTCGCGCTCCTGCGAGATCGCGTAGATCGCCTTCGCGTAGTCCTCGATCGCCTGAGAGTTAGACACGTCTAAAAGAGTTTGACACATCTAAAAGACAGGTTCCTAGACTGAAGCCATGGACGCCCTCGTCGAGATCGATGCCCAGTACCGGCAGCTGCGGGAGGAATGCGGGTTGGTTGAGCAGCCGGACCGGGGCCTGCTCGTCGTCAGCGGGCCCGAGGCGGCCGAGTACCTGCAGGGGCAGCTGACCAACGACACCGAGGCGATCGAGCCGGGCAAGTGGACCTACGCCGCGCTGCTCGATCGCAAGGGGCACATGCAGGCCGACATGCGGGTGCTGCGCCCGGGCGAGGGGCCGGAGCTGTGGCTGGACCTCGAGCCGGAGGGGCTGGCCGCCGCCGGCCGCCACCTGCAGACGTACAAGATCGGGCGCGAGGTGGAGGTGGCCGACGCCAGTCATGACCACACGCTCTTCTCGCTGATCGGGCCGCGGGCGACGGAAACCGCTCGCGCGGTCGAGTCCGCCTCCCTCCGCACCGAGGTCGGCGTCGACCTGATCGTCCCCGTCGCCGAGCGCGACTCCGTCCGTGACGCTCTGCTCGCCGCCGGCGCGGTCGAGGTCTCACCCGAGGCGGCGGAGATCCTCCGCATCGAGGCCGGCCGCCCCCGCTTCGGCGCCGAGATGGGGACGGAGACGATGCCGGCCGAGGCGGGGATCGTCGAGCAGGCGGTCAGCTTCACCAAGGGCTGCTACATCGGTCAGGAGACGGTCGCCCGTCTCCACTACAAGGGCAAGCCGAACCGCCACCTGCGGGGGCTGCGCCTGAGCGCGCCGGCGCAGCCGGGCGCCGCGCTGCGGCTGGATGAGAAGGAGGTCGGGACCCTCGGCAGCGCCGCCGTCTCCCCCGCCCTCGGCGCGGTCGGGCTGGCGATCCTGCGGCGCGAGGCGGAGCCCGGCACCACCGTTGCCGTAGGTGAAGATGGCGTTACGGCGGAAGTAGTCGCCCTCCCCTTCGGTTAGATTCAGCCCCGATGGGCGCCGGAGGAGTGAGAGCGGCGGCGATTGCCGCCCTGGTCGCAGCGACCGCCCTGCTGCTCGGCTGCGGCGAATCGCGCCATGCCAACCAGCAGCGGCCGACCGGCTCGACCCGAGTCAGCGTCACCGTCAACGGCCGAGAGGTGATCGTGCAGCCGACCACGATCGGCGCCCGCGCCGAAGCGACGCAGGAGATTCCGCAAAACGTCGAGCACCCCGAGCCGCCGATCAAGTCGACGAAGCCGCTCGACGTCACCTTCGTCGCCGCCAACCAGACCGCCGGCGACATGAAGCTGAAGGTCCGCGGCAGCGGCAAGGAAGCCGAATCGGAAACGATCTACGCCCGCAGCCCCGGCAGCTTCCAGCTCAGCCTCCCCACCGGGTCCTACACCGTCAGCGCGGTGGGGATGCCGGGGGCGCGGCCCGCCCACCTGACGGTCGGCAAGTACCGCGCCTCCTCGCAGAACGACGTCCTGCTGCCCTAACGGCCGGAGGCTCGAAGAAGCCGCTGCAAGCGGCGTTTCAGATTCGCGGTTGCGTCTGAAGGCGTTGTCAGCATCACCCCATGACCATCGTCCTCGCCATCGCAGTCGTCCTCCTCGCCGCCGGGCTGATCTACGCCCTGCTGGCGCGCCAACCAGAGCCGGTCGAGCAGCCGGACTTAACCCCGGCGATCCAGGAGGCGACCTCGCAGGTCGCGTCCCAGGTAGTCGCCGACCTGCTGCGGGTCAACGAGGAGTCGCGCAAGCTCGACGCCAAGACCGCCGAGGCCGCGCTGGAGAAGCGCCAGGCGGAGATCAAGAACCTGACCGAGCGGATCGCCCAGGGGCAGGAACGGATCGAGAGGCAGGTTCAGGCTCGTGGCGAGACCGACGTCCAGACGCGTGCGCTGCTCGAACAGATGGGCCAGACGATCGGCAACCTCAACAACGAGACCGCCGGCCTGAAGAAGGCCCTGCGCCAGCCGCAGACGCGCGGCCAGTGGGGCGAGCTGCAGCTGCGCCGGTGCATCGAGATCGCCGGCATGACCGAGCACGTTGACTTCGAGCTGCAGGAGACGCTGCGGACCGAAGAGGGGCGGCTGCGGCCGGACGCCCGCTTCCTGCTGCCGGAGGGGCGCAGCTTCGTCGCCGACTCGAAGGTGCCGCTGGACGCCTTCCTCGACGCCCAGGAGAGCGAGGTCGAATCGGAGCGGCGGGTCCACCTCGACCGCCACGCGCGCCAGGCCCGCGAGCACGTCCGCAGCCTCAGCTCGAAGGACTACCAGGGCCAGTTCAACCCCGGCGAGACGCCCGACCTGGTGGTCTGCTTCATCCCCAACGAGCCCGCCCTGCACGCCGCCTTCGCCGCCGATCCGGAGCTCTTCGACTACGCGCTGGAGCGCAACGTCCTCCTCGTCAGCCCGACCTCGCTGATCGGGCTGCTGCGGACGATGGAGCTGGGCTGGCGCCAGGAGCGGATGGTCGCCGAGGCGGCCGAGATCGCCGAGGCGGCAAAAACGCTGCACGGGCGCTTCGCCAAATTCCTCGGCGACTTCGACAAGATCGGTCGCGGCCTGCGCACCGCCACCGGCGCCTACGACACCGCCGTCGGCTCGATGGAACGGCGGCTGCTGCCGTCGCTGCGCAAGGTCGAGGGCCTCGGCGTCGCGCCGGGCAAGGAGATCGAGGCCCCGCAGCCGGTCGAGGCGACCGTCCGCGAGATCACCGCTCCGGAGCTGCGGGACCGGGATCCCGAGCTGCCCGAAGCCGAAGCCGCCTGAGAACGGCGTTTTCGGCGCTTAACTAGGATTCGGCTTCCTGCTCAAGCCGACCTTTGGAGGAGCCGAGTCTTGGCCGTTGACACCAGCACCGTTGCGAAGTTGGACGTGGAGCCCGGGACGTTGCCGGAGACGATGGCGGCGTGGGTGATTCGCCAGGAGCGCGAGGGCGAACCGAAAGACGCCTTCCAGCTCGAGCAGATCGAGGTTCCCGAGCCCGGCGCCTTCGAGGTGATCGTGCGGGTGATGGCCGCCGGCGTCAACTTCAACAACGTCTGGGCCTCGCTGGGCGAGCCGGTCTCGATCTTCGGCTACGGCGACCACCCCGAGTTCGGGCACCACATCGGCGGCTCCGACGCCTCCGGGATCGTCTGGAAAGTCGGCGAGGGCGTCACCCGCTGGAAAGTCGGCGACGAGGTCGTGATCCACTGCAACCAGGCCTCCTACGAGGACGTCGAGGTGCACGGCCTCGACCCGATGGCGGCGCCGAGCCAGCGGATCTGGGGCTACGAGACCACCTGGGGCTCCTTCGCCCAGTTCACCAAAGTCCAGGCGCAGCAGCTGCTGCCGAAGCCGCGCAACCTCTCCTGGGTCGACTCCTCCTCCTACGGCCTCACCTACTTCACCGCCTACCGGATGCTGATGGACCAGTGCGAGCTGCAGGCCGGCCACAACGTGCTGATCTGGGGCGCGGCCGGCGGCCTCGGCGTCTTCGCCGTACAGCTCTGCAAAGCCGCGGGCGCGAACGCGGTCGGCGTCGTCTCCTCCGACGAGAAGGGCGAGCTGATCAAGAAGCTCGGCGCCGTCGACTACGTCAACCGCAACGAGTTCCGCGAGATGATGCGGACCGACGACAACCTCACCGACCGCGCCGCCGACAAGGAGCGCTTCCTTGGTTCTCGCGCCTTCGCCAAGCGGGTCAAAGAGATCCTCGGCGACGCCCCCGACATCGTCTTCGAGCACGTCGGCCGGGCCACCTTCCCGACCTCGGTTTACACCGTGAAGCCGTTCGGCAAGGTCGTGATCTGCGGCGCCACCTCGGGCTACCAGCTCGACTTCGACGTCCGCTACCTGTGGATGAAGCAGAAGCAGATCATCGGCTCCCACTTCGCCAATGCGTATGAGTGCATGCGGGCGAACCAGCTGATGGCCGAGGGCAAGGTGCGGCCGGTGCTGTCGGAAACGATGGGCTTCGAGGGCGTCCCCCACGCCCACCAGCTGATGCACGAAAACAAGCACCTGGGCAAGATCGCGATTCTCGTCGGCGCCGAGTCCGAGGACGAGGGCAAGTACGAGGACGGTCCGGGCGCGATCCGGGCCGAGGTCGGCGCATGAGCGTCGCGGGCAAGCGAGCGGAAAGGCGAATCTGATGGCGGAGGTCTGCACCCTCGACTGGCACATCAACCCCTTCCGGGCCGACAGGTTCCTCGACCTCTGGGAACCCTCGGCGGCGAAGGCGCCGGCCTACGGGGCCAAGAGCTGGTCGCTGATCCGCTCGCAGGACGACCCGCTCGCCTTCCGCCAGACGATGGTCTGGGAAAGCCGGGCCGACTTCGAACGCTATTGGTACTCGGACGAGATCGCTCAGGCCCGGGCGGCGATCATCGACCTCTACGACATCCCGCTGCTGCCCGCCTGGCACACCCTCGTCGCCGCCGAGTAGCAACCCCCCGGGCCGGCTGCCGGGCCGCTAGTCCTCGGCCGTGCGGTCGGCGGCGAGACTGCGAGACCATGCCTCGAGGGCTTCGACATGCACGTCCTGGAGCCCCGTGCGCGGGTCGATCTCGACGAGGAGCGTCGGCCCCCGGCGCTCCCGCGCCCACTGGTAGCAGCGCTCGTCGAGGCTGTCGTCGACCCAGGCGAGGGGCCGGTCGGCGGCATACCTCTGCAACGGTCCGGTCTTCCAGTCGGCGGTTCCGAATCGGGCGGCCCCGCCGAAGGTGAGGAACGGGTAGTCCGGAAGCTCGAGCCGGCGGCTCAGCTCGTTCGACTGGCGCTCCCAGCCGCTGGCCCAGACGATCTGGAAGCACTCGCCGAGCCTCCGCAGACGCTCTCCAGCTTCCAGGGAAAGGAAGTGAAGAGCGCCTCCGATCAGGGCGAGTTCCGACGCCGGCCACCGCGGCGGCTCCTCGAAGCCCATCAGCAGCAGGACGCCGTCGATATCGACGGCGAGGATGGGCCTGTCGTCCTCCAGGGGCCTCGGCCCTCGCCGCAGGCGACTGAGCCCGAACGACCTCATCCGCGCTCGAGGGGTGCCATGGTCAAACCCGCCGCGTTCAGCTGCTCCCAGTAGTGCTCGGCCGGCTCACGCGGGCCGGACCAGACGATCGCCTGGCCGCCGTTGTGGATGGTGTCGGCGATCCGGTAGCCGCCGTCGAGCGAGACCCCGGGGATCACCCGCGCCAGCGTCTGGGCGACGTGGTCGAAGGTGTTGTGGTCGTCGTTGCGGACGATCACCCGCCAGTTGCCGCCGAGGCCCGAACCTGGACCGGCGGTGCGGGTACGCTCGATCGTGCTCGTCGACATCGTCTGGATTATGCCCCGCGGACGGCGCGGTGCGAAAGGGGCTAGAAGGGGCTCGGGACCCGGACGACGACGTCGTCGACCGAGGCCACCACCCCGTTGCCGTTCTTGATCGTGCCGACGACGACGGTGGAGTTGCGGCCGCTGAGGTCGCCGGCGCCGTCGTCTTTCGCTTCGCCGACCAGGGTCTTGCCGACGTACGCGAAGAGTCGGGCCTGGCCCTTGTCGGGGCCGCTGGTGACGTTGACCGCGCGCAGCCTCAGCTTGTTGGCCGCGTTGATCCCCATCACCGCCTTCTCGTTCTTGGCGACCGCGAGGTATTTGGAGCCCTCGCCGGAGACCTTGACCAGCTGGGCCTTTTTCTGGCGCGGGAAGACGAGCAGCTGGTACTTGAAGCCTTCGCCGGCGCGCAGCTCGAGGCCGAGGAAGGCCTTGCGCTGGAGGTTCTCCGGGGTGCCGCTGAGCAGGCGCTCGGTGGCGGCGATCTCGAGGTCGCGCCCGAGCACCGGAGTGCGGAAGGAGCAGGCGGCCGTCTTTTTGCCCAGCGTCACCCGCATCGCGCCGTTGGCGCCGGCGCGGGCGCAGTTGCGGCCGGAGAGCTTGACCAGCTGGCTGCGCTGGGCAAGCGACTCCATGCTGTTGCGGTAGACGCCGATCATCGCCCCGCCGGCAATTGCGCAGGCGAGCGCCGCCACGGCCAGCGCGGCGAGGAAGGTGGCTGAAAATCGGCCCTTCACGAGTCGCCAGCCTAAACACAGCCGGGGCCGAAAGATGCGCCCGCAGCCCCTTTGAATCCCAAATATCATTCAACTCATGAGCGACCACCGACTTCCCCAGCCCGACCGGCCGTGGGTGATGCGCACCTACGCCGGCCACTCCGACGCCCGCCGCTCGAACGAGCTCTACCGCAAGAACCTGGCCAAGGGCCAGACCGGGCTCTCGGTGGCCTTCGACCTGCCGACCCAGACCGGCTACGACCCCGACCATGTCCTCGCCCGCGGCGAGGTCGGCAAGGTCGGCGTCTCGATCGCCCACAAGGGCGACATGCACCAGCTGTTCGACGGGATCCCGCTCGACGAGATGAACACCTCGATGACGATCAACGCCACCGCCGCCTGGCTGCTCGGCCTCTACGTCACCGTCGCCGAGGAGAACGGGGTCGACCGCTCGCAGCTGAAGGGGACCACGCAGAACGACATCATCAAGGAGTACCTCTCGCGCGGCACCTACGCCTTCCCGCCGGAGCCCTCGATGCGGCTGATCGCCGACATGGTCGCCTTCAGCGTCAACGAGGTCCCGAGCTGGAACCCGACCAACATCTGCAGCTACCACCTGCAGGAGGCCGGGGCGACGCCGGTGCAGGAGATCGCCTACGCGCTCTCGACCGGGATCGCCGTCCTCGACGAGGTGAAAGCCCGCGGCCAGGTCGCCGACGAGGATTTCCCCAAGGTCTTCGGCCGCATCTCCTTCTTCGTCAACGCCGGCATCCGCCTGGTCGAGGAGATCGCGAAGCTACGGACGATGAGCGCGCTCTGGCAGCAGATCGGGCGCGAGCGCTACGGCGTCAGCGACGAGAAGATGCTGCGCTTCCGCTACGGCGTCCAGGTCAACTCGCTGGGGCTGACCGAGGCGCAGCCGGAGAACAACATCCAGCGGATCGTCCTGGAGGCGCTGGCGGTGACGCTCTCCCGCGACGCCCGCGCACGGGCGATCCAGCTGCCCGCCTGGAACGAGGCGATGGGCCTCCCCCGCCCCTGGGACCAGCAGTGGAGCCTGCGGATCCAGCAGGTGCTGGCGAACGAGACCGACCTGCTCGAGTACCCCGACATCTTCGCCGGCTCGCATGTGATGGACGGCCTCGTCGCCGAGCTGACCGAGGGGGCGCGGGCGGAGATGGCAGTGGTCGAGGAGCACGGCGGCGCCGTCAACGCCGTCCCCTACATGAAGGCACGCCTGGTCGAGAGCCACCGCGAGCGGGTGGCGCGGATCGAGGCCGGCGAGCAGAAGGTGATCGGCCAGAACAGCTTCACCGAGACCGAGGACTCGCCGCTGACCGCGGGAGCCGACGGCGGCATCCTCACCCCGGATCCCGAGGTCGAGCGCGAACGGGTCGAGGCGCTGGCCGAGTGGAAGGCCGAGCGCGACGAGAGCGCGGTGCAGGCCGCTCTCGAGGACCTCGCCGAGGCCGCCGCGGACGACAGCGTCAACATCATGCCGGCGACGATCGCCGCCGCCAAGGCGGGCGCGACGACCGGCGAGTGGGCGCAGACGATGCGCGAGGTGTTCGGCGCCTACCGCGCCCCGACCGGCGTCGACGGCGCCTCGGCGCCGTCCGAGCGCGAGCAGCTGGAGGAGATCCGCCGGGCGGTCGACGCCACCTCGGAGAGGATCGGCCACCGGATCAAGATCCTGGTCGGCAAGCCCGGCCTCGACGGCCACTCCAACGGCGCCGAGCAGGTGGCGCTGCGGGCCCGCGACGTCGGCATGGAGGTGATCTACCAGGGCATCCGCCTGACCCCCGAGGAGATCGCCGAGTCCGCCCTGCAGGAGGACGTCGACGTCGTCGGCCTCTCGATCCTCTCCGGCTCCCACCTGGAGCTGATCCCCGAGGTGGTGCGGCTGCTGCGGGACGAGGGCGTCGAGGTGCCGGTCGTCGTCGGCGGGATCATCCCGGTGGCCGACGCCGAGCGCCTGCGCGAGGCCGGCGTCGCCGGGGTCTACACGCCGAAGGACTTCGACGTGAACAAGATCATGGGCGAGATCGTCGAGCTTGTCGGGCAGCGCGCCGGGGCCGGCGCGGCCGCCTGAGAGCGCAGCGGTCCTCCCAGCCAGCTCCTTCCGCGTGACGCCGAGCCGCCACCCTCGCAACAATGGACCGATGAGCGAGCTGAACGGGGAGCGGTCGGCCTGGCTGCGGTGCTACCGCTGCTGGTCCCAGAACCTCGAGATCCAGATCCACTACGACGCGATCCGCCGGGTCGACCCCGAGTCCGGGGCCCTGGCGGACGGGATCGACGAGGTGCAGGAATCGGTCGTCCAGTGCCTCGACTGCATGCACGACCAGCCCCACCTCACCTTCGAAGGCGACCACGTGGTGCCGATCGGCGACCGCTGGGAACGGATGGTCGCCGGCACCCCCTGGGTCGCCTCCTGCACGGTGCAGGTCGACCAGGACCGGGTCGAGAGCTGCTCGGGCCCGGAGGCGATCGAGTTCCTCACCTACGGCGCCTTCGGCGACGCCGGCGTGCGCGAGTTCTTCACCCACGTCCGCTTTCACAAGCACGACGACGAGCAGATCGTCATCCACCTCCTGGTCGAGCTCTACGCCCGCTCCGCCCAGGAGGCGACCGACGTTCTCGAGGAGGCCGCGCAGGGCCAGCTCGAGATCACCTCCCTGGCCGAGGAGTCGCGACCCCCCGCACACGCCTCGGGCGAGGCGCACTAATAAGCGCCGATCGAGGGTATTCGCTGGACATTCGTCCAGCCTCTTCCATCTGCGCTGATCCGATGCAACCTTTTTTGCCGATTACCACCAGAACGATGTCGTTGTCGAGGTGTTAGAGGGTATGGGAAAATGCGAAAGCGAAAAGAGGCTCCCCCAGCCAGATGGATCCCCCCAGATCCAACAACTTTGCCGGGCCTCAGTAAAAAACCGGCTGTTTACACGAAAGTATTGATGTGGAGTCCTCGACCGTAGGTCAAACCCAGCACGCCGATCTCGCCGAGCGCGACGAGATGACCCGGCGAAAAGACCTCCCGCCGGAGCGAACCCGGCCGCGCCACCGCGGAGCCGTCCTGGGGAAGATGCTGTTCTTCGGCGACCTCGCTGCGGCGGCGCTTGCCGCCGCCTTCGCTGTGCTGACCCATGCCGAGGACATCGATGCCGCCACGACCTTCATCGGACTCGTAGCGCTGCTCTGGCCGCTCACCGCCTTCAGCATCGGGCTCTACCGCAGCGAACAGCTGGCCAGCTGGGCCTCGACCGTCTCCGACCTCCCCCGCGGCTTCGTCGCGATGATGCTGATGACCTGGCCCACCTTCGGCGCCGCCGAGCTGGCCGGCTTCGGCAGCCCGGTCAGCATCACCTTCACCACGATCCTCGCCCTCTTCGTCTTCGGCGGCCTCGCCCGCGCCCTCGCCCGGGCCGGCGTCCACCGCGTTCCCGACCTGCGTCAGCGAACCCTGATCCTGGGCTCCGGCATGGTCGCCGGCCAGGTGGTCGAAAAGATCCGCAACAACCCGCAGTTCGGATTGATCCCGGTCGGGATCGTCGACGACGAGGTGCACGACATCGGCACCCCCGATCTGCCTTGGCTCGGCCGCTTCTCCGACCTCTCCAAGATCATCGAGCTGCAGAACATCGACCGGGTGATCATCGCCTTCTCCCGGGTCAGCCACGAGGAGCTGCTGGAGGCGATCCGCGCCTCCCGCGACGCGGTCGTCGCCGTCGACGTCGTCCCGCGGCTGTTCGAGTTCCTCGACGGCGTCCGCTCCCTCGACCAGATCGGCGGCCTGCCGCTGCTCTCGATCGGAGCGCCGGCCCTGGCCTCCACTGCCCTTGCCGCCAAGCGGCTGCTCGACGTCGTCGGCTCGATGGCCCTGATCATCTTCTTCCTGCCGCTGATGATCGCCACCGCGATCGCGATCAAGCTCGAGTCCGCGGGGCCGATCTTCTTCCGTCAGGCCCGAGCCGGGCGCGGGAACAAGGGCTTCAACCTGCTCAAGTTCCGTTCCATGTACGTCGACGCCGAGCAGCGGAAGAAGGAGCTCGACGAGATGAACGAGGCCAACGACGGGGTCATGTTCAAGATCCGCGAGGACCCGAGGATAACCCGGGTCGGCCGCTTCATCCGCCGCTTCTCGATCGACGAGCTGCCGCAGCTCTTCAACGTGCTCAAGGGCGACATGAGCCTGGTCGGGCCGCGGCCGCTGATCTTCAGGGAGAGCGAGGCACTCGAAGAATGGCACCTGCGCCGCCTCGAGCTGCGTCCCGGCATCACCGGCCCCTGGCAGGTCTACGGCCGCTCGCAGAGCCCGTTCCAGGAGATGGTCCGGTTCGACTACCAGTACGTCGCCGGATGGTCGCTGGCACGGGACGTCGAGATCCTGATCGCCACGGTCCCGGCGGTGATCTCGGGGCGCGGCGCCTATTAGCAGCAGCCTGGCACTCGTCCACGACTACCTCCTGGTGATGCGGGGGGCGGAGCGCACCTTTGCCGAGATGGGCGCCTGCTGGCCGGACGCCCCGATCTACACCCTGTTGCACGACAGCGACGGCGCCGCCGCCTTCGAGGGCCGCGAGATCCACACCTCCTACCTGCAGCGCCTCGGCGTCAACCAGAAGCGGTTTCGCTACCTGCTGCCCCTGTTTCCGCGAGCTGCCGAACGCCTGCCGGTGGCGGACTACGACGTGATCGTCTCCAGCAGCAGCGCCTTCGCCCACGGGGTCCGGCCCCATCCGGGCGCCCTCCACGTCTGTTACTGCCACAGTCCCTTTCGCTATGCCTGGTTCGAGCGCGACCGGGCCATGGCCGAGACCCCCCGCCTGGCTCGTCCGTTGATGCGAAGGATCCTCGAGAACATACGCAGATGGGATGTCGCCGCTGCGGGAAGGGTGACCCACTTCGTCGCCAACTCCGAGATCACCCGTGAGCGCATCGGGCGGTTCTACGGAGCCGATGCGGAGGTCGTCCATCCCCCGGTCGAGGTCGAGCGATTCTCGATCGGCGAGCCGCAGGACTACCTCCTCTTCGTCGGCCAGCTGGTCCGCCACAAGCGGGTCGACATCGCAATCGAAGCCGCCGGCCGCGCCGGCCACGAGATCAAGATCGTCGGCGACGGACCCGAGCGGCCCGCCCTGGAAGCACGTTTCGGCAACGGTCGCGGGGCCCGGTTCCTCGGCAGCGTCACGGACGAGCGCCTCGCCGAGCTCTATGGAGATTGCCTGGCGCTGGTGGTCCCGAACGTCGAGGAGTTCGGGATTGCGGCGGTCGAGGCGCAGGCTGCCGGACGTCCCGTGGTCGGGGTTCGCGACGGCGGCCTGCGGGAGACGGTCATCGACGGCGAAACCGGCCTGCTGGTCGATGGCGACGGTGCGGAGAACCTCGCCGAAGCACTTCGAGACGCCGACTTCGACCGCTTCGACCCCGCGAAGATCAGACTCCACGCCCAGCGCTTCAGCCCAACCTCATTTCGAGATCAAATCCGATCTATCGTCGACCGGCGCCGCGAGACCTAGCCGGCGTCCGAGCGTGAAGATGCTCGAGGCGCGCCAGCCCCAGCGCCAGCGCCGCGGTCGGTCGGATCCTCGTCCCAGCTTCCCTTCTGCGAACGATCCTGCCCGGCTGAAGACGGCTCACTCCGCGTCTCCTGAGAGTCAGGCCCGGGGCCGTACCCGTATCCGTACTTGCTGCGACGGGGCAGCTTGACCGCGTTGGCGACGACGCCCAGCGTGGGAGCGTCAAGGCGGTCGAGCTGGTTGCGCATATCGACGGCGGCTTCACGGGTGGTCTCGCCGATCCGGGCGACCACGATCACCCCATCCGCCGTGCGGAGCAACGGAATCGCGTCCGAGACGACACCGATCGGCGCGGTGTCGATGACGACGAGCTCGTAACGCTTTCTCAGCTCGGTGAGGATGTCGCTCATGGTCTGGGTCTCGATCAACTCGGCCGGGTTGGGGGGGTGGGACCCGGCGACGATCACGTCCAGCCGTCCCGCCCCTGCGCTCGCGCCATTCGACCCGCCCGCCAGCGGCTTGGACTGGATCGCGCCCTCCAGGGCCACCTGATGGGTGAGCAGCTCGGCGAGGCCGGGCGCTGACTGCAGCCCGTGCTGGCTCGCCAGGGTCGGGTTGCGCAGGTCGGCCTCGACGATGATCGTCTTCGACGAGGTCGCTGCAACGCGTCCCAGGTTCCAGGCCACCGTGCTCTTCCCCACCCCGGCGGCGTGCGAGGAGACGGCAACCGTCTGCACTTCTCGATCGGTATTGAAGTACCTCAGCTGGGCCCGCAGCATCCGGAACGCCTCGTTCTCCATGAACGGCAGCTCCAGGGCCGCAGTGCGTTTGTTCGAGACCACGATCGCCTTGCTCTCCGGGACCGTCGCCAGGATCGGCAGTCCGAAGGCGTCGCGAGCTTCCTCCGCATCCCGAAGCCTGCGGTCCAGCCGCTCGAAGAAGAAGGCCAGGCCGCATCCGAGGAGCAGGCCGATGATCGCGGCGAGGATTCCGTTGCGCAGCGGCTTCGGCGAGGAGGGGGAGGTCGGCAGTTCGGCCGGCTGCACCAGCTCGGCGTTCCCGGTCTGAAGCGAGGCGAGGATGCCGAGTTTCTCAGCGCCGCTGCTGAGGGCCTCCCCGCGCGGTCCTTCCTGCTGTTCGGGGGTGAGGCGGCTGTACTCCTCTTCGGCGAGTTCCTTGGCCTGCGTCAGCTTGGCTTTGTCGGCCTGCGCCCTGAAGGAGATGAACTGGTGGGCGAAGAGGTTGGCGACGGCCTTGGCCTGAGCCGGCTCCGAGCTCGTCGCCGTGACCGAGACGATGTCCGCTTCCCCGGAGGCCGAGACGGCCACCATGTCGGAGATTTCTTCGGCGGTCAGCCCTTCGAGGTGTTCCGAGGTCCGTTTGGCGACGATCTCGAGGCCCACCAGCTTCTCGTTGGTCGCGGCTTCGCGGGTCGGGTCGCTGGCCGGCGTGGTGACCGAGTTCCCGAACAGGCTTTCGGCATATCCCGGGTTCCGGAACAGCAGCGAGGCCGACGCGGAGTATTGCTTCTCCTGGAGCAGGGAGACACCTACCGCGGCGATCGTCGCGATCGCGACGCACAGCAAGATCAGGCCGGCTCGCCGCCGGAGCACCGCGAGAACGCCGCCGAGGTCAGACTTCTCTGCCTCGATCTCTTGAGATGCTCGTCCGCTCATGGCTGGCCGCCCATTGAAGCACAGGCGCATGACGAGACTGGAGGGAAGCTCGAAGGTTGCACCAACCGCTGTATCGGCAGCATCATGCCTCCCCCTTAGCTCCGCAACCAGTAGTGGAGAAACCGCTGATCCGGCGCGGCCGGCGGGGTTCCTCAGACCGATACAGGAGCGGTCAGGGGAGCGGAGAGCCGGTCCTCGACCTCGACACTCCGAGCCTGCCGAGCGGGTTCGGGCACCTTCGCCGCCGCACCCGCGGCCATCCCCACCAGCGCGGCGATGAGGAAGCCGTTGCGCGGAAGGTAGAAGGCGTCATCGAACATGTTGGCGACCACGACCGCGACCAGCATCAGGAACACGAGGTCCCTGGAGCGCTGCCACATGATCGCCAGCAGGCTGACGACGAAGGCGATGAAGACGAAGCCGCCCAGGTAACCCAGCTCGACGAGGGCGTCGAGGACCACGTTGTGGGCGTAGTAGACGGCTTGTCCGGTGGACAGGGTCTGGTACTGGCCGGAACCAAGTCCCAGGAGGCTCCCGTGTTCCACGTGGTGGATCGCTTCCGACCAGATCGCCAGGCGGGAGCCGGAAGATTCCGACTTGACGTCGGTGGAGAGGAGGAGGTACTGGCCGAGGGTTTCGTGCGTGCCCGGAAGCGGCATGATGAAGGCGAGGACGGCGACTACGGCGATGCCCATCAGCAGGCGGGCGGGACGGACGCGGACGAAGACGATCGCCATCGCGACCAGAGCGCCCACCCAGGCCTGCCTCGAAAGGGTCACGGCCAAGCCGCAGCCGATGATCAACACCGCCCACCGCAGCCAGCGGCGGTTGAGGTCGCCGAGGTCGAAGTGAAGGGCGAGGACAGCGGTCACGAAGCCGACCATCATGTACTGGCCGGCGCCCGGAGCAGTCATGAACGGGAAGATCGCCCGCAGGAGGTCGAAGCTCGGAACGACCCAGTTCTGCCCCACCGCCGTCTCCCCTCCGCTGCCGCCGAACAGCGGGTACAACGACAGCAACTGGTCCTGCACGGTCGTCGTGCCGACTGCGAACTGGATCGCGAACTGAACGATCAGCGCGATCCCCGCGCCCGCGGCGCCGATCAGCAGCGGCGCAAGCACGTCGCGGTCTCGGATCACCCCCGCCGAGCGAGCGTAGGCGACGCTCGCGGCGAAGACGCCGAAGCTGATCAGGTAGAGCACGCGAGAAAGCGCATGCGGCGGATCCGAGGACATGAGCGCGCTGGCGAGAGCGGCGATCGCGAGGATCGAGAAGGTGATCGCGGGAAGCTTGATCGCCCCCCTGGGTCGGCCCTCGGTCCCCGCCACGAGCACCAGCGAGACCGCCAGGGCCGCTGGGAGCCCGACGAAAAGCGATAGGTGCCCGAAGCTGACCGGGTACATGAAGAACGGCAGGAAGCTGAGGAATCCCCACAACGCCCATCTCGGCCTCGTCAGGAGGAACAGCGCGCCGGCCAATGCGAGCAACCCGAGCGCAGCCAAGGGCAAGCCGGCGCCGACAAGCAGCCCGAGCAGGCCCGCGGCCAGCACGGCAGCGCCGATCTCGTAGCGTTCGCGCAACTCCCGGCCATGGTAATGGACGGTCCAGCGCCTCATCCGGATCGGGCCGTGGCGTGAACCTGCCGGTACAGGGAGAGGACCTGGGCGACGTGTGCCTCCACGCTGAAGTCGGCGGCGCGAGCCCGGGCGTTTTCACCAAGGCGTTTCCGCAGCGCGGTGTCCGGGAGAAGCCGCTCGAGCGCACGGCTCCAGGCCGCCGGCGACCTCGGCGGCAGGAGCATGCCGTCTACGCCTGGGCGGACGATCTCGGCGGGCCCTCCCACTTCGCTAGCCGCGACCGGCACGCCCATCGCCATCGCCTCGACCGCCACCCGGCCGAAGGGCTCCCGCCAGAACGGCATCAGGAGGACGTCGGTCGCCGCCAGCAGGTTCGGCACGTCGGTCCGCTCGCCGAGAAACCGCACCCGCTCCCCGACCCCGAGCTCGGCCGCCAGGGCCGGAAGCCGCTCCCCGAAGGCGAGGTTGTCGTGGCGGACGCCGGCGCCGGCGAACTTGACCGAGCCGACCAGCAGGAGGACCACGTCGCAGCCCGCGGCGACCAGGTCCGCCAGAACGGCGATTGCCTCGTCCTGGCCCTTGATCGGCGAGATGTGGGCCACGACGGTGAGGACGACGGTGTCCCCGGAGATGCCGAGCTCCGCCCGCACGGCCCGGCCGTCCGCCTTGCCCGGATCGAAGCGCGCGAGGTCGATCGGGTTATGGATCACGCGCACCCGAGCGCATGCCTCCCCGAACCGATCGGCGACATAGGCGGAGTTGGCGACGATCGCGTCGGCCCGGCGGGCGACGAGCGAGAGGGTCAGGTCGGCCATGCGTCCCGCCGGGGCGAGGTCTCTGATGTGGACGACGGTTTGGGGGCCGGACCGACTGCGCGCGAGCAGGGCCAGCAGCGCGGCCCGAGTCGTGTTGGCGTGGACGAGGTCGGGCGAGACCCGCTCGACGATGCGGCGGACCTGCAGCGAGGACCGCCCGATCTCCAGCAGGCCGCGGCTGGTGTGCAGCGGGTGCAGCCTGAAGCTCGCCCTGGTCCCGGAGATCGGAATCGGCTCGATTCCCAGAGCCCGAACCTCAGTGCTGAGCTCGCCCTCCGGGCAGACCACGACGGGCTCGACCTCCCCCTCGAGGCCTGCGATCAGCGTCAGCAGGGACCTCTCGGCCCCGCTCACCTGGGCGGTTTGGTTGAGGTAGAGGACCCGGAGGTCAGCCATCGCGCCCGGCCGCCGTCTCGCGCAGGAGAGCTTCGACCCGCGCGGCGATCCGCGGCCAGGCATGTTCGGCTGCATGCAGCCTGCCTTGGGCGCCGAGGCGGTCCGCGAGGCTCCTGTTCGAGAGCAGCTCGATCGCCGCCGCCGCGACCGCGTCGTGGTCGACCGGGTCGACGAGGAGGCCCGTCTCGCCCTCCACGACCGCATCGAGGGCGCCGGCGACGCGGCCGCCGATCACCGGCAGCCCGTGGGCGCCGGCCTCGAGGTAGACGATCCCGAAGCCCTCCCCCCCGGTCCCTTCCGGCGGCAGGCGACTCGGCATGCAGAACACCCGCGCGCGGTCGAGCCAGCGGTCCCGCTCCTCGTCGCCCACCCGGCCGAGGAAATCGATCGCGTCGTCGACTCCCGCGGCGACGGCGCTTGCTTCGATCTTCGCCCGCAGCGGGCCGTCGCCGATGACGATCCAGCGGGCGCCGGGAACCGCTTCCCTGATCGATGGCAGGGCGCGGATGACGACGTCATGCCCCTTGCGCGGGGAGACGAAGGTGGCGACGGTGAGCATGATCGGGTCCTCGCTGCGCTCGGCCGCGGGCCCGCTCGGCAGCTCGACCCCGGGGGGGATCACGTGGACGCGCTGAGGATCGGCGCCCGCATCGACCGCGAGGTCGCGCGTGTACCTGCTGACGGCGATCGTCGCGGCCGCCGCCCGCACCGCCCTCCCCGCCAGTCGCGGCCGAACCCGAATCTCGTCCGCGTGGACGTACTGGACCAGCGGGACGCGCATCAAACGCTGGATCGGCAGCGCGGCGATACTCGCAACCACGTGCCCGCTGAGGATCACGTCCGGCCTGAAGCGGGTGGCCTCGTAGAGCAGCCGCGCGTTCAGCATCGGCACTGCCAGCTGGCGACGCATCCCGACGCTGCCCACCCGCCGGGTCTCGAAGCCTTCGGCGCGATCGAGCTCGGCCGCCCCCTCCTCCCCCAGCGCGACCACCCGGATCTCCAGCCCCGGCGTGCTGCGCACTAGGTTCCCCAGCAACACCGCGATCCCGCCGGTGCTGGGGGGGAAGTCGGGGGTGACGAGGAGGACGCGGAGCATCGGGCGAACACACTAGCCCGCAGGGACGACTAGCCTTTGCGCGGCTTTGTCTCTGCCTCCCCTTTCGTCGACTCCGTCGCTAGCGGTCGTGATCCCGACGCGCTCGCGGCCCGAGCTGCTGCGCCGCTGCCTCGATTCGCTGGCCCCCTCGCAGGGCCGGCTCTCCTTTACCGCCTACGTGTGCGATTCCAGCCCGGCCGACGAGGAGCGGGAGGCCGTTCGCGAAGTCTGCGAGGCCTTTCCGTGGGCGCAGCTCTGCCCCCACGACGGATCGAACGTCGCCGGCGCCCGCAACACCGGTGCCCGGGCGGCGCGGGAGGAGCTGCTGGTCGACGTCGACGACGACCTCATCCTCGAGCCGGAGGCAGTCGACCGCCTGCTCGAGCGCTACCGCGAAGGCGAGGGCCGCCGCGTGGTCGCCGGCAGCGTCTCGATCAACGGCACCTGGAGCACTCCGATCAAGAAGCGGCGGATCGGCTACGGCCGACCGGCCCTGGAGGGGGAGGACCCCGACTTCGCGATCGGCGCGCTCTTCCTCTACCCGCGCAGCTTCGCCCTCGCCTGGCCCTGGAACGAGCGCATCGACACTGCCGACGACATCTTCATGGGAGCGCTGTGGCGCAGCCACGGGGTGCAGATCCTCTTCGCGCCCGACGCCCGCGCGGCCCACCCCGACATGCCGCTCTCCTTCGATCCGAACCGCCTGGCGGAGACGGTCGAGCACCAGAGCTGGCACATCTACACCCTCCTCTTCGACGCGCTGATCGCCAATCCGAGCCTCGGCCGGGCGCTCGCCTACGAGGTGCTCGGGTTCCTGGCCAGCGCCAAGGTCTACCTGCGCCGCCCCGGCCTGGCGATCCCGTTCCTGCGCAGCTGGCTGCGGGGGCACCGGCGCCTGCTCGCCGACCGACGCTACCTGCAGGGGCTCGTCCGAGAGGAGCTTCCCGCCGATGGCCTCTGAGCGCGGCCTTCTGATCGTCAACGCCGACGATTGGGGATACGACGAGGCGACGACGCAGGCGATCGCCGACTGCCATCTGGCGGGCGGGCTGACCAGCACGACGGCGATGATGTTCATGGCCGGCACCGCGCAGGCGGCCTCGCTTGCTGGGGACCTGCCCCGGATGGGGATCGGCCTTCACCTCAACCTGTTCGAGGAATATTCGGACGAATCGGTCCCGGCTTCGGTCCGCGACCGCCAGCGCCGCCTGCTCGACCGTTTCCACCGCAGCCGCCTGCGGCGCTGGGTCTACGACCCGCGCATCCGCCACCAGGTGGACCAGGTCGTCGCCGACCAGTGGGACCGCTTCGTCGAGCTCTACGGCCGCCCCCCCACCCACGTCGACGGCCACCATCACAGCCATATGGCCGTCAACGTCCTCCTCGGCCGCTCGCTTCCGCGCGGAATCGCGATCCGCAACGCCCTCAGCGACGCCCACCGACCCAACCCGGTCACCGGCCTGCTGCGGGCGGCGCGCCAGCGCCTCGTCCTCTCCCGCTTCCGCTCGACCGACTACTTCTTCTCGATCGAGACCGTCTGGCCCGGCCTGGAGGGGCCGCCGCCGGACGAGAAGCTCGAGCTCTCGCGGTGCAATTCGGTCGAGGTAATGGTCCACCCCGCCTATCCCCGTGAGTACGAGCCGCTGCAGTCGCGCGACTGGGTCGAGGCGCTGCACAGGCTGCCGACTGGCACGTTCGCAAACATCTGAGCGATGACTACGACTCCGCAGCTTGCAGCTGTGATCCCCACGCATGCGCGAAGGCAGCGACTGCCGGAGCTGCTCGACGCCGTCCTCGCCGAGCCGTTCAGCGAGGTCCTGGTCGTCGTCAACGGAGGCGACGACGGCTCGCTGGAGCTGTTGGAGGAACGCGGGGCCGCGGACGACCGGCTGCGTCCGCTCGTGATCGAAGCGGCGGGGAAACCCGCAGCGGTGCTGCGGGGAATCGAAGAGGCGAGCGCTGAGGCGGTGCTGATCCTCGACGACGACGTTCTCCCCAAAGCAGGTCTGGCGGCAGGGCACGCGCGGCACCACGCTGCCGGAAGCGGGCTGGTTATCGTCGGCTACATGCCCGTCGCCTCTCCCCCGCGCCGCCGCCCCGGCGAGTTCGGCACCGAGCTCTACAGCCGGGCCTACGAGCGCGTCTGCGACGAATACGCAGCCGACCCGGGCTCGATCCTGGATGGGCTGTGGGGCGGGAACGTCTCGCTACGCCGCGCCGACGCGCTGCGCGTCTACTCCGACGGAGACACTGCGGCGCCGCGCCAGCATCTGCGCCATGAGGACAGGGACTTCGGTCTGCGGTGCGCCCAGCTCGGCCTCACCGCGATTTTCGACCGCGAACTGCTCGCCGAGCACCGGCACCAAGTCACGCCCGAGAAGTTCCTGGCGACGATGCGGCGCTCCGGCGAGGCACGCTGGGCCGTACACCACAACCACGGCGATGCCCTCGGTCCGCTGCCGGAGGACTTCTTCGTCCGCGGCGTGCCGCTCCCCGGCCGGGCGCTCGTCCGCATCAGCGGCCACCGGCGTGGATACCGACCGGTGCGGGCGCTGCTCGCCGCGGTCACCGGCCTCGCCGGAGCGCTCCACCTCTTCCGGCTCGAGACCCATGGGGGCTGGCTGCTGGGCATGGTCGAGCAGCAGAAAGGCGCTCGCGAAGCAGCGCGAGAAGCGGGAGGGGCGAGTTGAGCAGGCGCACCTCGCTGATCGGCCTGGGCGTCTGCCTCGTCCTATTCCTCCTCACCGCTGTCGTGGCGACCGGTTTCGGCCCCGAACTCCCGGGTCCCCATCTCCGGGAAGCGCTCGGCATCGGCTCGCCGCCGCTGCCCGACCTCTGCGAGTACGACCCGAGCCAGGTGTACGACCCGCCGGGCAAGCCGACCGCCGGCCACTGGCGCTTCGAGCACGACGCTCCGGATGCCTCTCCCGAGGCCGGCGCGGCAGCCGTCGGCGGCTACGTCTACCTGGTCGGCGGCCAGGAGCGGGAGGGGACCGAGGCGTCGGTCTTCCGGTTCGACCCCACCACCGGCGAGTACCGGCGCGAACCGGACGCCCCGGTGGCGATCGACCATCCCGTCGTCGTCGCCCATGACGACGAAGTGATCCTCGCAAGCGGCTACATCGACGGATCGGACCCGACGAACAGGATTTGGGCCTACTCGCCAGGGACCCGGAAGTGGCGCGAGCTGCCGCCGATGCGGATCGCCCGCGGCGCCGCCGCCGGGGCCGTCGCCGGCGACCGCCTCTATATCGCCGGCGGCACGACCGCGTTCGGGAACGAAAACGAGCCCATCCACTCGCTCGAGATCTACGACTTCGACGATCGCCGCTGGCTGCCCGGGCCGGCGATGCCGATCGCCCGTCACCACTTCGGTGCGGCCGCGATCGACGGGCGCCTCTTCTTCGCCGGGGGGCGCCAGCCCAGCCACATGGCACTGGCGACGCTGGAGGAATTCAACCCCGAGCGCGGGCGCTGGCGGCGCCTGCCCAAGCTTCCGATCGGGGTCGGATCGCCGGCCGTCACCGCTGCCGACGGAATGGTGATCGTCACCGGCGGCGGCGAAGACCGGATCCACCCCGACGAACCGGGCGGCTGGGACACCCGGGCCACCTTTGGCTATCGGCCCCGCCAGGAAGACTGGATCCGCCTTCCAGACATGCGTCGGGCTCGGCACGGACACTCGGCTGCGACGGTCGACGGCGAGGTCTACGTGTTTCGGGGAATCCCCTGCCCGGGCTACGGCGAGATGGCGTCGGTCGAATCGCTTCAGCGGGGGCCGGGGCGATGAGCTCGAAACGGGTAGCGAAGGTTCTCGGGCTCTCGGAGGATGAGGTCGGCCTGCTCCTGAAGCGAGCTCGCGCCAAGCTCGGAGGTCGCGGCCTCGCCATAAGGGAGCTGGCCTTCCTGCTCGCGACCGCTCCCGGCCTCCGCCTCCTGCCGCGGCGCCTGCGGGAGGCGGCGATCCGGCCGCTCGTCTACGCCCTGGTGCCGGGACCGACCGAGAACCTCCTCTACGCCCGCGTCTCCCGCACGCCGGCCGCAGCGGAGCGGAGCGGGGGAAGCGCATGAGCGACGCGGTCGAGACGGTGGTGATCGGTTCGGGCATCAGCGGCCTCCTCGTCGCCCGCGAGCTGATCGCCGCCGGCCAGGAAGTGACGGTGATCGAGCGGGGCAGGATGCGGCTCGACGCCGACACGATCCCGCACGGCCAGCGAGAGGAAAGGACGCCCGCCACCGAGCACAACACGGAGACGGCGCCTGGCAGCGAGCGTCCCTGGAAATACGGCTACGCGTTCGGCGGGTCTGCGCTGCTCTGGGCGGGGGTCGCACCGCGGCTGCTGCCCTCCGACTTCGAACTTCAATCCCGCTACGGCCTCTGGCGCGACTGGCCGATCGGCTACGACGATCTGCTCCCCTTCTACCACGCGGCCGAGCGGGCGCTGGACGTCTCCGGGGGGCCACATCCGCTCTTCCCCGGCTCCGACGACTACCCCATCCCCCCGCCGCCGCCGTCCAGCGCCGACCGCCTGCTCGGACCGCTGCTGGAGCCCTTCGGCCCGCTGCCGATAACGCGCCGGCTGGAACCGGAGTACCCGCCGTCGATCGAGGCCGAAGGGCCGGATGTCGAGACGGCGGGGAACGCCCTGGCCATCGCCCGGGAGCTTGCCGCTGCCGACGGCTTCTCGGTGCGCGAGGGGACGGCGGCGGCACGACTGCGGACCGCCGGCGACCGCGTCACCGAGGTCGAGTGCATCGCAGCCGACGGCACCCACAGCAGCATCCTCGCCAGGCGGGTGGTGGCCGCCGCCCACGGGATCGAGAACGCGGCGCTGCTGCTGCGCTCCGACCTGCGCGACGGGCCCGTGGGGCGCTGGCTCGGCGACCACACCCACGTCGTCCTCGACGTCGAGCTCGACCGGCCGATGGGGCCGTGGGGCGCAAGCACCCGCGACACCGGCCTCTCCGGCACCTGGGCCGAAGGCGACTGGCGGGTCGAGCGCGGCTCCGCCGTCGTCATCCCCTTCAACCCCGGCCTGCTCCTTCGCGACCGCCTCGTCGGAGCGGTCGCCGACGGCGCCCGCGGGGACGCCCTGCGAGACGAGATGACCGATCTCTTCACCCGCACCGCGGTCGTCTACGTCAGCGTCGAGGACGAGCCGCGGGAGGATCGCTTCGTCGAGCTCTCGAGCCGCAAGGATCGTCTCGGGCTGCCGCTGACCCGCGTCTCCTATCCGCCCGACGGGGAGTACGCGATCCGCGGCGTGCAGGAGGTCCGCCGGGGGCTGGAGGAGCGACTGGCGCCACTCGGGGCGAAGATCGTCGGCAACCGGATCGGCGGCCACGGCGGCCACCTGCTGGGCACCTGCTTCATGGGTCCCGACGGCGTCGTCGACGAGAACCTCCGCCACCACCGCCTCGAGAACCTCTATCTGACCGGCGGCTCCGCCTTTCCGACCTACAGCGCCCTGCACCCGACGACGACGATCGCCGCCCTGGCGGTCCGCCTCGGTAGGCACCTGGTGCGCGATGGAGCTTGAAACGCCGGCAGAGGCTCCTTCCAAGCCGTCCTTCGCCGGCAGGATCCGCGCCCTTCTCTTCCACCCGACCGTTCGCACCAGGGTGCTGGCGCCGATGGGCTTCGACGCCTCGATCCTGGTCGCCAATCTCTTCAGCGGGATCGCGATCGCCAGGGCGCTGGGTCCGGCGGGCCGGGGGGAGATCGCCGCGATCCTCCTGCTCACCCAGCTCTGCGTCTGGTTCTTCTCCGGGGGCGCGACCGAGGCGGTCGCCTACCGCCTCGCCCGCCGCAAGGAAGACGGCCCGAGGCTGCTCGGCACCTGGCTGGCGATCGGCGTCCCGCTCGGGCTCCTGGCGATAATCGCCGGCGAGCTGGCGCTGCCGGTCCTCTTCTCCGCCCAGACCTCGGAGGCGATCATGCTCGGCCGGATCTACCTGGCGATCGTGCTGGTGATGCTGCTGCAGATCGTCCAGTACGGGATGCTCCTCGGCAACCACGACTTCTTCTTCTACAACGTGGTCCGCCTGCTCCAGCCGGCGCTGATCGCGGCCGCCTACCTCGCCTGCTGGGTGCTCGGGGTCCTCTCGGTCGAAGGGGCGCTGGCGATCAACGCGGCGGCGATCGGCATCGCCTTCCTCGCCGCCGCCGTCCGCCTGATGCGGCGAGTGGGGATCGCGCGCCCGGACCGGGCGCTGCTGCGGGAAACGCTTTCCTTCGGCCTCAAGGCCCATATGGGGACGATCGCCGGCCTCGTCAACGCCCGCCTCGACCTGATGATCGTGCCCGCCTTCCTCAGCGCCGCCAGCGTCGGCCTCTACTCCGTCGCCACCAACGTCACCTCGATCATCGTCACCTTGACTACGACGATCGCGACGCTGGTGATGCCGATGGCGGCGCGCCGCGAGAAGCAGTCGCCGCGGATGGTGATCCGCACCCTGCAGGTGGTGATGCTGATCGGCGGCGCGATCGCGATCCCGCTTGCGGGGGTCGCCGGCTTCGCCCTCGGCATCGTCTACGGCTCGGATTTCGAGTCGGCCGCGACGGCGCTTCGCATCCTCCTGCCAGGCGTGGTGCTAGACGCGGCGGCGATGGTCCTCTGGTCGGGCCTGCTGGCGGCGAACCGACCGCTCCTCTCCAGCGTCGCCGCGATCCCGGCGGCGATCATCACCGTCGGCGGCCTCCTCCTCTTTCTCGAAGACGGTGGGATCGACGTGGCGGCGATCGTCTCGACGATCGCCTACACGGTCGTCTTCGTCATATCCATCTTCCTCTACAAGCGGGTGGCGGAGCTCAGATGGCGTGACTTCCTGGCCCCACCCCACTGAGGCCCCCTTTTGCACGCCTGACGTGCTGCTAACTTTTCGCCCGTGGCAGATCTGCCGGCCATCCTCGGCGGACCTCCTGTCAGACACAACCGGTCATGGCCAGAGTGGCCGCAGCTCGGCGACGCCGAGCGAGAGCTGCTTTCCTCGACGCTGGAGTCCGGCAGGTGGTCCAGTGCCCGCGGCCACCTGGCCGCCGATTTCGCGAACGAGTTCGCGGCCTTCCAGGGCGCGCGCCACGGGCTGCCGCTGGTCAACGGGAGCTGCTCGCTGGAGGTCGCCCTCGCCGCCTGCGGGATCGGGAGCGGCGACGAGGTCCTTGTCCCCGGACTGACCTTCGTCACCACCGCGACCGCTGTCCTGGCGGTGAACGCGATTCCGATCTTCGTCGACGTCGAACCCGATTCCCTCTGCCTCGACGTCGGCGCGGCGGAGGCTGCCGTGAGCGACCGAACCCGGGCGGTGATCCCGGTCCACCTGGCCGGCAGACCCTGCGACCTCGATGCCCTGGGCGACCTCTGCGAGAGGCACGGCCTGGCGATGATCGAGGACTGCGCGCACGCGCACGGCAGCCGCTGGCGGGAGCGGGGCGTCGGCTCCTTCGGCTCCTTCGGCAGCTTCTCCTTTCAGCAGGGGAAGCTGATCACCGCGGGCGAGGGAGGGGCTCTCATCACCGACGACGAAGAGCTGCGGGAGCGTGCCTGGAGCTATGCCAACTGCGGGCGCATCGAGGGCGGGCATCGCTACGACCACGTCAACTACGGCATCAATCTGCGGATGACGGAGTGGCAGGGAGCGGTCCTGCAGGCGCAGCTGCGCCGCCTACCCGAGCAGAACCGCATCCGCGAAGAGCGCGCGGCCCTGCTCGACGCCGAGCTGACTCAGATCCCCGGGCTGCGCCCCCAGAGCGGCGACGCGCGGATCAGCGGCCATGGCCGCTACGGGTACGCCTTCGATTACGACCCGGCCGAGTTCAGCGGTCTGCCGACCAGCGGCCTGATAGCCGCCCTTCGGCACGAGGGGATCCTGGCCGGCGAGTCCTACCCCAGCCTCAACACCCTCCGCGTCTTCCGCGAGGCCCGTTTCGGGAAGCGGCTCCCCGAGGGTGTCCCGCTGCCCGATTACGCCTCGGTCAGGCTCCCCAACGCCGAACACGCCGCCGCCCACAGCGTCTGGCTCGACCACCGGATGCTCCTCGCCGAGCCCGACGAGGTCTTCGACGTCGTCAGGGCACTGATGCGGATCAGGGAGCGCTCGCGCGCCGTGAAGCTGCGAACCAGCAAGGCGGTCACGTCCGCCGGCCGGATCTTCCGCCGCTACCGTCGGGCTTAGTCGACGTTGTCGGCGGCCGCTTCCGGCGAGCTGCCGGGGTTCTTCTTCGGCACGAGCACGAGCCGCTTGAACTCGGCGACCAGGACTCCGTCCTGATTGAGGACGCGGGTGTGGACCTTGACGATGCCGCGGTCGGGCTTCGATTTCGAGGGCTTGACGTCTAGCACCTCGGTCTCGCAGAACAGGGTGTCGCCATGGAAGACCGGGTTCGGGTGGCTGAGCTCCTCGGTCGCCAGGTTGGCGATCGCCTTGCCGGAGATGTCGGAGACCGACATGCCGAGCGCCAGCGAGTAGACGAGCGGCCCGACGACGACGTTGCGACCCTGCTGCGAGCCCGACGCGTAGACGTCGTTGATGTGCAGCGGGTGGTGGTTCATCGTGATCAGGCAGAAGAGGTGGTCGTCGGCCTCGGTAACCGTCTTCGCCGGCCAGTGCTTGTAGACGGCGCCGACCTCGAACTCCTCGAGGTAGCGGCCGTAGCTGTGGGCGCCGGTCGCCTCGCGCTCGGCCTGGTCGGTCGTCAGCTCGTAGGTCTGCTCGCTCATTCGTTCAGGGATCTCCTTGCGGGTTGGACGGGCGCGGATGCTATCCCCGCCGAAGGCCGGCGCGCATTTCGAGGTGGGACGCTGCGGCTGCCCCCGCGCCGCAAGCTTCGCTGCAGAGCCTAGACAAACGTCCAGGGTCGGCACTCATCTGTTGAGCCCGCAAGGCGACCAGCCGAGCAACCCCAGGTGCAACCGCTTGGGATCGCGAACAACCTCCGAGTACGGGTCCAAAGGGCCGCCGGTCTAGGAACCGTCTGCCTGCTCGCCATGCTGTCGACCATGGCCCTGGGCGCTCAGACCGCAGCCGCAACCGCCGTTCCGGCGCGCTCAGCCGACGCTTTCGTCGGATCGATCGGCGTCAACACCCACTTCTATTACACCGGCACCCCCTACGTCGACTCGTTCAGCGTGGTCAAGCAGCGGCTGGCGGAACTGGGCGTGCGTCACATCCGCGAAAACATCGCCCCCAACGACCGCCCCGACCAGTACAGGCGCCTGCGCGAACTGTCTGCGCTCGGAATCAAGGCCGACCTGATCCTGGGCGATCCGAGGAACGGGATCTCGACGCTCGACCACATGATCGCGACCGTCAAGAACGAACTTCCGGGTGCGGTGGACTCGGTCGAGGGCCCGAACGAGTTCAACGCCCAGGGGGTCTCGAACTGGGTGTCGATGCTGCGCGAATACCAGCAGCACCTGTACACGGCGGTCAAGTCGGACCCGGCGCTGTCGTCCCTGACCGTGATCGGCCCTTCGATAACCAACTGGGGGGACGCCGAAAAGCTCGGCGACATGTCGGGCATGCTCGACGTCGGCTGCGCCCACCCGTACACCAGCAGGCCGCCCGAGACGGTCGTGACCGAATCGCTCGAGCGTTCGGCCCAGACGGCGGGGTCGAAACCGGCCTTCACGACGGAGACGGGCTACCACACGGCGCTGAATTACAAGTCCGGCTCCGAAGCGTTCCTGCCGGTCACCGAAGCGGCGCAGGCGGTCTACATGCCGCGCGTCTTCCTCGAGCAGTTCCGCCGCGGTGTCGCCCGCACCTACTCCTACGAGCTGCTGAACCAGTTCGCGGACGCGAGGCTGACCGAACGGGAGTCGAACTGGGGGCTGCTGAGGAACGACCTCTCCAAGAAGCCGGCCTTCGACGCAGTGCAGAACCTGATCGCGATCCTCAAGGACTCCGGGTCCAGCTCCGCCCCTGGCTCGCTCGACTATTCGCTGGAAGGAAACCAGGAAAACCTGCGACAGCTGCTGCTGCGCAAGAGTGACGGCAGCTACTACCTGGCTCTCTGGCGGGCGACCAGCGTCTGGGATGCGGCCAAGCAGCTGACCCTGGACCCGGGGAGCAGCCCGATCTCGATCAAGTTCAACCAGCCGGTGTCGAGCGTCCAGCTGTACGCGCCCAACGTCTCCAGCGCTGCAATCGCCTCGGTCGGCGCCCCGAGCGGCCCGCTCAGCTATGCGATCGGGCCGCAGGTGCAGATCCTCCGGATCACGCCCGCCGCGACCGAAGCCGCCCCCACTCCCACCGAACCGGCCCCCACTCCCACCGAACCCGCACCGACGACGACCGAACCGGCTCCGACGACCACCGAACCGACGCCGACTCCGACCCCGACCGAAGAACCGGCGCCCAAGAAGGGGGGCAAGACCGGTGGAGGCAAGGGCGGACCGAAGCGCCTGGCGCTGTGGACCAACAGCCGCTCGGTCAAGGCCGGACAGCGATTCACGATCGGCGGCCGGGTGACCGCAGGCACGTCGACCACCGCCACCCAGGTAGCGATCCAGGTCTGGGAAGGGGGCTGGCGGGTCGTCGGCCACGACCGGGCCTCCAGCAACGGCGCCTTCCGCAAAAGGATCAAGCTCGGCCACGGCAGGAGCGGGATCGTCCGCATCCGCGCAGTTGCCCCGGCGGCGACCCCTTCGAGGGATATCGCCGTTCGCGTCCGGGCCTGATCCCGGCGATCCTGTAACTTCGCGCGTCACTCCGAAATGGACGCGCTCAGACCCAGATATCTGCGGCGCCTCGAGGTTTCCGTTCGTTCCTGCCTGATGGCGACGCTGGCGCTTGGCCTGCTGGGCCTGGCGCTGCAGCCGCGAGCCGCGACTGCCGGTCCGCTCGTCACCGGCGTCACCAACATCGAAGAAGAGAACCCGGTGGGGTTCGCCCACACCGCGGCCACCGGCGCCCGGTTCGTGCGCATCCCCCTGGTCTGGGTGGGGATCGCCCCATACCGAGAGCCTGCGAGCTGGCAACCAGACGATCCCCTGGATTCGCATTACGACTGGAGCCAGAGCGACGCAGCGGTGGCCGGGGCGGTCGCCGCCGGCCTCACCCCCGTCCTCCAGGTGGACACCGGGCCGCCCTGGGTGCAGGGCTGCGCGCCCCCGAGCTTCGCCCGGGCCAGGACCTGCAAGCTGAATCCGGACGCGCTCGCAGCCTTCGCGACAGCCGCCGCCCGCCGTTACAGCGGCGCCTTCCCGGGGCTTCCGCGCGTGCGCTACTGGCAGGCGCTGAACGAGCCCAACCTGAGCCTCTTCTTCAACCCGCAGTTCGAAGGCGACGTCCCTGTCTCCCCCTACATCTACCGCAACCTGCTGAACCGCTTCTACGGCGCCGTGAAGTCGGTCGACCCGACCAATCTCGTCCTCGCGGCGGGACTGGGACCGATCGCCGTGCCCGGATTCACCATCGGCCCGATGCGTTTCGCCCGCCTGCTGCTCTGCATGCAGGGGACGAAGCATCCTCAGCCGGCAACGGGGGACTGCGAAGGGGGCGCGCACTTCGACATCTTCGCCATCCAGCCCTACACCACCGGCGGCCCCACCCATGAAGGGCGCGTCAACGACGTCGAGCTGGGGGACCTGACCAAGCTGCAGACCCTGATCGCCGCTGCCGACAAAGCCGGAAGGATCCACGGCGCCTACGAGCACACGCCGCTCTGGATCACGGAGTTCTCCTGGGACTCCAACCCGCCGGATCCCGGCGGCCTGCCGACGAAGATCGAGACCGCCTGGGTCGCCGAAGCCCTCTACCGGGCGTGGCGCGCCGGCGTCAGCCATTTCTTCTGGTACAGCCTGCGCGACGATGCTCCAGAACCGGGCCGCTCGTATGCGGAAACGCTGGAGTCGGGCCTGTATCTGCGCGGTGCGACGATCGAACAGGACCAGCCGAAGGAATTCCTTGCGGCCTTCCGGTTCCCGTTCGTCTCCTACCACCGCAAGGAGAGCCTCTTCTTCTGGGGACGTACCCCAAACAGCAAGAGAGGCAGGGTCGCGATCCAGCTGCTGAGAGGTGGTCGCTGGCGCACCGCCTGGAGGACCCGCGCGAACGGCTCGGGGATCTTCACCGGCAGGTTCGGCTCGCGCTACGGGCGCGCGCGGAAGGGGCTGGTCCGCGCCACCTACCGCGGCCAGGCTTCGATCCCGTTCTCGATGCATCCGGTCGGCGACTTCCGCCACTCCCCGTTCGGTTAGTCCGAGCGGGCGATCTAGACTCACGCCGATGAGGATCGGGATCATCGGCCTGGGCTACGTCGGCCTGCCGCTCGCCGTCGCCTTCGCCGAAGCGGGCTGCGAGGTGGTCGGCCTCGACGTCGACCCGGCCAAGGTCGAGGCGCTGAACGACGGCCGCAGCTACATCGAGGACGTGCCGAGCGAGACGCTGGCGCCGCTCGGCGAGAAGCTGGGGGCGACGATCGACTATGAGGACCTCGCGGACTGCGATGCGGTGATCATCTGTGTCCCGACGCCGCTGAGCGATTCGCGCGAGCCGGATCTCGGTCCGCTCGAGGCCTCGGCGCGGGCGCTGGCGCAGGTGCTCCGCTCCGGGCAGCTGGTGGTGCTGGAGTCGACCACCTACCCCGGGACCACTCGCGAGCGGCTGCTGCCGATCCTCGAGACCTCCGGCCTCACCGCCGGCAGCGACTTCCACCTCGCCTTCTCGCCCGAGCGGATCGACCCCGGGCGCACCGACTACACGGTGAGGACGACCCCGAAGCTGGTCGGCGGCGTCACCGCCGAGTCGACCGAGCGGGCGCGGCAGCTCTACGCCGAGATCTGCGACACCGTCGTCGTCCTCTCCAGCCCCGAGGCGGCCGAGCTCTCGAAGCTGCTGGAGAACATCTTCCGCTCGGTCAACATCGCCCTCGTCAACGAGCTCTCGCAGCTCTGCGACCGCCTCGAGATCGACGTCTGGGAGGTGGTCGAGGCCGCCGCGACCAAGCCGTTCGGATTCATGCGCTTCGACCCCGGGCCGGGGATGGGCGGGCACTGCCTGCCCGTCGACCCCTTCTACCTCGCCTTCCGCGCCCGCCAGCTCGACTTCTACCCGGAGTTCATCGAGCTCGCGGGGAAGGTGAACCAGGCCCAGCCGGGCTTCTGCGTGGAACGGATCGAGCGGGCGCTGAACGGAGTCCGCAAGCCCGTCAACGGCTCCCGGGTCCTCGTCCTCGGTGTCAGCTACAAGGGCGGCGTCGGCGACGTTCGCGAATCGCCGGCCCTGAAGATCGTCGGCCGCCTCCAGGACCTCGGCGCCGAGGTCTCCTACCACGACGCCTTCGTGCCGGAGCTGCCCGGCCACGGGCTCGCCAGCGTCGAGCTCGAGCAGGGCCTGCGCGGAGCCGACATCGCCGCGATCGTCACCGCCCACCCCGGCGTCGACTACGAGCGCGTCGTCACCGCGGCTCCGCTGACGATCGACTTCCGCGGCGTCACCCGCGAGATCGAGGCCGACAACCTCATCCGCCTCTAGCGACTCCGAGCTTCGGAGGGCCAGTACCCCCACATCCCGGAGTCAGTGAACTTTGCGGAGGCGGTTGCGTTCCTCTTGCTTTTCCACGACCTGGGCGATCAGCTTGACCACGTTTGAGTCGCCGTTCGCCTTGATGTGGCCGGTCTCGACCGCGCGCCGGTAGCTTTTCAGCGTCCCTTTCTCGGCCAGCTCGTTGAACTGGGGACGATCGACTTCGACCAGCACCCGCTCGTCCTGGGCGAGGTCTTTGGTGATCTTCGGGCCGGGCAGCTCGACCCGGTAGAGCTGGATGTCGTGTTTGGCTTTCAGCTCGAGGCCGAAGACCAGCTTCAGATTCTGCAGGGCCGGGACTTCGGCCTGAAACCGCTCGACGGCGGTGCGGATCAGGTCCGAAGTCGAGGCCACTTGTCAGCTCCGCCGTTCGATCAGATCTTGTGCCGTTGGAGGAGCTTCTTGCCGATCACCATGCGCTGGATCTCGCTCGTTCCCTCGCCAATCAGCAGCAGCGGCGCGTCGCGGTAGAGGCGCTCGATCTCATACTCCTTCGAGTAGCCGTAGCCGCCGTGGATGCGGAAGCTTTCTTCGACGCAGTACTTGCCGCACTCCGAGGCGAGGAGCTTGGCCATCCCGGCCTCGAGGTCGGAGCGCTCGCCGGCGTCCTTCATCCGCGCCGCTTTGCGAGTGACGAGGCGGGCGGCCTCGAGCTGGGTCGCCATGTCGGCGAGCTTGAACTGGATCGCCTGGTGGTTGGAGATCGTCTTGCCGAACGTCTTCCGTTCCTGGCTGTAGCGGAGGGCGAGCTCCAGGGCGCGCTGGCCGATGCCGACGCCGCGGGCGGCGACGTTGACGCGGCCGACCTCGAGCGCGTCCATCATCTGCACGAAGCCCTGGCCGACGCCGGCGTCCTCGCCGCCGAGCACGCGCTCGGGCGGGCACTTGTAGCCGTCGTAGACGAGCTCGGTCGACTCGACGCCCTTGTAGCCCATCTTCTTGATCTTGGGCGGGACGTTGAGGCCGGCGAAGTCGCCCTCGCCGGTTTCCTTCCAGGCCTCCTTCTCGGTGATGAAGCAGGTCATCCCCTTGTAAGGCGGGTCGGCCTTGGTGTCGGTCTTCATCAGGACGAAGACGACGCTGGAGCCGAGGCCGTTGGTGACCCACATCTTCTGCCCGTTCAGCTCCCAGTTGCCGTCCTCGCCCTTCTTGGCGGTGGACTTGATGCCCTGGACGTCGGAGCCGACCTCGGGCTCGGAGAGCGAGAAGGCGGCGCGGATCTCGCCGGTCGCCATCTTCGGCAGGAAGTACTCCTTCTGCTCGTCGGTGCCGAACTTCATCAGCAGGTAGGAGCCGATGAAGTGGGTGTTGACGACGCCGGAGATCGAGATCCAGCCACGCGAGAGCTCTTCGACGATCATCGCGTAGGTCGTCAGGTCGAGTCCCATGCCGCCGTACTCCTCCGGGATCGTCACCCCGAAGAGGCCGAGCTCTTTCATCTGCTCGACGATCGGCTCCGGGAAGGAATCCTCGTGGTCGTAGTGCTCGGCGTTGGGGATGATCTGCTCGTCGGCGAACTGGCGGACCATTTCGATGATCGCTTCCTGCTCGTCGGTCATTTCGCGGTAAGCGGCGGTGTCTACGGCCATTGCTCCTGCTTCGGTCGGGATGGAAGTTCGGATCAGCGCCGCAGCGCGGCTGCGGCGGCGCTCTGGAGAGCCAAGGATATAGACGCGGGGTCGATCCCGGGATCGACCGCCCGCAGCGGCGCCGCCGCCTTCAGCAGCATCTCCTCGTACTCGCGCTCGGGATCGGAGTCGAGGACGATCGCGCCGCCGGCGCCGACCGAGGCGCGGCCCTCGGCGAGGACGATGGTGCGGATCGCGACCGAGAGATCGGCGGCGCCGCCGAGGCCGAACCAGCCGATCGCGCCCGAGTAGGGGCCGCGGGCGGCGCCCTCGAGCCCGTCGAGGATCTCGGTCGTACGGCGCTTCGGCGCACCTGTCATCGAGCCGGGCGGGAAGCAGGAGCGGACGGCCTCGAGGGCGGAGACACCGGGGCGGAGCTGGCCCCGCACCGAGGAGACGAGCTGGTGGACGGTCTCGTAGGACTCGACCGCCATCATCTCCGGGACCTCGACGCTGCCGACCTCGCAGACGGCGCCGAGGTCGTTGCGCAGGAGGTCGACGATCATCAGGTTCTCGGCCCGGTTCTTCTCGTCCGCGGCGAGGGCGGCGGCGAGACCGGCGTCTTCGTCGGGGGTGGCGCCGCGGCGGCTCGTGCCCTTGATCGGGCGGGCTTCGGCTTCGCCGTCGCGGCTGACGCGAAGGAAGCGCTCGGGGGAGGAGCTGAGGACGGCGAGGTCGCCGAAGCGGAGGTAGGAGGCGAACGGGGCCGGGTTCGCGCGGCGGAGACTGCGATAGAGGTCGAGGGGGTCGACGTGGGTGTCGAACCTCAACTGGTTCGTGAGGCAGACCTCGTAGGTGTCGCCTTCGAAAAGGTGATCGAGGGAGGTCTCGATGTCCTCCAGATATTGCGAGTGAGATCGGCTCAGCGCAAGCGTGCTGGGAGAGAAATCAGGAGGAGGTCCTACTTGCAGGTGGAGACCTCCTCCTGATTTCGCTCCCGCACGCAGCGCGGATAGGCGACGGGCGGTGGTGTCGAGCCAAGCGTCTGCTGCTTCCTCTTCACCGAGGTGGTGGAGGCAGAGCAGGTAGATCGATTCTTCGGCGTGATCAAAGGCGACGAGGCGGTCGCTGAGGATGAAGGCGGCGTCGGGGTGCTCGGTGGCATGGGGAGAGTCGAAGCCGCACTCGCCCTTGAGCTCGTAGCCGAGGTAGCCGACGAAGCCGCAGTCGAACTCGAAGGGGAGGTCGGGGAGCCCGGTAGGGCGCAGCGCGTCGAGAGGGCGGTGGAGGCGATCGAGCAACGGCTCCCCCTCCCCCACGTCATGCTCGATCACTTGAGAGAGCGGACCGCTTGCGTCGCCCATAAATGAGAACCGCCCCCGGGTCCCTAAGCGGCTGCTGTCGAGCCAAAACGCATGCTCGCTCTCGCCGAAGAGGGTGACGAAGGCGTTCTCGGGATCCGGAAGCGCATCGATCTTCCGAATCGCCACCGCAACCCCAGCGCCCTCTCCGCCGACGGGACGATTTCCCTCCATATAGGGGTACTTTCGTCCCGTCGGCGAGGAGGGGCGGGGCGTGAGGTCGCGGAAGTTCTCCAGCAGACGCTTGCCGTGCTCGGTGGCAATCGACTCGGGGTGGAACTGGACGGCGTATTGGGGACGGGTGCGGTGTTCGATTGCCATCGGGATGCCGTCGGCGGTGGCTGTCTCGCGGAGGGTCGACGGCAGCGGGCGGGCCAGGGCGAGCGAGTGGTAGCGGGTCGCCTGGAAGGGGCTGGGGATACCGGCGAAAAGGCTTTTTCCGTAGTGCTCGATCGAGGCGACGCGGCCGTGCATCGGCTCCGGCGCCCGCTCGACGTGTCCCCCTTCCACCCAGCCCATCCCCTGCAGGCCGAGACAGACGCCGAGCAGGGGGCGGTCGCATAGGCGGATGACGTCAGCGCAGACGCCGAAGTCCTCTGCGCGCTCGGGCCTCCCCGGGCCGGGTGAGATGACGACGTTGTCGAAGTCGAGCCGCTCCAGTTCGGCCAAGCTCGCCTCGTCGTTGCGGACGACGAGCGGCTCGCGGCCGTTCACCTCCGCCAGCAGCTGGAAGAGGTTGTAGGTGAAGGAGTCGTAGTTGTCGATCAGCAGCGTGCGCATCGATCGGGCCGCGCAGGCAAGATACCCCGGTGACCGCGAGCGACTGGCGACCCGATCCCGCGCTTGGCGTCTTCGACTCCATGCTCGTGGTCGGCGGCGAGCCGGTCGAGCTGGAGGCGCACCTGGCGCGGCTGGGCAGGAGTCTGCTGCAGGCCTACGAGGCCCAGCTGCCCCCCGAGGTCCGCGAGCAGGTGCTTCCGGTCGCCGCCCCCTTCGAGTTGGGGAGGCTGCGGGTGACCGCGGTCCCGGCCGGGGTCACCCTCGAGATCGAGATGGCCGCCCGCCCCCTAGACCCGGCGCTGATGTTCCCGTCAGCCGGCGCGGCGTTGACCAGCGTCGACCGACCCGGCGGCCACGGCCCCCACAAGTGGGTCGACCGCCGCGGCATGGAGCACCCAGACGCCGGGCCGGGCCAGCTGATCTACGACGGCGAGGAGCTGCTCGAGGCCGGCTGGGCCAACCTCTCCGCCGTCCGCGAAGGGGCGCTCTGGACACCCCCCGCCGACGGCCGCATCCTCCCCGGCATCGCCCGAGCGACCCTCCTGGAGATCGCCCAGGAATTAGGCATTCCCGCGAAGGAGCAACCGATCCGCGCCTCGGACCTCTACACCGCCGAAGAGACCTTCCTCACCAACTCCGTCCGCGGCATCGAGCCCGCAATCTCCCTGGACGGCATCGACCTTCCCGGCCGCGGCCCCCTCAGCGATCGCCTCGCGACCGCCCTCCAGCGACGCTGGCGCTTGCCTGAGGCGCTCCCAGTCTCCTCAAGCGGCCCGAGAGCCGATCAGCTCTCTCACTGAAGCGCCGGAACCTGACCTCGAAGCGCACCGGAGCCTCCTCGGACGGCCCCTCATCCCCGTCTTTGCCGGGGGGTGGCGCCGCCGGCCCGACAGCCTGGTCGACCGCTGCGGGTGCCTGAGGCACCGCCCGCACAGCCTCTTCAGCCGCGTCAGCCGCCCGCCTCGCCTCCCGCGCCGCCTCGATCGCCATCTCGCCGACCTCCCGCACCCCCTCCTCGGAGGCCCGAGCGATGACCAGCGCCTCGTCGATCCGCTCTTCCAGCTCGGCGATCGTCGGCACCGCCGCCCGCGGCACGATCCAGTCCTCGGTGTTGTCCCGCTGCGTCCCCTCGATAAGTGAGCAATTTACGGTCGCCGCAGGCGGCAAAATCCGCCCCCTCGAATAGATTTAGCCGCCCGAACTTCGAACACCACCCGAGGAGCACGTTGAGACACCCCAGAGACTTCTTCCTGCCGCAGGCGATCGGCGCCCCGGAGCCGCTCCGCGAGATCCCGGTCAAGCCCTCGCGGATGATCCACTTCCTCGACTTCTCGAACGAGAAGATGGTCGCCAAGGCCGGCGCCATCGCCGAGAAAACCGACATCCTCCTCGGCAATCTCGAGGACGCGGTCCCGGTCGACCGCAAGGAGGCCGCCCGCGCCGGCCTGATCCAGGCCGCGAAGGAGAACGACTTCGGCCAGACCTCCCTCTGGACCCGGGTCAACGCCCTCGAGAGCCCCTGGGTGCTCGACGACTTCACCCAGCTGGTGAGCGAGATCGGCGAGCAGCTCGAGGTGATCATGGTCCCGAAGGTCGAGGGGGCGCACGACATCCACTACGTCGACCGCCTGCTCGCCCAGCTCGAGGCCAAGGCCGGGCTCTCGCGGCCGATCCTCGTCCACGCGATCCTCGAGACCCCGCAGGGCGTGGTCAACCTGGAGGAGATCGCCAACGCCAGCCCGCGCATGCAGGGGATGAGCTTCGGCCCGGCCGACCTGGCGGCGGCGCGGCGGATGAAGACGACCCGCGTCGGCGGCGGCCACCCCGGCTACCGGGTGATGGAGGACCCGGCCGACCCGGAGAACCCCGAGGCCGACCGCGTCAGCGCCCAGCAGGACCTCTGGCACTACTCGATCGCCCGCATGGTCGACGCCTGCACCGCCGCCGGCATCCTCCCCTTCTACGGGCCGTTCGGCGACATCAAGGACACCGCCGGCTGCGAGACCCAGTTCCGGGCCGCCTTCCTGATGGGCTGCGTCGGCGCCTGGTCGCTGCACCCGGTCCAGATCGGGATCGCCAAGCAGGTCTTCAGCCCGCCTCCGGACGAGGTCAAGTTCGCGAAGAAGGTGATCGAGGCGATCCCCGACGGCCGCGGCGTCCACATGATCGACGGCAAGATGCAGGACGACGCCACCTGGAAGCAGTGCAAGGTGATGGTCGAGCTGGCGGAAATGCTCGCCGAGAAGGACCCGGAGCTCGCCGAGGCCTACCAGAGCTGAAGCGACCCGCCTGAAGGCGGGATTGCAGGGCCTCCCGGGGCCCTCGAACAAACGTCCAGGAGACGGACGGCCAGCTACCGGCGCCTCGGATAGATGTCGAGGCATCCGGCGTGGAACCCCGCGCCCGCACCCGCCCGGCCCCTGCCCTCGCGGTCCTCTTCGTCGCCTGCGCCCTGCTGGCCGCCTGCGCCTGCTCGCCGCTCGCAGGTCGCGCCGCTGCAGCGACTGCGACCGCTGCCGCGCCGGCGGATTCCTTCGTCGACTCGATCGGCGTCAACACCCACACCGCCTACGACTGGACCGCCTACGGCAGCGGCTTCGACCTGGTCAAGCAGCGGCTCTCCGAACTCGGCGTGCGGCACATCCGCGAGGTCCTCGTCCCCGAAAAGCCGGAGCAATACCAGCGCCTGAACGAACTGGCCACGATCGGGGTCCGCTCCACGCTCGTCCTCGGCGATCCCGCCAACGGCAGCGAAGGGTTGAGCGAACTGGTCTCCACCGCCTCGAGCGAACTCGCGGGCTCGCTCGACGCGCTCGAGGGCCCGAACGAGTACGACAGCCGCGGCGGAAGCGGATGGGCGACCGAGCTCGCCGCCTACCAGCAGCAGCTGTATTCCGAAGTCAGGGCCGACCCGGCGCTGTCAGGTCTGCCGGTGCTCGGTCCTTCGATCCTCCACCGCTCGAGCCAGGAAGAGCTCGGCGACATCTCCGGCAGCCTGGATTACGGGAACATCCATCCCTACCCCTTCGGCGAACCGCCGGAGAGCAACATCGACTCGCAGCTGGCGAAAGCGGCGCTCAACTCCGGCGGCAAGCCGGTGATGGCCACCGAGAGCGGCTACCACACCGCCCTCAACTCGCATGAAGAACATCCCCCCGTCTCCGAAGATGCGATGGCCACCTACATGCCGCGACTCTTCCTCTCCTACTTCGAACGCGGTATCGCCCGCACCTTCTCCTACGAGCTCGTCGACGAGAAGCCGAACTCCGACCTCTCCGAACAGGAGAAGCACTTCGGCCTGCTGAAGAACGACTTCTCCGAGAAGCCCGCCTTCACGGCTCTCCGCAACCTGATCGAGATCCTCGAAGATCCCGGCCCAGGATTCGCTCCCGCCTCGCTTGCGTACTCCACCGGGGGCGACCCCACCGACCTTCACCAGGTTCTGCTCCAAAAGCGGGACGGCAGCTACTACCTGGCCCTGTGGCGGGGGAGCAGCGTCTGGGACGTGGCCCGGCGCACGCCGATCGCCGCGCCCGCCGAACCGGTCGAGCTAGGACTCCCCGCCCGGACCGAACGGGTCGACCGTTACATGCCCAACCTCTCGGCCGCTCCGCTGAACTCACCGAAACTCCGGCCCGGCAAGCCGCTCCAGCTTTCGGTCGGTCCGCAAGTCGTGATCCTTCGGATCCAGCTCGGGGCCGCTCCCGTCGGCCGGATCCACGTCTGGGCGCCCCGGCACACCGTGCGGGCCGGGGCGCGGATCGCGATCCGCGGCCGGCTTCCCGGCCCGGCCGCGTCCCGGACGCTGCGGGTCAGGGTGCAGCGCTGGCACCACGGCTGGCACACCGTCGGTCATACCCGCACCAGCAGAAACGGGGTCTTCAGGAAGAAGATCCGGGTGCCGGCACACTCGGATCTGCGCACGCCGCGCCTGCGCGTCGTCGCGCCCCTGGCCAAACCCTCGCGGCCGGTCCGCCTTCACATCCGCCGGGGCTGATCGCCGGCTAAGCCGAACGTCGTGCGTTCGAGGCTCGTCCGCCTCAGCGAGCGAAGAGCGGCGAGCGCGGGTTCAGCGAACGGGCGCGGCGGAAATCCTCCACCGCGCTGCGCGCCTGCCCAAGCTCGGCCTCGATCCGCGAACGGACCAACCAGGTCCGCCAGCTGTCCGGTTCCCGTGCAGTTGCGCCGCGAGCGGCTGCCAGGGCCGGACGCAGCTCCCCCAGTTCCTCGAGCACGAGCGCCTGCTGCAGCCGCGGGGCGGCGAATCCCGGCTCCACGTTCTGCGCCGTCGCCGCGGACTGCAGAGCGGCAGCGAGGTCACCGGCACGCGCCTGGCTTTCGCTTTGCCGCAACAGCTGGGTCGCGGCGAGGAAGATCGCGATCGCAAGAATTGCCGCGGCCGCCGCCACGCCCACCGCGACCCGGACGGGGATACGCAGACGCGAACTCGGCGCCTCCCCGGTGGCAACACGCCGCCGCGCAGTGACCAACACCGAGGCCAGCAGCAGCATCGAAACCGGCAGAACCGGGATCTGCCAGGTCCAATCCACCGCCGCCGTCAGGCAGAAGGCGGCGCAGCCCGCAAGCGCCGCAGCCAGCCCCGGCCGGCTGGCTGGGTCCCCGGCCAGCGCCGCCCACCCGCCGAAAGCGAAGATCGCTGCGAGAAAGAGGAGGAGGATCGCGAGACCGACGATTCCGAGCTCCCCGAGCGTCTGCAGATATAGCGAGTGGGCATCCCGCACGGCTTCGCTGCTGGTGCCGTTGCGCTCCCACCAGAGCTGGAAGGTCCCCGAACCCGTTCCGGTCAGAGGACGAGTCGCGTTCTCGTCGACGGCGGAGCGCCAGAATTCGTAGCGCTGCTCGCCACCGACGCTGCCGAGGCGACTGGAGCCAAATCCAGCCCCCCCGCTCTTGAACTCGTCCCAGCCGTCGGCGGCCCGGCCGGGGGCGTCGAAAGCGGCGGCGGCGATCAGCACGACCAGCAGCAGGGCGGCCCCCCCAACGGTCGCCTGGCGGGGGGTGAATCGCGCCCAGGGCGCCCGGCGCGATCCTCCAGCCGCAACCGACCCCACCGCCTGCGCTGCCCCGACGGCAAGGCAGACGACGATCGTCAGGACCAGCATCTCATTGCCCTGGCTGAGGGCGGCGTCGTTCGCGAGTCCGTGCTGGAGGGCGTCCTTGGCGCTGACCGAGGCGATCAGCACCGCCCCGCCGGCGCCGCCGAGGAGGAGCGTCAGCAGCTTCGGCAGCCGGTCGGGGGCGAGGGCGAGGTAGAGGGCGAGGGCGAGGACGGCGGCGGCGATCCCGCCCCGGGAGAGGGTCAGGTAGAGGGTCAGCATCAGAGCGGGAAGCGCGGCGGCTGCAAGCCCTCGGAGCCAGACGATCCTGGCGGCGCCCGCCAGGTGGACGAGCAACGGCAGGCCGATCGCGATCAGGGCTGCCAGGCCGTTCCAGTAATTGATCGGGTACGAGAGTCGTTCCCGGCTTTCATGCAGGAATTCCACCGTCTGGCCGGCGGCGGGAAACCAGGCCGGGTGCAGGCGGGAGAGCATGCCGACCACGGCTACCATCGCTATCGCCGCCGCCACGGCGCCGAGCAGGCGCTCCCGTTCCTCCGGCGCCCGGCTGAACACGGCGAGGGCGAAGATCCCGAGGTAGCCGGCGAGGCGCGCCAGATCGCCCCACGTCCGTTCGAGACTCTCGGTCCAGCCGAGGCTGAGCGCGGTCCAGCCGACCAGTGCGGCCAGGAGCGCCATCGCCGTCCAGGCCGGCGCCCCGATCCTCCCCCGGGGAAGGGCGCCGATCGCGGCGCCGATCAGCAGCAGCCAAAGCGCTCCGAGGCCCACCGGGTCGTGGACGAGCGGGTCGAATCCCCCGCCCTTGAGCCCGAGATAGACGATGAGGCCGAAGATCAGCAGCCAGATGCCGACAGCGGCCCAGGGAACCGGGCGCTCCAGCCTCGCAAGCTCCTTCCCCCGCCGCATCGAATTGGAGTGCATCGGGTTCTATCCTATGAAGCAGGGTCGACCCCAAGCCGCGCCGAAGCTCAGTCCCTAACGGAAGACCACCACGATGAAATTGCTCAAAGCCGGCCTCCCAGCCCTCGCCGCCGCCCTTGTGCTCGCGCTGCCGAGCGCAGCCCTCGCCGGGTCGGTGGTCCCCCCGGGCAATCCGGCCGCGATCCAGTACACCGAAGCTTTCCCCAGCAGCCACGGGCCAACCGACGCGGAACATTCCAAGGGGGACAACCGCCCCGACCAGGCTCTGGGCGGGCGGAACGCGAAGCGGCTCGAAAGCGAAGGCCAGGACGGGCGCGAAGCGGCGAGGGTTGCGGCCGAAACGGCACCGGAGACCGTAGCTGCGCAGGCGACGGGTGGCTCGGGATCGGCAGCCGGCTCAGCCCATAAGGGCGGTGACGGCGGCAGCGGCGTCTCGCAGGGGGGCGGCGGAGCCGAGGGAGGAGCCTCGGCGAACCTGTCCGCTGCCGATGACGGTGGCTCGGGGCTTCGCAAGGTCGCCGGCCAGGCCACCGGCCTCGACACCTCGGAAGGGACCGGGCTGCTGCTGCCGCTGGTGATCCTCGCCATCCTCGCCTGGGGCAGCGCCTACGTGCTGCGCCGACGGAGGCGCGCCGCCCAGTGAGCCGTGCGTCGGGCCGCCTTCGCGGCCCGAGCCATCGGGTGCGGCATCGTGCCGCACTCCTCGCCACGATGGGGATGGCGCTTCTCGCCTGCGGCGCAGCGCCGGCAACCGCTCGGCCCCTCGTCACCGGGATCACCAACATCCAGAGCGAGGTGCCGCTCGGCTTCGCGCGGACGAAGGCAGCAGGCGCGTCGTTCGTCCGCATCCCGCTCGACTGGGGAACCGTCGCGCCGGCGAAGGAGCCCGCGAGCTGGCAACCCCAGAACCCCGCGGACCCGGCGTACGACTGGCAATCCAGCGACGATGCCGTCACCGCCGCCGTCGCGGCGGGGCTGGTGCCAGTGCTCCAGGTCAACGGCGGGCCGGGCTGGGCGCAACGGTGCGCGGCACCGAGCTTCGCGATGGTCCCGGTCTGCAACACCGACCCCGATGCCCTGGCCGCGTTCGCGACCGCAGCAGCTCGGCATTACGACGGCCAGGCTGCGCCCCGGGTCAAGTACTGGCAGGCGCTGAACGAGCCGAACCTGAGCCTCTTCTTCAACCCGCAGTTCGACGGCCACACGCCCGTATCCCCCGATCTGTACCGAGTGCTGCTGAACCGTTTCTACGCTGCGGTGAAGGCGGTCGACGGCTCGGACCTGGTGATCTCCGCCGGACTCGGTCCGGTTGCCGTGCCCCCCTACACGATCGGCCCGCTGGAGTTCACCCGGCTCCTGCTCTGCATGCAGGGACGCAGTCACCCCCGGCCGACCAAGGGCAAGTGCGAAGGCGGGGTCGACGCCGACATCTTCGCCGTTCATCCCTACACGACGGGAGGGCCGACCCACGAAGGCGGGGTTGACGACGTCCAGCTAGGCGATCTCGGCCAGCTGCGGACGCTGATCGGTGCCGCTGACAAGGCGGGGCGGCTCCATGGCGCCTTCCGCCGCACGCCGCTCTGGATCACCGAGTTCTCCTGGGACTCGAAGCCGCCGGACCCGGGTGGGCTGCCGATGCGGATCCTCAAGCGCTGGGTGGCGGAAGCGCTCTACGTCTCCTGGCGGGCGGGCGTGACCCACTTCTTCTGGTACAGCCTGCGAGACAGCGCGCGCGACCCCGGCGAGAAGTTCAGCGAAACGCTCGAGTCCGGCCTCTACTTCCGCGGCGCGACCCTGGAGCAGGACCGTCCGAAGCCGTCTCTGAACGCCTTCCGCTTCCCCTTCGTGTCGTATTCGCGACGTGGCGGCCTCTCCTACTGGGGACGCACTCCCACCAGCACCCCGGGTGCCGTCGTGATCCAGGTTCACGGCGACGGGCATTGGCGCGAGGCCGCGATCGTGCGAGCCGACGGGTCAGGGATCTTCCACGGAACGATCAAGACCCGCTACGGGCGGGGCCATCGCGGCACCGTCCGCGCCCGGTACCGCGGCGCGAAGTCCATCCCGTTCTCGCTGAAGCCGGTTCCCGACTTCTCCCAGCCGCCGTTCGGCTGAAACCGCGCCTGGGCCTTACCCCAGGCGCGCTTCCAGCGCCTCGAGCTGGGCGCCGACCTCGGCCGGCAGCCTGTCGCCGAATTTGGCCAGGTGCTCTTTGACCTGCGGCAGCTGCTCCTTGACCAGATCGAGGTCGACCGAGAGCAGCTCCTTCATCGCCTCGTCGGAGATCTCGAGCCCTTCGGTGTTGATCTCGCCCTCGGCCGGCAGCAGCCCGACCGGGGTCTCGACCGCCTCGCCTTCGCCTTCGCAGCGGCGGAAGACCCACTCGAGGACGCGGCTGTTCTCCCCGAACCCGGGCCAGAGGAACTTGCCGTCGGCGTCTTTGCGGAACCAGTTGACGTAGAAGACACGCGGCAGCTGGGCGCCCTCGCGCTGGCCGATCTTCAGCCAGTGGGCGAAGTAGTCGGCCATGTTGTAGCCGCAGAAGGGCAGCATCGCCATCGGGTCGAATCGCAGCTGCCCGACGGCGCCGGCGGCAGCAGCGGTCGTCTCCGAGGACATCGTCGCCCCCATGAAGACGGCGTGCTCCCAGTCGTACGCTTCCTGGACCAGAGGCACCACGGTGGCGCGGCGGCCGCCGAAGAGGAAGGCGTCGATCGGGACGCCGGCGGGGTCCTCCCACTCCGGCGCGATCGAGGGGCACTGCGAGGCGGGAGTGGTGAAGCGCGCGTTGGGGTGCGCGGCCGGCTGCTCGGACTCGGGGGTCCAGTCGTTGCCGTGCCAGTCGATCGCGTGCGCCGGCGGCTCGCCGGTCATCCCCTCCCACCAGATGTCGCCGTCGTCGGTCTTGGCGCAGTTGGTGAAGATCGTGTTCCGCTCGATCGTGTCCATCGCGTTCGGGTTCGTCTTGTGGCTGGTGTTGGGGGCGACGCCGAAGAACCCGGCCTCGGGGTTGACCGCGTAGAGGCGGCCGTCCTCGCCGAATTTCATCCAGGCGATGTCGTCGCCGACCGTCTCGACCTTCCAGTCGGGCAGGGTCGGGACCAGCATCGCCAGGTTGGTCTTGCCGCAGGCCGAGGGGAAGGCGCCGGTGATGTACTTGACCTTGCCCTCGGGCGAGGTCAGTTTGAGGATCAGCATGTGCTCGGCGAGCCAGCTCTCGTCGCGGGCCATCGCCGAGGCGATCCGCAGCGCGAAGCACTTCTTGCCGAGCAGGGCGTTGCCGCCGTAGCCCGAGCCGAAGGACCAGATTTCCCGCGTGTCGGGGTAGTGGACGATGTACTTGTTGGCCTCGTTGCAGGGCCAGGAGACGTCTTCGACGCCCTCGGCCAGCGGCATCCCGACCGAGTGGACGCAGGGGACGAACTCGCCGTCGGAGCCGAGCACGTCGAGGGCGGCCTTGCCCATGCGGGTCATGATCCGCATGTTGGTGGCGACGTAGGCCGAGTCGGTCAGCTGCACGCCGATCTCGGAGATCTCCGAGCCGAGCGGGCCCATCGAGAAGGGGACGACGTACATCGTGCGGCCCTTCATCGAGCCCTTGAAGAGGTCGTTAAGGGTGGAGCGCATCTCGGCCGGATCGCGCCAGTTGTTGGTCGGACCGGCGTCCTCCTCCTTCTCGGAGCAGATGAAGGTGCGGTCTTCGACGCGGGCGACGTCACCGGGGTCGGAAAGGGCGAGGTAGGAGTTCGGGCGCTTGGCTTCGTCGAGCTTCTCGAAGGTGCCGGCGTCGATCAGGACCTGGGCGAGGCGGTCGTACTCCTCGGCGCTGCCGTCGCACCAGTAGACGGAGTCCGGTTCGGTCAGAGAGGCGATTTCATCGACCCAGCTGAGCAGCTTGGAGTGGGTCGTCAACTCGTCCGGGGCAGTGGTCAGGTCGCTCATTCGCCTCTAATTCGCCTCTCTCAATTCTTTGGTTTGAGGCCGATCATCGAGATGTCGGCATCCTTGTTGCGGATCTTCAAGATCGCTACTTCCCGCCTGTCATCGGAAAAAATCACTTCGCAGGTAAACGTCGCGCCCGGGTCAACAGACTGATCAGAAGGGCATTCGACCTCCTTGATCTTTTCATGAATCGAGTCTTCAAGCGACGCCTGGACGGTGTCCTGGAGCTTTTCCTGGCTGACAACCGTGCCGCATCCGGGCAGCGCCACAATCATGATCAGCAGGGCAAAGCCAGCCAGGAATCGAGGGCCGAAAGGGGATTTCGACCCGGACAGGGCGGGAAGCACCCGGGGCAGTAAAGCATGGAGGTCTGACGCGGAGTTAGGGCAGGCGGGGTCGGGTGGGGGTCGCTGGGAGCACCTCCGCCGGGAGGAGCGCATAACTGCTGACGCCTTAGGAGTCGGTGGCCCGGCTCCATGCTGAGTACCCAGCGACCCCCACCCGACCCCGCCCTTGATCCCTCCGGCGTCGTTTGAGGTGGAGCTGGTTCGCGAGACCGCAAAAACCCTTCCTGGAGAAGGAATTTTGCGGTCTCGCGGTGTTAGTCCGCCAGCGTTGGATAGGGTTCCGCGCCCGATGAGGTTCTACGAGTACGAGGCACGCAAAATTGTCGAGTTGGCGGGGATTCCCGTCACCAAGTACGGGTTCTGCACGTCTGCGGACGAGGCGCGGAAGGTCGCGGAGGAAATCGGCGGGCCGGTCGTGATCAAGAGCCAGGTGCTGACCGGCGGCCGGATGAAGGCCGGGGGCGTCAAGTTCGCCGACACGCCCGACGAGGCCGCCCAGCACGCCGAGGAGATCTTGAAGCTGGAGATCAACGGGCACATGCCGCGCGGCGTCCTCGTCGACCCCAAGGCCGAGGTCAAGCAGGAGTACTACGCGAGCGTCGTCTGGGACGGCACCGCGAAGAAGCCGCTGATGCTGTTCAGCGACATGGGCGGGATCGACATCGAGGAGGTCGCCGAGAAGCACCCAGAACACGTTGGTAGAGGCCACGTCTCCAACCTCCTCCCCGTCTCCGACTTCGAGGCCAAGCAGGTCGTCGCCGCCACCGGCGTCACCGGCTCGCAGCTGAACCGCGCGACTCCGGTCCTCGCCCGCCTCGCCCGCCTCTTCCGCGACAACGACATGACCCTGGCCGAGATCAACCCGCTGGCCGAGCTGACCGACGGCAGCTTCGTCGCCCTCGACGCCCATATGGAGATGGAGAACGAGGCGGTCGGCCGGCAGAAGAAGCTGCTGCGCAAGGAGCTGGGGATCGCCGAGGACGACACCCGCGAGACCTACGAGCCCTCCGACTTCGAGAAGAACGTCAGCGCGATCGATGCCGCCGACCACCGCGGCGTGATCCAGGGCAAGGACCACGGCTTCACCGGCAACCTCGGCCTCGTGATCGGAGCCGGCGGCGGCTCGCTGACCCTCACCGACGCGGTCCGCAACCAGGGCGGCCAGCCGGCCAACTACTCGGAGATCGGCGGCAACCCCTCCGTCCAAAAGGCCTGCGGCCTCGCCAAGGAGGTCCTCGAAAAGGACGGCGTCGAGAAGATCGCGGTGATGATGTCGATCGTCTCCAACACCCGCGTCGACATCGTCGCCCGCGGCGTGATCAAGGCCTGTCTCGAGCTCGGGAAAAACCCCGGGGAGACGATCGCGATCTTCCGCATCCCCGGAGCCTGGGAGGACGAGGGTTTCAAGATCCTCGAGAAGTACGGGGTCGAGTACTGCGACCGCTCGGTCTCGATGTGGGAGGCCGCCGGCCGCGCCGTCGCCAAGATCCAGGGGGCGCCCGCCTGATGAGCATCTTGCTCGACAAGGACACCACCTTCATCGTCCAGGGGATCACCGGCCGCGAGGCCGTCAACCTGACGAAGGAGTGCCTCGACTACGGCTCCAAGGTCGTCGGCGGCGTCACCCCGGGCCGCAAGGGCCGCGAGGTCCACGGCGTTCCGGTCTTCGACACCGTGGCCCAGGCGGTCGAGCACCACGGCGGCCCGATCGACGGCTCCGTCGTCACCGTCCCCCCCGCCTTCACCAAGGACGCCGTCTTGGAGGCGATCGAGAACGGGATCAAGCTGATCGTCATCGTCACCGAGCGGATCCCGCGCGGCGACGTCGCCCAGATGGTTGAGCTGGCGGACATGCGCGGCGCCCGCATCATCGGCCCCAACTGCCTCGGCCTGATCGTTCCGGAGGTCTGCAAGATGGGCGGCATCGGCGGCCCCGCCAAAGACGCCGCCAAGGCCTACCAGCCCGGCCGCGTCGGCGTGATGAGCCGCTCTGGCGGGATGACCACCGAGATCTCCTCCTCGCTGACCCAGGCCGGCCTCGGCGTCTCCACCGCCGTCTCGATCGGCGGAGACGCGATCATCGGCTCCACCTATGCCGAGCTGATGCCCTACTTCGAGGCCGACGAGCAGACCGAGGCGATCGTCATCTACACCGAGCCGGGGGGCCGCATGGAGGCCCAGCTCGCCGAATGGGTCAAGGACAACAGCTCCCGCCTCCCCATCGTCGCCTTCATGGCCGGCAAATTCATGGACGACGACGAGATGAAAGGCATGTCCTTCGGCCACGCCGGCACCATCGTCGAGGGCAAAGAGGACACCGCGACCGAGAAGATCGCCCGCCTCGAAGCTGCCGGCATACGCGTCGTCGAGCGCATCGACGAGATCCCCGACGTCGTCAAGGAGAAGCTGGGAGCGACCGCCTGATGCCCGAAACCCTGAACAAGGTCTTCATCGAAATCTCGGTCGAGGACAGCATCAAGAACGACGCCGCGATCGCCGCCAAGCTCGAGGAAGTCTGCCCCGTTGACATCTTCAAGGACGCCAACGGCACCGTCGAGATCGTCGACCCCAACGTCGACGAGTGCGTCCTCTGCCGCCTCTGCATCGAGGCCAGCCCCCCCGGCACCGTGCACGTCAAGAAGCTCTACGACGGCACTGAGCTTTCGTAGACGATCAGGCAGCGAGCCTCCTCTCGCAAGCTCGGTGCGCGGTGTCAAGGCGCTGACTGATCGCCGAAACCGAAACCCCGGCCTCCACCGCGATTGTCCTCAGCGACGCATCGTCGATGTAACGCCGCTCGATCAGCTGTCGCTGCTCGGGGCTGAGGTCAGCCACCGCCGCCGCCAGCCGTCCATCTCCCCACGGCTCAAGCCGCGCGAGAGCCACCGCGTCGGCGCCGACTGTCCTCGATGGGTCCGAATCCGCCTCCTGCATCATGCGCAACAGTCGCCTGCGCTCACGGTAGACCGCTCCACTCATGTAGGCCAGCGCCAACGCGAGGAAACCGGGTCGGCTCGCATCATGCCGTCGAACCGCTTGAACGAGCCCGTCGTATGCGGCGTTCTCCAGATCGTCCGCGATCCCAAACGCCCCCTCACCCCCTCCAGCCAGTTTCCTTGCCAGCGGGCGCAGCTTGCGGATCAACTGCGCCATTGCCCACGTGTCGTCGCTCTCGCTTGCCTGGGCCAAGCGGACGAGCCCATCGATACTCACGCTGGTCCCCGTTTCGGATCCCACTCGTTCTCCTCTCGAATCCAAGGGCACCCGAGTGGGTCACGAATCCCAGCTCGTCTCGTCGGTTGGCCCAGGACCATCGCCCAGGCAGGGACGAACCCCTGTCGTCTCAACATGCGATCCCGCCGCCGTTTTCTTACGCGGCCAGCTCCTCCTCCCGCTCGTTCGCGACCAGGTTGATCGTGTCAAGCTGCTCGAGCATGTCCGCGAGATGCGGCGTCCAGACGTTGACCCGCTGCCGCGAGTAAAACCGCCGCGTGTCGCTGCCAGGGTCCGCATCCACCTCTGCGTTCCCCAAGGCCCACAGGAGCACCTCGAGCCCCGCCCGCAGGCGCGCTGACGCACCCGGTCCTCGGTACAACTCCGTGTAGAAGGGATGGGCGACGTTGAGGTACAGCACACGCGTCCCCCCCTCCGGGACGCACCGGAAAAATGGACCGCCCGGTACATCCTCGGTTTCGACGATATGGGCACTGCCCTCTCGGTCGGCGACGAGCTCCCGCTCCACCACCTCCGGCTTGAGACCCGACTTTCCGGCCCTTCGACCCGCCTCCTGGGTCAGATTCTTGGTGGCCTCGTCTTGACGTGCCGTGGTCTCCCGCGGGGGTGGCATGGGACGAAACTTGGCACTCGCTTCGAGGGCCTCGACCGAGGCCCGTTTGCCTTTGACTTTCTGCTGCTCGACCTCCGAGGCAAGGCTTTCCGCCTCTCTCCGATACGTCGACTTCATCTCGCCGATCACCCTGAGGAGATTTGCCTTGTCGTTCAGCATGTCCCAGATTCGTCCGTCCGGGTTCACCTGCTGCTTCGAGGTCGTGATCGAAAAGAGGTGATCGAGGTTGGCGTCGAAGTCGACCTCCACCGCCCAATATCGGTCGGTGGTCGAGTTTCCGCCGCCGCCGCCAGAACCTCGAGGACTGACGACGGCGATCTGACGCCCGTTGCGGAGGAATATGACGCCGTTGTTCGCCCCGGCGATCGGCCACCGCTCGTTCATTGCGTTCACACCCGACTTGTTCGACCGCTTGAACTCAGGCCGCCGAAAGAAGGTCGTGGGCATCCTCGCGAAACGAACCCTCATCCTCCCCACCACCTCACCGCTGGCCTTGTCCTTGACCGGGACGATGGCGGGGGGAAGTTCGATCGCGCGATCCTCGTCGAGGTCGAAGTAGCGAAATCCCTCGGTGAGGAAGAGGGGGTCACAGGGCTCCACCGGCTCACCGTCCACGGTCATGGGCACTCCGACGAGAAAGTTGCGATAGATGACGCCCAGGTCGGTGATGAGCACGTTGCGAAGGTCTTGCCGGCGCCGGTAATCGATCCGCTCGCGGTCAAGTCGATCCCAGACAACGATCGTCCCGTGCTCAAGCGTCTCCCACCGGTTGGACTTCACGAGATGGTCGACGACGAAGGCGGGCGGCTCCTCCTGCTGCTCGATCGGCATCTCTATGCGATTCCCGGAGGTCCACCGGCCCTCTCTGATCTCGTCGACATCAAGGTAGGCGCAGTGCCAATCCGAGCCGGTCGTCTTCGAATACACCGTTACCCGATAACACTGGCTGATCGAAGCGCTCGGCAGGCCATAGCCGTACTTGCCGAAGCCGGTTGGGTCGTCGGCGCGGGTACCGGCTCCCCAGATGAGCGACGCCCGGATCATCTTCGGCTCCATCCCGTGGCCGTCGTCGACAATCGCAAGGCGGCTCGGTTTCTTCCCCTCGTCGAAGCCGAAGATGATGTCAATCGAGCTCGCGTCGGCCTGGATCGAGTTATCAACCAGCTCTGCAAGAGCGAAAGCCGTGCTCTTGTAGCCGATGTCCCTCATGCCTCTGACAAAGGCGTCGCCGATAACCAGCTCCCAGCCGAAGTTTTCCGACTCCAGCTTCGCCACCAACTCGCGCTGCTCTCGCAGCCCCTTCGGAATTGCGGTCCCCATGCATCTCTCCCTTCAATTGGACGAGCTCGTTTGGCCCATCGCGGCGAGTTTTGTAGAGAAAGAGACAGTTCTGCGAGCCGGAAGTTCAGGATTGGCCTTCAAAGACGTTCGAAAAAATGTCTACTCGCATATAAATTTATATTGCGGTAACGTATGCACCGATGGATGCATCGGTTCGCACTCGGCTCTCGCGGGACGACCGCATGGAGCAGGCGCTGGAGGCGGCGCACGCGTTGTTCGCGGAACGCGGCTACGCGGCGGTGACGATGGAGGAGATCGCGGCGGCGATAGGCGTCACGAAGCCGCTGCTCTACAACTACTTCGGCAACAAGGAGCGGCTCTATATCGCCTGCATGGAGCGGGCCGGGGACGCTTTGATCGCGACGATCGCCGAGGCGGTGCGGGAGACCGAAAACCCCGGCGATGCGCTCGGGGCCGGCGTCCGCGCCTTCTTCTCCTTTCTCGACAGCGACCGCTCGGCCTGGGCGGTGCTCTTCGACGAGACCCTCCCCCAGGCCGGCGAGGTCTTCGACCGGGTCGCCGCCTACCGCGGCCAGATCCTCGACCTCGTCTCCGCCTCGCTCCTGGCGCAGATCCCGATGCGGCGACGCGAGGGCGCCAAGGTCGAAGTCGAAGCCCTCTCCACCGCCCTGCTCGGCGCCTCCGAGGCGCTCGCGCGCTGGTGGCTGCGGACCGAGGCGATCACCGCCGAGGACGCCGCCGCGCTTCTGATCTCCACCGTCGAGCCCGGCCTCCGCGGCCGCTCGGCCCCCACCCCAGCTTCCAACTCACCCCAAGGAGGACCCTCCCCCAAATGAACGCCAAAACCCGCAAAGTCGCCGTCGTCGGCGGCAACCGGATCCCCTTCGCGCGCTCCAACAGCGTCTACTCGCACGCCAGCAACCAGGACATGCTCACCGCCGCCCTCGACGGCCTGATCGACCGCTACGGCCTCCAGGGCGAGACGCTGGGCGAGGTTGCCGGCGGCGCCGTCCTCAAGCACTCACGCGACCGCGACCTCACCCGCGAGAGCGTGCTCAGCACCCGCCTCGCCCCCGAGACCCCCGCCTACGACGTCCAGCAGGCCTGCGGCACCGGCCTCGAGACGACGATCCTCGTCGCCAACAAGATCGCCCTCGGCCAGATCGACTCCGGCATCGCCTGCGGCGCCGACACCACCTCTGATGCGCCAATCGCCCTCAACGAGGACCTGCGCGAGACCCTGCTCGAAGCCAACCGCGAGCGCTCGACCGTCGGCAAGCTGAAGACCCTGACCAAGGTCCGCCCCGGCCACATCGTCCCGGCGATCCCCCGCAACGAGGAGCCCCGCACCGGCCTCTCGATGGGCGAGCACTGCGCGATCATGGCCACCGAATGGGAGATCGGCCGCGAGGAGCAGGACGAGCTCGCGGTCAAGAGCCACAAGAACCTCGCCGCCGCCTACGACCGCGGCTTCTTCGACGACATGATCACCCCCTACATCGGGCTCGACCGCGACCAGAACCTGCGGCCGGACTCGAGCATGGAGAAGCTGGCGAAGCTGAAGCCGGTCTTCGGCGGCCCCGAGGGGACGATGACCGCGGCCAACTCGACGCCGCTCTCCGACGGCGCCTCGACGGTCCTCCTCGCCTCCGAGGAGTGGGCGAAGGAGCGTGGCCTGCCGATCCTCGCCTACGTCACCGAGGCCCAGACCGCCGCCGTCGACCACGTCCACAAGCGCGAAGGCCTGCTGATGGCGCCGGCCTACGCGATGCCGCGGATGCTCGACCGCGCCGGGCTGAAACTGCAGGACTTCGACTACTACGAGATCCACGAGGCCTTCGCCGCGCAGGTGCTCTGCACCCTGAAGGCCTGGGAAGACAAGGAGTTCTGCACGGAGAAGCTGGGGCGCAGCAAACCGCTCGGCCCGATCGACCGCGCCAAGCTCAACGTCAACGGCGGCTCGCTGGCGGCCGCCCATCCGTTCGCCGCGACCGGCGGCCGGATCGTCGCCAGCCTCGCCAAGCAACTGAACGAAGACGGCAAAGGCCGCGGCGTGATCAGCATCTGCGCCGCCGCCGGCCAGGGTGTCGTCGCGATCCTCGAGGCCCCGGGAGGTGCCAAGTAACGATGGCTGACCGCTACTCACAGGTTGTCAACGCGCCGCTCGTCGGCACGATCGCCAAGCAGCTTGGGCTGCCGCAGCCCGTCTCGCTCGACCGCTACCGGGAGGGCCAGCCGGTCGTCTCCGGCCCGGTCCTCTACGACGGCGCCCCCGCGGGGCGCCTCGGCAAAGCGATCGCCGGCGTCCTCGACAGCATCAAGGCCGAACGGGCCGGCAGCGAGGGCAAGGCGAAGGCGCTGGTCTTCGACGCCACCGGGATCGCCGACTCGACCGAGCTGGTCGAGCTGCAGCGCTTCTTCTACCCGGCGGTCGGCCGCCTGCAGCGCAGCGGCCGCGTCGTCGTCCTCGGCACCCCGCCCGAGGAAGCCGGCTCGATCCCCGCCCACATCGCCCAGCGGGCGCTAGAGGGCTTCACCCGCTCGCTCGGCAAGGAGATCGGCGGCCGCGGGTCGACGGCGCAGCTCGTCTACGTCGAGCCGGGCGCCGAGGACCAGCTGGAGTCGACGCTTCGCTTCCTCCTCTCGCCCAAATCGGCCTACGTCTCCGGCCAGGTGATCCGGGTCGGCAAGGGCGTCGCGGCGAGCCCGAAGATCGACTGGGAGCAGCCGCTCGCCGGCAAGGTGGCGCTGGTCACCGGCGCCTCGCGGGGGATCGGCGCCGCGATCGCCAACACGCTCGCCCGCGACGGGGCCGAAGTCGTCGGCCTCGACATCCCGCAGATGTCGGCCGACCTCAAGGCTGTGACTGACGCGATCGGCGGCCGCTCGGTCGAGATCGACATCACCGCCGACGAGGCGCCCGAGGTGATCGCCTCGGAGCTCTCCGGCGGGGTCGACGTCGTCGTCCACAACGCCGGCGTGACCAAAGACCGGACGATCGCGAAGATGCCGGAGGAGCGCTGGGAGCAGTTGATGGAGATCAATCTCTCCTCGGAGGAGCGGATCAACGACGCCCTGCTCGGCAAGAAACTGCTGAACGGCAACGGGCGCATCGTCGGCGTCTCCTCCATGGCCGGGATCGCCGGCAACAACGGCCAGACCAACTACGCCTCCTCGAAGGCCGGCGTGATCGGGATGGTCGAAGCGATGGCGCCGGAGCTGGCGAAACGCAAAGCGACGATCAACGCGGTCGCCCCCGGCTTCATCGAGACCCAGATGACCGCAGCGATGCCGATCGGCCCGCGCGAAGCCGGCCGCCGGCTCTCCAGCCTCTCCCAGGGCGGGCTCCCGGTCGACGTCGCCGAGACGATCGCCTGGTTCGCCAGCCCCGCCTCGACCGGCGTCAACGGCAACGTCGTCCGCGTCTGCGGTCAGAGCCTGCTGGGGGCGTAACGCATGGCGAAGACCCTCGACAGCTCCCCCAGCATCCTCCCGCTCTACGCGCGGGCGGCGCTGCCGATGATCCCCGGCGCCTCGCTGCTCCCGTTCGTCCCGGGCGGCGGCGGCGAGATCCCCGACGGGCTCGACCTCGAGCTGGCGGGGGTCACCGCCGAGCCGCAGGACGTCGCCGCCTACGCCAAGGTCTGCGGCTTCGCCCTCCGCGACACCCTCCCCCCGACCTACCCGCACATGCTCGCCTTCCCGCTGCACATGGCGGTGATGAGCGACGGCTCCTTCCCGTTCGGGGCGGTCGGCCTCGTCCACGTCGAGAACTCGATCGCCCAGAAGCGGCCGATCGGGATCCACGAGGAGATGACGATCCGGGTGCGGCCGACGAAGCTGCAGCCGCACCCGAAGGGCAAGACCTTCTCGCTCGAGACCGAGGTCCTGGTCAACGGCAAGGTCGTCTGGGAGAGCGGCAGCACGATGCTGCGCAGGGGCAAGCTGAACGGAGACGCGCCGAAGCAGGAGAAGGGCTTCGAATCGCTGCCCGCCGATGCACCGGCCAGCGCCGAGTGGAAGCTGCCCGGCGACCTCGGCCGCCGCTACGCCGGCGTCTCCGGGGACCGCAACCCGATCCACATGCACTCTCTGACCGCGAAGCCGCTCGGCTTCCCCGGCGCGATCGCCCACGGGATGTGGACGAAGGCGCGGGCCCTGGCTCAGCTCGAAAGCAAGCTGCCGCAGAGCTTCGAGGTCGAGGTCCGCTTCCGCAAGCCGGTGCTGCTGCCGGCGCGGGTGGAGTTCGCCAGCCAAGAGCAGGGCAAAGAGATTCTCTTCGCAGTCCGCAACGCCAAGAAGGGCACGCCTCATCTCGACGGACGTGTCACCGCCAAGACCGGAAGGAAGACGACGAAGTGACGACCACCACCGAGAACAAGGGGATGGCGGAGCGCGGGATGGGCTACGGCCTGCGGGCGCTGAACCGCCTTGCGGGCTCCGACCTGCTGGACCGCATCCGCATCCGCAAGCAGGTAGAGCAGGCCCTCTTCCAGGGGACCAAGAACGGCTTCAAGGGCGCGACCGCGGCCGGCCGCACCTTCAAGGCGGCGCAGAAGCTCGGCAAACCCGCCCGCCAGAAGAAGGGCAAGTCGACCGGACTCTTCGACCTCTCGCCCGACGACGAGCAGCAGATGTTCCAGGAGGCGGGCCGCTCCTTCGCCGAGGACCAGATCCGCAAGGCGGCGCTGGAGGCCGACGAGAAGCGCGAAACGCCGAAGGAGATCCTCGACCAGGCGAACGAGCTCGGCGTCAACATCCTCGGCGTCCCCGAGGAGCTCGGCGGGGTGATGACCGAGCAGTCGGCGGTGACCAGCGTCCTGATCGGCGAGGCCCTCGCCCACGGCGACATGGGCATCGCCTATGCCGCGATGGCCCCGGGCGCGGTCGCGACCGCGATCGGCCTCTGGGGCTCGGCCGAGCAGGAGGCGACCTACCTTCCCGCCTTCACTGGGGAGGACATCCCCGCCGCCGCCCTGGCGATCCTCGAGCCGCGACCGCTCTTCGACCCCTTCCAGCTGGAGACGAAGGCGAAACGCAAAGGCGACGAGTGGGTCCTCAGCGGCGCCAAGTCGCTGCTCGCCCGCGCCAAGGACTGTGAGCTGTTCGTCATCGCCGCCGACGCCGAGGGCGTCGGCCCGGCCCTGTTCGTGGTCGAGTCGGGCGCCAAAGGCCTCTCGATCGAGGACGAGCCGGCGATGGGCCTGCGGCCCGCCGCCACCGGCCGCCTCCTGATCGACAAAGTCAAACTGCCGGGCAGCGCGCTGCTCGGCGAGGGGAACGCCAAAGCCAAGGACTACGCCGCCTGCGTCAACCGCTCGCGGATCGCCTGGTGCGCGCTTGCGAGCGGCACCGCGCAGGCCGTCCTCGACTACGTGATCCCCTACGTCAACGACCGCCAGGCCTTCGGCGAACCGATCTCCAACCGCCAAGGCGTCGCCTTCGCGGTCTCCGACATCGGCATCGAGTCGAACGCGATGCGGCTGGCGACCTACCGGGCGGCCAGCCGCGCCGACCGCGGCGAGAGCTTCAGTCGCGAGGCGGCGATCGCCCGCAAGCTCTGCACGACGAAGGGGATGAAGATCGGCTCCGACGGCGTCCAGCTGCTCGGCGGCCACGGCTTCGTCAAGGAGCACCCTGTCGAGCGCTGGTACCGCGACCTCCGAGCTGCGGGCGTGATGGAGGGCGCCCTGCTCATCTAGGGCGCGTCAGCGCGCTTCTCGACGAGCGAAAGGAAGAACCATGATCAACCTCGAGATACCGAAGAAGTTCAAGCCGCTGGCGACGCAGGCAAACCAGGTCGCCACCGAGGTGTTCCGCCCGATCTCGCGCAAATACGACGAGGCCGAGCACTCCTACCCGAAAGAGCTCGACATGCTGGCGTCGCTGATCGACGGCATGAACGAGGGCTCCGACATCGGCGGCGCCGGTGCCGCCGGCGTCCGCCGCGAGAAAGCCGCCGACGGCGAGAACCGCAACGGCTCCAACCTCTCCACCGTGCTCGGGATCATCGAGCTCTGCTGGGGCGACGTCGGCCTGCTGCTCTCGATGCCCCGCCAGGGGCTCGGCAACTCGGCGATCGCCTCGGTCGCGACCGAGGAGCAGCTGAAAACCTACGGCGGCAAGTGGGCCGCGATGGCGATCACCGAGCCCGAAGCCGGCTCCGACTCCGCCGCGATCCGCGCCACGGCCGAGCTCGACGGCGACGAATACGTCCTCAACGGCGAGAAGATCTTCGTCACCTCGGGCGACCGGGCCGACCTGATCGTGGTCTGGGCCTCGCTCGACCGCTCGAAAGGGCGGGCGGCGATCAAGTCGTTCATCGTCGAGCGCGACAACCCCGGCCTGAAGCTGGACCGGCTCGAGCACAAGCTCGGGATTCGCGCCTCCGACACCGCCAACTTCACCCTGCAGGACTGCCGGGTGCCGAAAGAGGCGCTGCTCGGCGACCCGGAGGTGAAGGAGAAAGGCTTCGCCGGGGTGATGGAAACGTTCGACAACACGCGGCCGCTGGTCGCCGCGATGGCCGTCGGCGTCACCCGCGCGGCGCTGGAGGAGACGCGGAAGCAGCTGAAGAAGGCCGGTGTGACGATCGACTACGACGTTCCCGCCAACAACCAACACGCCGCCGCGGCGCGCTTCCTCGAGATGGAGGCCGACTACGAGGCCGCCTGGCTGCTCACCCTCCAGGCCGCCTGGATGGCTGACAACTCGAAGCCGAACTCGCTGCAGGCCTCGATGGCGAAGGCGAAGGCGGGGCGCACCGGCGTCGACGTGACGCTTGGCTGCGTCGAGCTCTGCGGCAGCATCGGCTACGGCGAGAACGAGCTGCTGGAGAAGTGGGCCCGGGACTCGAAGATCCTCGACATCTTCGAGGGAACGCAGCAGATCCAGCTGCTGATCATCGCCCGGCAGTTGCTGAAAAAGACGAGCGCCGAACTTCGGTAGCCAGGTAGGTAGCGATAATCCTCGATCCGTGAACTTGATCGAGGACCTGATGGAACGATCCCCGGCCTCGCGGCTGGGGATCGTTTCCATAGATGCCGAAGGGAACCGGAGAGACCACTACTTCGGGGAACTGGTTGCTCAATCCGCGGGACTCTCGGGAGCTTTCGCCGCACGCGGAGTCGCACGAGGAGACATCGTGATGACGCTCGTGGGCAATCGGATCGAGTGGGTGTTGACGCTGCTTGCTTGCTGGCGGATGGGGGCGGTGGCGCTGCCTTGCAACACGATGCTGCGGCGGCATGACTTGGAGCATCGGGTTGCTGCGGCGAATCCCAAGCTCTGCGTCGGCGAGGAGTCGTTGCTGGCTGAGATGCCGGAGGGCGTGCCTCTGATGACGATGGCGGATGTCGCTCGGGTGCTTGATGAGGATCAGGCGCAGGAGGCTCCGGCGGCGGTAGAGGAAATGGATCCGGAGGATCCGGCGTTGATCGTGTTCACGTCAGGCACGACCGGGGAACCGCGGGGGGTTGTGCATGGGTATCGCTACCTGATGGGGCAGCGGACGCAGGCGGAGCATTGGTTCGGGTCGCGGAAGGGGGACCTGGCTTGGTGCACGACGGCGACGGGGTGGTCGAAGTCGGCTCGGAACGTCTTCCTGGCGCCTTGGATCACGGGGGCCGCGGCGGTGATTCACGACGGGCGATTCGATCCTGGCGAGCGGTTGGACTTTGCGGAGGCGCTGGGGGTCAACGTGCTCTGCCAGGCGCCGACCGAGTACCGGATGCTGGCGAGGCGCACGGCGCTGCGGCCGCTGCCGAGGCTGCGGCGGATGGTCTCGGCCGGGGAGCCGCTGGATCCGGAGACGATCGCGGCCTTCCGCGAAGCGACCGGGCTCGAGCCCGCCGACGGCTACGGGCAGACCGAGACCGGACAGGTCACGGCCAACCTCGTCGGCGAGCCGGTGAGGTTGGGGTCGATGGGCAAGGCGTTGCCGGGGATGGAGACGCGGATCGTCGAGGGGGAGCTGCAGCTGCGGGCCGCCTCCTCCCCCACCTTCTTCTCCCGCTACCTGGACGGCGAGCGCTTCGAGGGCGAGTGGTGGGAGACCGGCGACCTGGTGCGCGAAGACGAGGACGGCTACCTCTACTTCGAGGGCCGCAGCGACGACATCATCCTCTCCTCCGGCTACCGGATCGGCCCGACCGAGGTCGAGTCCGCCCTCCTCTCCCACCCCGCGGTCGCCGACGCCGCCGCGGTCGCCGCCCCCGACCCTGAGCGCGGCTCGGTCGTCCGCGCGATCGTCGTCCTCCGCGACGGCGCGGCCGGCAACGGCAGCGATGACACCCTCGTCCGCGAGCTGCAGGAGCACTGCAAACGCGAGACCGCCCCCTACAAGTCCCCCCGCATCGTCGAGTTCGCCGACGAGCTGCCGAAGACCAGCAGCGGCAAGATCAGGCGGGCGCTCTTACGCGGGAGCTAGGCCCTCGGCGACGTCGGTCGGCCGGCCCAGGTGGAACCCCTGGGCCATGTCGACGCCGTACTCCTGCAGCAGCGCCCGCGTGGCCTCGTCCTCGACGAACTCGGCGATCGTGCGCTTGCCGAGGCCGCGGGCGATCTCGACGATCGCCTTCACGGTCAGCTGGTCGGCGTCGTTGCGCGGCAGGTCGCGAATGAAGGCGCCGTCGATCTTGATCACGTCGAACGGCACCTTCTGCAGGTAGGCGAAGGGGCCGAAGCCGGCGCCGTAGTCGTCGATCGCGACTTCGCAGCCGAACTCGGTCAGGCGGTCGGCGAAGCCGGCAGCCGTGTCGTAGTCCTCGACCCGCGCCGTCTGGGTGATCTCGAAAGTACAGCGGGCCGGGTCGGCCTCGCCTTCGTCCAGCCGCCGTTCGATGAATTCGAGCACCGAGAGGTCGGTGACCGAGGCGCCGGAGATGTTCATGTGCAGGGAGACGGGTGCGCCGGCCTTCTCGCGCTCACCGATCAGCTCCAGCGCCTGGGTGACGACCCAGCGGTCGAGCTCCTGCACCATCCCGGAGCGCTCGGCGACCTCGATGAAATCGGCCGCCGGCAGCAGCTCGCCGCTTTCCCCGGTCATCCGCAGCAGCAGCTCGTAGCGCTCGATCCCGCCGGAGGCGAGGCTGCGGATCGGCTGCGTCGCCAGGCGCAGGCGGTTCTGGGTGAGGGCGTCGCGGATCCGGGCGCTGGTGGTCTGCGGCCGCGGCGGCGCGCCGCCGTCCTCCCCGGGCGCGTGGAACAGGGTGATCCGGTTCCGCCCCTCCCGCTTGGCCTCGTACATCGCCTGGTCGGCGGCGACCAGCACCGACTCGGCGCCGACCTCGCCCTGGCCGCCGAACATCGCGATCCCGACGCTGATCGTGGAGCCGTCGATCTCGGTGTTCAGAGGCATCCCCTCGGCGACCTGGGCGCGCAGATCCTCGCCCAGCTGCAGGGCGCCGGCGGTGTCGGTCTGCGGCATCAGCACAGCGAACTCGTCGCCGGAGAGGCGGGCCACGATGTCGGTGGCGCGGACCCGTTCGCGCATCACCTCGGAGACGCGGCGGATCAGGGTGTCGCCGGCCCGGTGGCCGGCGCGGTCGTTGACCTCCTTCAGCCCGTCGATGTCGATAACCATCACCGCGCCGCGGCCGCCGTAACGAGCGGCGAAGGAGACGTACTGGTCGAGCTCGGCCCGGAAGCGACGCCGGTTGACGAGCCCGGTCAGCGAGTCGTGGTCGGCGAGGAAGCGCAGTTCGGCCTCGGTCTTCTCGGCCCGCTCCAGCGCCCCCTGGACCACCGCCCGGTCCTCGGGCGCCAGTTTCGCCAGCACGGCCTCGACCGCCGTGTCCGGCTGCCCTTGTCCCCGGTTGTTCTTCATCAGAGTGACGGTAATCGGTTACCCAGCGGGAAGCGGTCTCTCCCCCATGAACGGCTAACCCGACCCAAGTTTCTGCGAGCGGTGGTGCCCAATACTTGACTTGTCCGCTGCCGGGTAGGTTGGGAGCGATGCCGAACCGCCTCGCGCAGGAGACCAGCCCGTACCTGCTCCAGCACCGGGACAACCCGGTCGACTGGTACCCGTGGGGCCCCGAGGCACTGGAGCGGGCCCGCGAGGAGGACCTCCCGATCCTGCTCTCGGTCGGCTACTCGGCCTGCCACTGGTGCCACGTGATGGAGCGCGAGTCCTTCGAGGACCCCGAGACCGCCGCCTACATGAACGAGCACTTCGTCTGCGTCAAGGTCGACCGCGAGGAGCGCCCTGACGTCGACGCGATCTACATGGAGGCGGTGCAGACGATCACCGGCCACGGCGGCTGGCCGATGACCGTCTTCCTCGACCCCGACGGCGTCCCTTTCTACGGCGGCACCTACTTCCCCCCGGACGAGAGCCGCGGGATGCCGAGCTTCCGGATGGTGATGGAAGCGGTCGTCCACGCCTTCGAGACCCAGCGCGAGGAGATCCGCGAAAAAGCGCCGCTGGCGCGGGCGCGGCTGGCGGCGATCGGCGAGGTCGAGCCGCGCGACCTGCCCGGAGCAGGCGACCTGGAGGAGGCGGTGCGGCGCCTGCTCGGAGCGGCGGACCGCCGCAACGGCGGCTTCGGCGGGGCGCCGAAGTTCCCCCCGGCCTCATCCCTGGAGCTGCTGATGGCGCGCGGCGAGACCGCCCACGTCGAGCTCACCCTCGACCGGATGCTCGCCGGCGGCATCTACGACCAGCTCGGCGGCGGCTTCGCCCGCTACTCGGTCGACGCCGTCTGGCTCGTCCCCCACTTCGAGAAGATGCTCTACGACAACGCCCTGCTCGCCCGCGCCTACCTGCACGGCTGGCAGCTGCTGGGTCACGAGCGCTACCGTCGCGTCTGCGAAGAGACGCTCGACTGGATGCTGCGGGAGATGCGCGGCCCCGAGGGCGGCTTCTACTCGGCGCTCGACGCCGACTCGGAGGGCGAGGAGGGCAAGTTCTACGTCTGGACGGCGGCGGAGATCCGGGAGGTGCTGGGCGAGGCGGTCGAGCCGGTAATCGAGTTCTACGGCGTCAGTGAGCAGGGGAACTTCGAGGGGATGAACATCCTGCATCTGGCCGCAGGTGCCGAGGCCGGGCCACCTGAGGGACTCGCGGAGATGCGGGAGGCCCTGTTCGAGACGCGAGCGGAACGGGTGTGGCCAGGACTGGACGACAAGCGCCTGACCTCCTGGAACGCCTTGGCGATCGCGGCCCTGGCCGGCGCCGGCGCCGTCCTCGGCCGCGAGGACTACCTCGACGCCGCCCGCTCCTGCGCCGAGTTCGTCCTTGGGCAACTGCGCGACGACGACGGCCGCCTCCTGCGCACCTACAAGGATGGCCGCGCCCACCTCAACGCCTACCTCGAGGACCACGCCTTCCTGCTCGAGGCGCTGCTGGCGCTGTACGAGTCGAGCTTCGAGCAGGGCTGGTTCGAGCAGGCGCAGTCCCTGGCGGAGTCGACGATCGCGCGCTTCGGCGACCCCGAGCGCGGCGGCTTCTACTCGACCTCCAGCGACCACGAGGAGCTGATCGCCCGCCGCAAGGAGGTCGGCGACCACCCGATCCCCTCCGGCAACAGCTCGGCCGCGATGGGCCTGCTCCGACTGGCGGCGCTGACCGGGGAGCGGCGCTACGAGGAGGCCGCCACCGGAGTCTTCGCGCTCTTCGCCAAACCCGCTGTCCAGCACCCCGATGCCTTCGCCCACATGCTGCGCGCCCTCGACTTCCACCTCTCCCCCACCCACGAGGTCGCCCTCGTCGGCGGGGATCTCAGCGACCTGGCCTCAGTCGTCCACGAGAAACCCCTCTTCCACTCGGTCCTCGCCGGCGGTCCCGAGGGCAGCGAGTCGCCACCCCTACTGGAGGGCCGCACCACTGTCGACGACAAACCGGCCGCCTACGTCTGCGAAAACTTCACCTGCCAGCTCCCAATCACCACGCCAGACGAGCTGCTCGCTGAGTTGAGGGCGTCATAGCGCCCAAAACTCAGCGAACGATCAGAGGATGGGCAAGAAGTTCTCGATCTCGTACGGGGTGACCTGGACGCGGTAGTCGTCCCATTCCTGCCGCTTGATCTCGACAAAGCGGCGGAAGGTGTGCTCGCCCAGCGTCCGCAGGACCAGCTCGGACTCGGCGGCGATCTCGATTGCCTCGCCGAGCGTCGCCGGCAGCTGCTCGATCCCCTGCTGCGCCAGCTCCTCCTGGGAGAGGTGGTAGAGGTTCTGCTCCATCGGCTCGGGCAGCTCGTAGCCCTTCTCGACCCCTTCCAGCCCCGCCTGCAGCATCGCCGCGAAGCAGAGGTAGGGATTGGCGGCAGGGTCCGGGCAGCGCAGCTCGGCCCGGGTCGCCCCCTCCTTGCCGGGGTGGTAGAGCGGTACCCGGATCAGCGCCGAGCGGTTGCGGCGCGACCAGGCGAGGTAGACCGGGGCCTCGTAGCCGGGGACGAGCCGCTTGTAGCTGTTCACCCACTGGGCGAAGAGCGGCGAGATCTCGCGCGCGTGCTTGAGCTGACCGGCGATGAACGACTTCGCGACCGGCGAGAGGTAGTAGGGGTCCTCGGCGTCGTAGAAGGCGTTCTTGCCGTCGCGGCTGAGCGACTGGTGGACGTGCATCCCCGACCCGTTCTCGCCGAACAGCGGCTTCGGCATGAAGGTCGCGTGGTAGCCGTACTTCATCGCGTACTCCTTGACGACGATCCGGTAGGTCATGCAGTCGTCGGCCATCTCGAGCGCGTTCTTGTAGCGCATGTCGACCTCGTGCTGGGAAGGTCCGACCTCGTGGTGGGTGTACTCGACGTGGATCCCCATCTTCTCCAGCGCCAGGACCGTCTCCCGCCGCAGGTCGGAGCCGGCGTCGAGCGTGGTCAGGTCGAAGTAGCCGCCCTCGTCGAGCGGCTCCGGGGTCCCGCCCTCGGGCTTGGCCGAGCGGAAGTAGAAGTACTCCAGCTCGGGGCCGATGTTGTAGGCGTCGAAGCCCATCTCCTCGGCCCGCTTCAGCGCCCGCCGCATGATCCAGCGGGGGTCCCCCTCGTACGGCCCGCCGCCGGGCACCTGGACGTCGCAGAACATCCGCGCCACCGCGTCATCCTCCGGCCGCCAGGGGATCAGGGCGAAGGTGGCCGGATCGGGCACCGCCAGCATGTCGGACTCCTCGATCGGGTTGAAGCCGGTGATCGAGGACCCGTCGAAGCCCATCCCGCCCGCGAAGGCGTCCTCCAGCTCGGAGGCGTTGACCGAGAAGCTCTTCAGTTGGCCGAGCACATCGGTGAACCAGAGCCGGATGAAGCGGACGTCGTGCTCCTTGACGAGCTGGATGACGTCGGCGGCGGTACGAGGTTGATCGGCCATGCCTTTGCTGCTCCTTGCTGGGGAAGGCCGCAACGATAGGCGAATGAACCGAAGCGGTGCGGAACCACGTATTGCGGGTAGAGAAAAGGATTCCGCACCGGCTTGAATCCGTCCCCGATACGAGGTATAACTTACGTCAAGTAAGTAAGCGGCTAAAAGTAAAGTAAAGGCCACGTAAGGGCTCTGTAAAGCGAATGCCGCCCCATCAGCAGAGCCCAGAAGCGAGACGCACGTGACGGTAAAAACCGCAGTAAGCAGATTTCAGATCCATGACGAGCTGACGGCGCCTGACGAGAGCGCTCCTCTCATCAAGAGCATCCAGGCCGCCGGGGGCGCGGTGACGAAGTTCGTCGGCGTGCTTGCCGGAGCGCCGGCTGTCCTCCGCGCCTACACGCGGATGCGCTCGGAGCTGCGCGGCGGGGTCCTGCCGCAGGCGACGAGGGAGCGGATCGCGCTCGCTGTCGCCGAGTACCGCGAGGACAACTACAGCATCGCCCTGCACGCGAAAACGGCTCGGCGGGCCGGGTTGGGCCTCGACGAGGTCTCCAAAGCCCGCAGCTTCACCTCCGCCGACCCGAAGGAGGCCGCGCTCCTCACCTTCCTCAAGGAGACGCTGGACCCGGAGGGGCCCCCGCCTCTCCACCTCCACGAGGAGGCGCGGGAGATCGGCTGGACCGACGAGGAGATCCTCGAGGCGGTCGGGCACCTGGCGCTGAACGAGTTCCAGAGCCTGATTGCCAGCGCGGCTGCTCTTCCTCAGGACCAGGGTGGTCCCAGAGCGCTTCCCCCGGTTGCTTAGTAGCTGAGGTGGGGGGCCGTCAACGGCCCTCCACCAGCGTTGCCGTATAGAGCAGGCGCGCGGTGGTGTATTTGCAGCCGTAGGTCCTGCGGGTGCCGACCTTTTCCTGGGGCTCACCTTGGCGGATGTCGGTGGCGTTCTTGCAGGCGCCCTCTTCGCGGCTGGCGCGCCAGACGTTGTTGACGTTGAGGTCCTGGGCGAAGGCCGGGGCCCAGGTCGGCACCGTGAGGCCGACGATGTCGCCCTTTTCGACCTTGAGGTCGGCGCTGAACTTGACCGTCTGCCCGAGGTAGGGCGAGAGCACCTTGACCGAGCCCTGGCGGCGCAGGTTGTAGCGGGGCGGGCTGGTGCCGGGAATGCGCCGGAGGATCGCCAGGCGTGCCTGCGGCGGGGTGCCGAAGAAGCCGTTGAAGAAGGTCCGCTGGCTGTTGGTCGGCTGGGCCAGGGTCAGCGTCCAGGCCTTGATCATGCCGTCATGCGGGACCGTCAGCGGCAGCTTCGTCTGGCCGTTGTCGACCTGGAAGCCGGTGACGCTGCCAACCGCCTGGCAGGGCAGGTCGGGACAGGAGGGATCGGGCTCGGTGGCGGTCTGGCCGAGGATCACCGTGGTGCGACCGGGCGCGGCATCGCCGTTGCCGGCAGTGAGGGTGACGAGGAGCAGGGAAACCGCCCCGACCAAGGCCAGGATCAGCCACTGCCTTTTCGACGCACCGGCGGTGGTGGCGATCCCGCGCGAAAACCTCGACATGAACGCTGCTCCTCTCCTCATTGGACCTGCGAAAAACGCAGCGTAGCCTTCGGAGCGGCCGGAGAGAGGGTCCTCAGTCGCTGCGGGCGCTGGTCGCGTCGCCGATCGCGATCGCATAGCGGACCCGGCCCACGCCTTCGAAGCCGAGGGCGTCGCTGGCGGCTTTGGTCAGGTCCCAGGCCCGCCCCTTGACGTAGGGGCCGCGGTCGATCACCTGCGTCACCACCGAACGGCCGTGGTAGACGAACTTGACCGTGGTCCCGCAGGGCAGCTTCTTGTGCGCGACGCCGAGGGTCCCGGGCCGCAACGTCTGCCCGCAGGCGGTCTTGTTGCCCCAGAGCCCCGGGCCGTACCAGCTGGCGCCGCCATAGCGCCAGGCGCCGAAGGTGTATTCGCCTTCGGCGCTGGCGGTGGCGCCCGGGTCGGAGGCGGACGCGCCGCCGGTCGCTGCGTGCGCACCGGTGACGATGCCGGCGAAGAGGGCGAAGAAGGCGGCCAGGGCAAGCGCCCAGCGCAGGGAGTTTTGTCTGATCGTCTGCATCTCTTTCCAGGCGCTTGCGGGGTTAGCTGTCGGGCTCGCGCTGAAAGAGCTGCGCTACGCGGCCATCGCCGCGATTCGCCCCAACTACTTGGGTCCCCCGCTCCTCGCGTTATGTAAGGCGAAGATTCAGCGGAAGTTGGCGGCAGATTAGCAAACGCTAAGACGGAAAACCTGCAGGCCGGTCACAGGCATAGAAGAGGCCCCCTTACGGGAGCCTCTTCCTTAGCGGGCCTGTAAGCCGGATCCTGTCTCGAGCGGCCATCTATCTCTGCGGCCTACCTGGACCTCGCCGAGCCGGGTCGACGGTCCTGCTTGGCCTTGCACCGGGCGGGGTTTGCCTGGCCGCTGCGTCACCGCAGCGCCGGTGCGCTCTTACCGCACCATTTCACCTTTGCCTGTGCGCGACGCAGCTGCAGTCGCGCCATCGGCCGTGTCATTTCTGTGGCACTTTCCCGCGGGTTTCCCCGGGTGGGCGTTACCCACCGCCCTGCCCTGTGGTGTCCGGACTTTCCTCGAGGGGTTTTCTCTCCCCCCGCGGTCCGCTCGGCCCGCCCACCAAGGGTAGCTCGGATACGCGATTTCGCCACGAATCGCCACCTCATGGTGCCGACGGGACGAAAACCCTCCATATAGGGGTATTTTCGGCCCGTCGGCGGGAGGCGGCGCTTAGACTCGCGAGGATGCGAACGGCGGTGGTCACCGGCGCGGGTAGCGGGCTCGGGCGCGCGATCGCGGCCGAGCTGATCGGGCGCGGCTACCGCGTCCACGTCACCGACGTCGATGCCGGCGCCGCCGACCGCATCGCCGCCGAGCTGGGAGGCGAAGCGCGGGGCTCGGCGCTCGACGTCCGCGACGAGGCTGCCTGCCGCGGCCTCGCCGAGTCGATCGGCCGCACCGGCTCGCTCGACCTCTGGGTCAACAATGCCGGCGTCTTCTTCAGCGGCGTCCCCTGGGAGCAGAGCGCCGAGCGGCGGCAGACGATGCTGGACGTCAACGTCACCGGCCTGATGAACGGAACGATCGCGGCCCTGAGGCCGATGCGCGCCGCCGGCCGTGGCCACATCGTCAACGTCGTCTCCCTCGCCGGCATCGTCGCCGCCCCGGGCGAGGTCGCCTACTCGGCGAGCAAGCATGCGGCGATGGCCTTTACGCTCGGAACGCTCTTCGACCTCCGCCGCAGCGGCATCAAGGGCGTCGAGATCTCCGCCGTCTGCCCCGACGGGATCTGGACGCCGATGCTCGAGGACAAGCTCGACGACCCCGACGCGGCCCCCTCCTTCTCCGGCCGCCTGCTGACTGCAGAGGAGGTGGCGAAGGAAGTCGGCAGGTTGACGGAGCGCGCGCGCCCGATCCTCATCGTCCCCCGCTGGCGCGGCCCCTTCCTGCGCGTCGTCGACCTCTTCCCGCGGCTCTCGCTGCGCCTGTTGCCGATAGTGATGTGGGACGCGCGGAGGAAGCAGCGGCGCTACAAGAAGCTGATCGAATCGGGCAAGTGGCCGCGAGGCACGCCGACTAGACCTTCCTGAAGACCCCCACGACCTTCCCCAGCACCCGCGCCTCGGTAGTCAGGATCGGCTCCATTTCTGAGTTCTCTGGCTGGAGGCGGATGTGGTCCTTCTCGCGGAAGATCCGCTTCACCGTCGCCTCCTCGCCGATCAGGGCGACGACGATCTCGCCGTTGGCCGCGTCGTCGCTGGGGCGGACGATCACGTAGTCGCCCTCGATGATCCCGGCTTCCTTCATGCTTTCGCCGCGGATCTGGAGGATGTAATCGCCGTCCTCGCCGCCGATCACGTCGGGGACCTCGAGGTACTCCTCGATGTTCTCTTCGGCCAGGATCGGCTCGCCGGCGGCAACCTGCCCGACCAGCGGCAGCCCGCCCTCCGAGCTGATCGTCCGCTTCGCCTTCTCGTAGAGCAGCTCGATCGCCCGCGGCTTCGAGGGATCGCGCTTGACCAGCCCCAGCTTCTCTAGGTTGGCCAGGTGCGCGTGGACCGTCGAAGACGAGTGCAGCCCAACCGCTTTACCGATCTCCCGCACCGTCGGCGGATACCCGGTCTTCGCCGCGTACTTGCGGATGAAGTCGAAGATCTCCTTCTGCCTCTTGGTCAGATCCAGTTCCATCGTCGTTCCGGTTTCCTCCGCTCCGGCTTAAGGCCCGCAAGAGCCGCAAATTGCCTTCGAACACTTGTTCGCAAGGCTACCGCCTCCCCCGGACACCCGCAACCTGCGCCCTCCCCCTGCACGCAAACATCTAGAATCGAGCGCCCTCGAGCGGCTGTGGCGGAACTGGTAGACGCGCAAGGTTGAGGGCCTTGTGGGTGGAAACACCCGTGGAGGTTCGACTCCTCTCAGCCGCATCACCTAGCTCGTTCCCTCCTACACTGGGCAGATGCCTTCTACGGAGGAGATTCAGGAAGCGAACTTTGAAACTCGCCGCGTGCTTGAGGCCGAGGCGAGAAGACAACGTACGATCCACTACTCCGAACTGACGCCAAAGATCGAGTCGTTGGACTTAGAGCCCGACTCGGATCGTCTCAAAGAACTGCTCGACGGAATCTCGCGTGAGAGCAACGCCGTCAAAGGGGTCATGCTCTCCGCAGTGGTCATCCGAAAGGGCGAGGAACCGCTGCCGGGCCCTGGATTCTTCAAGCTCGCGCGAGAACTTGGACGGACGGTGGGTTCGGACCTTCAGGACAGACTTGCCTTCCACGCGGAAGAGCTAAAGGCGGTCTACGCGGCTTACGCTCGCTAGCCCCGACCGGGAGACCTGTCGGGCGACATCAGCTCCTCCTCCATCTCCTCCGCCAGCGCCAAGTGCCGGTACGGCCCCTCTTCGCGCAGGGCCGCGATCACTTTCCGCCTCGTCACGTGGTCTTTGTTCTGGCTCAGCTTGCGCTTCAGCTCGAAGCGGTCGATCGGGATGCGGAGGCCGACGGTGCCTTTGGCGATTGGGGCGGCGTCCTCGGGCTCGAGCCGGGCCGGCTCGGGGAGGCGGCGCTCGAAGTGGTCGACGAGGCGGGTGAGGACTTGGAGGTTCTCCTCCTCGCCGAGGAGTTGCGGGGTGCCGTGGAGGTGGGCGACGGTGAAGTTCCAGGTCGGGACCTTGCGCTCCTGCGGTGAGTACCAGCTCGGGGAGACGTAGCCGTGGTGGCCCTGGACGATGACCAGGACCTCGCCGCGGTCGATCTCCAGGACCTCGTCGTCGGGACGGCCGAGATGGGTGAGCAGGGTTAGACCGTCGGCCTCCTCGTCTAGGAGGAGCGGGTAGTGGGAGGCGGCCAGGCCGGTGCCGGTCGCGGTCACCAGGGTCCCCCAGGGGTGCTCGCGCAAGAGTCGGCGCACCAGGTCCGGATCCTCGGAGGCGAAGAGCGGGTTCGGGCGCATGCGCCATCTTCCCAGCCTCGGCGAGAGGCCGCGCGGGATGCACGCGGCCTCTCTTCGCGCACTTTCAGTGCGGGTAGAGCCGGTTGACGACCGCCGGGTCGCCGAGCTGGTCGAAGGCGATCAGCTTGCCTTCGCCGTCGTAGGTGAGGACGTCGGCGGCCTCGTCGGCTTCGCCGTCGAGGGTGACCGTGGTCAGGACCACGACTTTGTCGCCCTCGGCGATGAAGTCGTGGGGTTCGGACTTGAGCCCTTTCTCGGCCAGCCTGGCCCAGAGGGACACGATCTCTTCTTTGCCTTTGTAGGTACCGCTGAGGGAGCTGTCGCCGCGGGCCGTCCAGACGACGCCATCGTCCATTTTCTCCATCGCGCCGGCGGCGAAGGCACGGTAGGCGGCTTCAGCCGATTCCTTGTTTGCCTGCGCGCTCATGTGAACCTCCTTTGCGCTTGCACCGACGCTAAACCCGCGTCCGCACAAAAGGCAAAGGCCGCCGCGGCCCAAACAGCCGGGTTCATTTGTGCAAACGGGGGTGGCCCTCCTGTCAGGCCCCCCACTCGCACTCCAGCAGCCCGTAGACGACGCTGTCGAGGTAGCGGCCGCCGACCAGCTCGGTCTCACGCAAGGTCGCTTCTTCGCGGAACCCGAGGCGCTCGGGGATCGCGCGACTGCGCCTGTTCTCGGGCGCGCAGTGGATCTCGGCCCGGTGCAGCTCCCACTCGTAGAAGACGTGGTCGAGGAGGGCGCCGACGACCGTGGTCATCGTCCCCCGTCCCTGCGCGTCGGCGGCGAGCCAGTAGCCGAGGCTGGTGTTGCGGTTGAGCCGGTCGATCGCGTGGAAGCCGACGACGCCGATGATTTCGCCCTCGGGTTCGATCGCCGCCTGGAAGCCGTCGTCGCGGGCGCGCTGCTCCTCGGCCCCGGCCAGGAAGCGCTCGGTGCCCTCGCGATCCTGGTTCGCTGCCCAGGGCATCCAGCGCGCCAGGTGCTCGCGGTTGCGCTCGACCAGGGCGTGCAGCTCGTCGCCGTCCTCGAGCCGCAGCGGCCGCACCCCGAGGGTGGCGAGCCGCGGCGAGAGCGTCACGACGGGCCGGACCCGAGGGCCTTGTCGATGAACGGGCCCAGCAGCTCCGAGGCCGCCTTCGCCGCCTCCTCCGCCGACTCCCCCGGCGTCGTCACGTAGCTGATCGATAGCCGCACCAGCGCTTCGGCCAGCAGCTTCACGTCCGCCGCGGGCGCCTCCGGCCAGCCCTCTTCGATCATCGTGGTCAGGCGGCCGGCGGCCCACTGGACCACCGGCAGGCCCTGGGTGGTGACGAAGGGCAGCATCCCGCCGGTGCCGTCGTCGCTGAGCAGGATGCTGATCAGCGGGTCCTCGCCGGCGGTGCGGAGGAAGTGCTCGAGCGCCGCGAGGACAGCCGCACGCGGGTCGTCGGTGTGCTCCAGCACCGCCTTTTCGACCCCGTCCATGAACCGTTCGGCCTCGTGGATGACGAAGGCGAAGCCGAACTCGTTGCGGTTGCCGAACTCGTTGTAGAGGGTCTGGCGGCTGACGCCGGCGCCGCTGGCGATGTCGGCCATCGTGATCTCCGACCACGTCTGGCTCGCCAGCTGCTCACGGGCGGCGTCGAAGACCGTCTGGCGCAGCAGCTCCCGCGCCGCCTCCTGATAGGGCATCCTCCCGTTCGGCATCGCCCCTATCGTGCCAGTGGCGGCAGTCAGGCGTCGGCCGAGACCGGTTCGAAATCGATCTTGTCGCGGACGCCGCAGTCGGGGCAGGCCCAGTCGTCCGGCACCTCGCTGAACGGCGTCCCCGGCGGAAAGCCCTCGCGCGGGTGGCCGGCCTCCTCGTCGAAGACGTAGCCGCAGCTGGGGCAGCGCCAGGCGCTCATGCCGCCGGCCGCCCGTAGCGCTCGAGGACCCGGCCCAGCCGCCGCGGCTGGATGTTGCACCTGGTCACGTCGCCTTCGTAGTGGTCGAGCAGGCGCGGGTCCATCACCCGGCGCCAGAGCGGTGGGAACCAGGCCAGGACGATCATCCCCGCATACCCGGTCGGCAGCTGCGGCGCCTCGTCGACGTGGCGCAGCGCCTGGTAGCGGCGGGTCGGGTTGGCGTGGTGGTCGGAGTGGCGCTGCAGGTGGTAGAGGAGCACGTTGGAGGCGACGTTGTTGCTGTTCCAGCTGTGCTCGGGGCGGCAGCGCTCGTAGCGCCCGTCCTCGCGTTTCTGCCGGAGCAGGCCGTAGTGCTCGAGGTAGTTGACGACCTCCAGCAGCGAGAACCCGATCACCGCCTGGGCCAGCAGGTAGGGCAGGACGACCGCGCCGAAGGCGATTCCCAGGCCGGCGAAGAGGACGACGCTCATCGCCCAGGCGCCGAGGATGTCGTTGTGGCGTCCCCAGTGGGACTGGCCGAGCCGGTCGAGGCGGGCGGTCTCGATCTCCCAGGCCGAGCGGACGCTGCCGGTGACGGTGCGCGGCAGAAAGGCCCAGAAGCCCTCCCCCAGCCGCGAGCTGGCGGGGTCCTCAGGGGTGGCGACCTTGACGTGGTGACCGCGGTTGTGCTCGATGAAGAAGTGGCCGTAACCGGTTTGAGCGAGAGCGATGCGGCTCAGCCACTTCTCCGAGCTGGCCCGCTTGTGACCGAGCTCGTGGGCGGTGTTGATGGCGATCCCGCCGACCATCCCCATCGTCAGAACCAGGCCGATCGATTCGAACAGGTTGAGGTCGCCGCTCGACCACAGCCAGCAGGCGAAGACGAGCCCGGCGTACTGGACCGGTATGAAGACGTAGGTGCACCAGCGGTAGTAGCGATCCTGCTCGAGGAACTTGAGGATGCTGTCAGGCGGGTTGACCGAGTCCCTGCCGATCGCCATGTCGAGCAGCGGGAAGACCACGAAGACGAGGACAGGGCCGAGGAACCACATGCCGCCGAAGCCGGTCAACCAGACCCAGAAGGCGGCGAGAAACGGCGAAAGCGGGACGATGATGCCGAGCAGCCACGCATAGCGCTTGCCGTCGGTCCACTCGGCAGGATTGACCTCCACCTCGTCGCGGTGGTGATGGTGATGAACGTGCTCCGCGTGTGCCTCCACGAGTCCCTCCTTGTCAATAGCCCCTGAGTCGTCGCGTATCTTTACACAGATCCCAAATGTGTCAAGGGCGGATACAGAGCAGCACAAAATGTCCGCGAGGGCGGTCCCGGTAGCAAGAAGGAGTACGGGCCTCTTAAATCTTCAGGAGGAGGAAGGTGTTCAGCACGAACAGCACGCTGAAGAAGACCGTCGCGCGATCGAGGTTGCGCTCGACCATCGAGCCGCCGCCGACCCCGCTGCCGCCGGCGCCGCCGATGCCGAAGGCGCCGGAGAGGCCGGCGTCTTTCCCCGAGTGCAGGAGCACGAGGAAGATCACGACGATGGCGAGGATCACCTGGATGGCAGCGAAGAACACGTACACGGTCTGGAAAGTCTAACCCTGCTCGACCTTTTCCGGCTCGCGGGGGTGGGCGCCGTTGCCGTTTCCATTGCCGTTCCCGCTTCCGTCGCCGTCCTCGCGCCCGAGGATCTCGAGCGCTTCGCGCCGCAGCTCGGCGTCGACCAGGGCAAAGTCCTCGTCGGAGAGCTTGCCGGTGGCGTGGTCGAGCTCGGCGTCGCGGATCTCCCGGTACTTCGCTTCCTTGCGGGCGTCGGCTTCGGTGCGGACGAGGGCGCCGCGGCGGCGGCCGCGCGAGGGCCAGAGCGCGATCAGCGCCCCAGCCAGGGCGATCAAACCGCCGATCCACATCCAGGTGACCAGCGGGTTGACGATCACCTTGAAGGTCGAGGCCGCGGTGGTGGCGAGGAAGGACCTGGCCACCCGCTCGGCCGCCCCGCTCTGCACCTGGCTGATCTGCTGGAACGCCTGCGCCTGCAGCGACGGGTTCGCGGCCGCGGCCCGCATCAGCGCCCTCAGCGCCTGGCACTGGGGAGGGGTCCCCGCTGCTCCCCGCACGCAGGCACTGAAGCCCTTGTCGGCCAGCCGCACCCCGCGCTGGACGTCGACCACGTTCGGCTGCTCGGCGATCCAGAGGTCGTGCCCGAGACCCGCCCGCAGGCCGACCTCGCTGGTCGCCTCGCCGGCGAAGTAGGTGCTGATCGGACCCGGTTCCTGCCCGGTCGGGCGGAAGAATCGGCGGCTCGGGCGCAGGAAGCCGACCACCTCCCCCCCTTCTTCGATCCGCAGCAGCGAGCCGAAGGTGAACTTCTCTTCGTCGACCGCCATCGTCGGCTTCACGTAGGTGATCGTGCGGCCGTCGACGACGGTGCTCTGTCCGGGCCGCAGCTCGACGTCGCGGTTGGTCTGGAAGCTGGAGGAGGCGGCGATCCCGATCAGGAGGACGATGACGCCGACGTGGACGATGTAGCCGCCGTAGCGGCGGCGGTTGCGGGAGACGAGCCCGACCAGCGCCTGCGGTCCCGGCTCGCCGCTCAGCTGCTTGCGGGCCTGGGTCCCGCTCCAGAACTCCTGCGCCAGCCCGGTCAGGGCGAAGGCGGCGAAGGCGAAGAGCGCCAGCGCCCAAAGCTGGTCGGCGGCGTCGGTGAAGATGACCAGGGCCACGGTCACCACGGCGGCGACCGCGAGCGGGATCCGGAAGACGCGCTTCGCCGACTCCCAGCTGACCCGGCGCCAGGCCAGCAGCGGCCCGACCCCGGTGAAGAGGACGAGCCCGATCGCCAGCGGCGTCGTGTAGCGGTCGAACCAGGGCGCCGCCAGCGAGGCCTTGTCGCCAGTGAAGAGCTCTGAGATCAGCGGGAAGAAGGTGCCCCAGAAGATCACCGCGGTCATCCCGACCAGGAGCAGGTTGTTGACGAGGAAGACCGACTCGCGCGAGGCCAGCGAGTCGATCCGCTTCTCGGAGCGGAGGTCGTCGAGGCGGCTGACGATCAGCGCGGTCGAGCCGACGAGGACGACGGCGATCAGGCCGAGGATGTAGGGGCCGACGGTGTTGTCGCCGAAGGCGTGGATCGACTGCAGGACGCCGGAGCGGACCAGGAAGGTGCCGAGCAGCGCCATCGAGAAGGTGCCGACGATGAGGCTGGCGTTCCAGACCTTCAGCATCCCCCGCTTCTCCTGGACCATGATCGAGTGCAGGAAGGCGGTGCCGAGCAGCCACGGCATCAGCGCCGCGTTCTCGACCGGGTCCCAGGCCCAGTAGCCGCCCCAGCCGAGCTCGGTGTAGGACCAGCGGGCGCCGAGCAGGAGACCGAAGCCGAGGAAGGTCCAGGCGATCAGGGCGAAGCGGCGGGTGGCGCGGATCCACTCGGCGTCGATGCGGCGGGTAACGAGGGCGCCGATCGCGAAGGCAAACGGGACCGTGAAGGCGACGTAGCCCGAGTAGAGCATCGGCGGGTGGATCATCATGCTCGGGTGCTGGAGCAGCGGGTTGAGGCCGACTCCGTCGGTCGGCGTCGCTCCGTTCACCATGGCCGCCTTCGCGAACGGATCGACGTCGGGGGCAAACAGCATCAGGCCGGTGAAGAAGGCTGCGACCCCCATCATCACCGCGGTCGCCCACCCGACCAGCTCGCGGAGCTTGTTGCGGGTGGCGTAGAGGGCGGCGCTGGCGGCGATCGAGAGGACCCAGGCCCAGAGCAGCAGCGAGCCCTCCTGGCTCGACCACATCGCCGCCAGCTTGTACCCGGCCGGCGTCTCGATCGAGGAGTGCTGCTGGACGATGTTGAAGGAGAAGTCGTTGTTGGCGAAGGCAATCTCGATGATCACCACGCAGGCGGTGAGCAGCCCGCAGAAGGCGTAGACGACGTACCGCGAGAGCCGCAGCCGGCGCTCGTCGCCGTTGCGCCCAGCCAGGGCGATGGCGCCCGCCGCGACGGCGGCGAGGAAGGCAAGGCCCAGGAGGGCGCTGCCGAGGCTAGCCATCAGATTTGGTCGTGAACTTCGACGGGCACTTCGTGATCAGGGTTTCCGGTTCGCCGACGAAGGTGCCGCTGCCCGCGAGCGCCCCGGTGAGGACGATCTCGCGGCCGCCGCGGAAGGGGTCGGGAACGGTCCCCTTGTAAGTGACCGGGAGGCGCGGCCCCTTGCCGTCGCGGTCGACGACGCGGAAGGCGATGCCGTTGCCCTCGCGCTTGATCGAGCCTTTGACGACCTTGCCGGTCAGCTGGGCGTGGGTCCCAGGCGCGGCGTTGACCAGCTCCGAGGGCTCCTTCGCTCCCGTCGCGGCCGAGAACGAGGTGTAGATGAGCGCCACCGCGAGCAGCACGGCGACGCTGAGCGCGACGACGAGCCGGATCTTCCGCTTCCGCTGAGGGTCCACAGGCAAGCGGATTATCGCAACTGCGAGAATCCGGCCGATGGCCGACGATCCAGTCCTGCTGATCACCGGTGCCAGCAGCGGCATCGGCGCCGCCACCGCGCGGGCCGCCGCCTCCGACTACCGACTGGTGCTGGCGGCGCGGCGCGAGGAGGAGCTGCGGGATCTGGCCGCCGAGCTTGGCGGCGAGGAGCGGGCGATCGCCGTCCCCTGCGACGTCACCGAGTGGGACCAGGTCGAGGCGATGGCCGCGGCCGCGCTGGAGCGTTTCGGGCGCATCGACGCCGTCTTCGCCAACGCCGGCTTCGGCGCCGCCCGCGGCTTCCTCGAGGAGAGCCCGGAGCACTGGCGCTCGATGGTCCTGACCAACGTCTACGGGGTGGCGCTGACGATCCGCGCCACCCTCCCCCACCTGCTCGAGCGCGGCGACGGCCACTTCCTCGTCACCAGCTCGATCGCCGGCCGGCGGGTGCTGCCGGGTTCGCTCTACTCGGCGACGAAGTGGGCGGCGACGGCGATCGGCGAGGCGCTGCGGCAGGAGCTGCGGCAGATGCACGACAACCACGGCATCCGCGTCACCCTGATCGAGCCAGGAATGGTCGATACCCCCTTCTTCGACAACCGGCCCGGGAAGAGCGCCCTCAGCGATGACGACATCGCCCGCGCGGTGATGTTCGCGCTCGGGCAGCCCGAGGGAGTCGACCTCAACGAGATCCTGATCCGCCCGATCACCCAGTCCAACTAGCGCATCCGGTGTTCGCCACAGCCGGGTGTGCCGAGAACCGGCTACGGCAGCAACGCCCGCACGAGGCGCCAGTAGGTCCGGAGGACGAGGCGCGCGGGACCGCTGCGGACGAGCGGGGAGATCAGCTCGGAGTCGAGGTCGGGGGTCAAGGCCGCGGCGAACTCGGCGGCGCTGATCGTGCGCCGGCGCTGAACCGCGCGGCGCTCGCGGAGCAGCCGCGGCAGCCAGCGGAGGAAGGCGAGGTCGGCACGCAGCTTCTCCCTCCCCCAGCCGCCGGCGGTCGCGACCGGCAGCAGCGCCAGCTCGGTCGCCAGCAGGGCCGGCGCCAGCAGGGCCAGCAGGGCAGCGGGATAGGTGCGGATGAGGAAGGCGAGGCGGTTGCGCTCGAGCCAGAACCACTTCTGCGCGTTGGCGTCGAACTCGTAGTCGTGGGCGACGACCGCGGTCGGCTCGATCCCGACCGTGCCCCCCGCCGCCCGCAGTCGCACCGAGAGGTCGACATCCTCGTGGTACATGAAGAACTCCGCCGGGAAGCCGCCGGTCCGGCGCCACTCGGCCAGCGGGATCGCCAGGCAGGCGCCGGAGGCAACCGCCACCTCTCCCGCGGGCGGCGCCTGGTCGAGCGGGAGGCCATGGCCCCCCGCCCAGGTGATGCCGGTGAAGTGCAAGGGGTTGCCGGCCGAGTTGATCCGCCGGCCCTCGCCGTCGGCGACCAGCGCCTGCCAGGCACTCCAGCCGCGGTTCTCCACCCAGGGCCGGCGGATCGCCTCGCCGAAGCCGGGCTGCGGCGCCGCGTCTGAGTTGAGGATCACCATCAGCTCGCCGCTCGCGACTTCGGCGCCGGCGTTGACGCCGCCGGCGAAGCCGGTGTTGCGTCCCATCGTCACGATCCGCGCCCGCGGCGCCAGCTGCCGCACCGCCTCGGCGCTGCCGTCGCCGGGCTTGTTGTCGACGACGATCAGCTCGTCGTCATCGCCCAGCTCCGGGAGCAGGGCGGGAAGGGTCCTCTGGAGGTCGTCGCGGTTCTCGTAGGAGACGACCAGGACTGAGAGCGTCGGGCGCACCGGCGCGGAGGCTATTCGGCCTTCCGCGCCGGTGCGGGCGACTAGAGAACGGCGCTCCTGCTACTTGCCCTTCTTCTTGCCGCAGGAGACGACGTTCAGCTTGAACTTGTTGTTGTTCTTCTTCTTGCCGTTCTGGCCCTTCATCTTCACGATCGCCCGCTGCGACGCTGCGCAGGTGTTGGTCGAGTTGACGAGCAGGCCCTTCTTGCCACCCTTCATGTTGAGGACGAACCGCTTGACCGGCACGTCCGGCACCTTGCGGAAGACCGTCTTCAGCCCCCCGGTGCTGCCGGTGCCGATCACGCCGCGCAGGTAGACCTCCACCTGGCCGCGCAGATCGACGAGCAGGTCCGGCAATTCGTTGTTGGAGGACACGAGGTACACCTTGCCCTTCAACTTGCCCTTCAACAGCGGCGACTTCGCTTCCGCCGAGCCGTAGACCGAGGCCTTCGGGCAGCTGTGGGAGGCGAGTTGCGGCCGGGTGCAGACGGTGCCGATGTGGCCCTGTTCGAGGAACAGCGACCTCGGCATCGTCACCGCCGTGCGGGCGATGTTGGCGTCGCCCTTGCGGGCGGTAAGCACGGCCTTCAGGCGCGGGTACTTGTTCCGCACCGTCGGCCCGAACAGCTGCACCTTCAGCTTCGGCTTGAAGCCGAGCTTGTTGCACCCGGTCGCCTGGAACGGGTCGTTCACCGCGTAGGAGCTGAACGTCGCCGGGTCGGCCGGATTGGCACCGCCGCCGTTGATCGCACCCGTCGTCGCCTGCGGACCGCAGTTCGTCGGGTTGAGCATGAACTTCTTGCGGTAGAGATCGATGTCGATCTGCCGCAGGTCCAGCTTCACCCCGCCGAAGACGTCGGGGATCTCGTCGGAGACCGCGTTGACCTGGGCGGTCTCGGGGTTGATGTTCAGCGCCACCCGGACGACTACGGTCCCGAGGTCGAATGGGCCGGCCAGCGCCGGGGTGGTGGTGACCAGGGAGACCGGAGCGCCCTTGTACGGGCCCGCCAGCCAGACGTTCCCCGGCAGCTTCAGCGGGTTGTCGCCCGTGCCCGAGACGGTCGTGACCGTGCCCAGGAAGCTGTCTTCCGGACAGCTCGGCTGGTCGGACTCCTGCCTGCCGCTCTTGGCCGCCGCCGCTGCGATGGCGTCCTCAGGGCAGTAGGGGATGCCGGCGAGCTTGCCGGTCAGGCCCTTCGGCAGGGTGACGTCGACGACCTTCAGCTCCTGCTCGCCGTCGCGCCGCGCGATGCGGACGTGGAAGGGCGAGTAGGCGCCGCCTGCGGTGCTGTCGGGGTTCGCCCTGTAGGTCGGGGCGAACTTCCGCTCCGCCATCGTCTTCGGACAGGCACCGCCGGTCGGATCGGTGCTGAGGGTGACGGTCGAGTCGACCGGCTTCAGCTCCCCGGGCCGCGCCCACGGTTCGAAGCGGCTGGTGCCCGTGGCCGAGCAGACCGGCGGGCTGGTCAGCACGTTCTTGCCGCCGTCGAAGTGGACCCGGATCTCTTCGAACGGGACCTGCGGCAAGCCCGACGGCAGCTGGCCGAAGAACTCGCTGCTCAGCTGGTCGTCGATCACCGCGTTCAGCTCGCCCGTGGCCTTGTTGGCCTTGACGTGGCCGACCAAGCGGGCGTTGATCCCCTCCTTTTCGCTCTTGGCTTCGAGCAGGATGCGGAACTGTTCGCCGGATTCGGGGTCGTTGCTCTTCTGCTCGCCGACGTAGACGTCGCCGACCAGCGGCTCCGAGAGCGGCGCCGATTCGACTTCGACGGTGCCGATGTCCGAGGCGGCCGGGCATTCGTTGTCCATCACCCGGATGCCCTTCTTGAACCGGGCGTCCGAGCAGGCCGCAAGGCCGTTGGCGCCGGACGGGTTGATCCCCATCCCCTTCGGCAGCACGACTTCCGCTTTGCGGACGTGCGACTGCGAGATTCCTTCCGTGCCGCCGTTGCGGACTTCGCCGCCTTCCCTGGCGGGGTCGAAGGGCATTCGCGTCGTCACGGTCGCGGGGGCGGGCGAATCGACGTCGTTCGTGCCGGCGTCGACTTCGAGCGAGGGGTCGAACGGGACTGACTCGCACCCGGTCGTCCTCACCCCCGGCGGCAGCTTCGCCTGCCACGGAGTCGAGCCCGCGGGGAACGTCGGGTTCGGTTCGCCCCATGACTCGCCGCGGAACCAGGTGGAGTAGAGGCCCTGCCGTTCTTCCGGGTCGAAGCAGGTCGTGGGCAGAGTGACGTGAGTGCCGTCGCCCGACTGCCCGAAGGCGACGAGGCGGGACCTCAGGCTCGAGACCCCGACCGACGGGGGAGGCAGATGGATCGTGAAGTACTCGTGGAAGTCGCTCTCCCAGGCGACGCCGCCTTCGAGGATGATGACTTTGCTGAACCCGATGATGAAGCCCAGGCGGGCCGGTTCACCGAATTTCGGCTCGAGGTTGTAAACGGCAACCCTGGACCCTTTGGCTGCTTGCGGCGGAATCACGTATCCGCGCGGCAGGAAGGTCCCGGGAGGGGCTCCCGGCACCGGCACGGCATTGGCGGTATTGACGACCAGCCACGTTTCGTTGCGGCCGACGATCGTGCTCGGATCGCAGTTCGGGACGTGGCCCATCTGCCCGCCCGAGCCGGGGATTTCGCCGATCGCTTCGAAGTCTTCATTCGAGCACTTGGGGCTGCTCTGGGGGTTCTCGGTGAACCCGACCGGCAGATCGACGCGCTCCGTTTTGAGCACACGGTCTTCGTACGGTTCGATCAGCGGTTCGACGACCCCGGGGGCGACGGTTTCATGCCGGATGATGTACTGGTCGAACGCGAACGGCGGGTGCCCACCGGCCTGGGTGAAGAACAGGTCCGGCGTTTCCGGCGAACAGAACGGTTTGGTCGTATCCGTTTTCGTCGGGTCTTCTTCGACCTGGTTTTCGTAGCAGACCCCCGACTGGAAGCCGTCGGCGGACGTCGGCGGTTCATGCTGCGGTTCGACTACATCCCCGGTATCCGCCGCTGCCGTGGCCGACAGTAAGAACAGAGCTCCGAGACACATCAGAAGCAGCGCAAGCGAGCGCTTTGCCATTCATTCCTCCTCGTTTTTCCCTTAACGAGGACGCCCCCTGTAAGCGCCCTAGGTACTCCCTCCCGCGAAAGACATTACACACTGTCGACGTGGTTTCAAGTGACTGGCGGCGTTACTACCGCGGTAACCGTGACAGCGTTTAGTGACGTAACACCAAACAGTGTTACGTCACGCACTACCTACCTCTTCTTCTTCCCCTTGCCCTTGCCGTGGCAGGGGGTGCGCAGCTTCGGCTTGCTCTTGGCCTTCTTCCCGTTCTGGCCCTTGATCCGGATGATCGCCCGCACCGGTTTCGCGCAGAGGTTGGTCGAGTTGACCAAGAGCCCCTTCTTCCCCCCGGGGAGGGTCATCACGAACTTGTTCACCGGCACGTCCGGAACCCGGCCGAAGGTCGTGCGGATGCCGCCCTTGAAGCTGTCGATGCGCCCGACGAGGTCGATGTCCACCTGTCCCTCGAGGTGGGCGACCATGTCCGGCAGCGTGTTGTTGGAGGACCGCAGGTAGACGGGCCCTTCCACCGGTTTCCCGAGCAGCGGCGTGAACGCCCGCGCCTTGCCGTAGATCGATTTCTTCGGGCAGTTGTCTTCGGCAAACTGGACGCGGGTGCAGACCTTGGCCAGGCTCGCCTGGTCGAGGAAGAGCGCGTGCGGCAGGGCGACCGAGACCTTGCGGATATTCGCGTCCTTGCCCCGGGCCTTGAGGACCGCCCGCAGTTTCGGGTTCTTCGCCCGTTGAGTCTTCCCGAACAGCCTCAGCTTCAGCTTCGGGTGGAACTTGAGCTTGCGGCAGCCGCTGTTCCTGTAATCGACGGCGACTTTGAAGGCGGAGTAGGAGCCCGGGTTCAGCGGGTCGGCGCCGCCCCCGTTGATCTCCCCCGCGGTCGCGCCTTTGCGGCAGTTGGTGCCGTTGAGGGTGAACTCGTCGCGGTTGATGTTGAGGAATACGGAGCGGATGTCGAGCTTGGTGCCGCCGTAGACGTCTGGGATGTCCTTCGTCCGCGGGTGGATCTGCGCCGTTTCCGGATCGAGGAAGAAGGGAACGCGGACGACGACGTTGCCGAGATCGAAGGGACCGGCCAGCGCGGGCGTCACGACCAGCAGCGAGAGCGGCGCGCCTTTGTAGCGACCGGCGAGGTAGGCGTCGCCCTCGATCTTCAGCGGGTCCGGCCCGGTGCCGGCCTGCACGACGGCGGCGCCGACCCGGCTCTCCTTCGGGCAGGCGGCGTTCTTCTTCTCCGCCGCGCCGGACCGTTTTTCGGTCTTCTCGATCGTCTCGGGCGGGCAGTAGGGGATGCCTTTCAGCTTTGCCGTGGCCCCTTCCGGCAGGGTGATGTCGAGGCCTTTCAGCTCCTGCTGCCCGGGCGGGCGGGTGATGCGGGTGGAGAAGGGGGTGAAGGCTTTCGCCCGGTCGCTTTTCGGCGTCGCCGAGAACCCGGGCGAGAAGGGCCGCCCCTCCATCGTCTTCGGGCACGGGCCGCCACCCGGTGCGTTGCTGAGGTCGAATTTCGCCGACGGCGTCGCCGTGGCGTTGCCGGACCACGGCTCGAGCTGGCTGGTGGTCGTGTTCGGGCCGCAGGTCGGGGGGCTGCTGAGCGCCGCTTTCGGGCCCCCGTCGATGCTGAGGCGGAAGCTGGTGAAGGGCACCTGCGGCAACCCGTGGGGCAGATTGTCGGCGTTGCCGCCCCGGGTCACGGCCTTGGCCGGTTCGTCGAAGACGGCGGTCAGCTGTCCGGTCCCGGCGTTGGCGACGACGTTGCCGACCAGCCGCACCGAGATCCCGTAGCGGGCCGACTCGGCGCCGACGAAGATGCGGAACTCTTCACCGGACTCCGGGTCGCGGCTCTTCTGCTCGCCGACGTAGATGTTGCCGGTCAGCGGGCCGTCCGGCAGCGGCGGCGTCGCCACGGTCACGGTCCCGACCTTGGAGGCCGCCGGGCAGGCGATCGGATTGCGCGTGCCCTTGCCGAACTGCCCGTCGCTGCAGGCCTGCAGCCCGTTGGCGGCCGAGGGGTTGAGGCCCATGCCGGCCGGCAGGGTCACCCGCGCCGTCCTCATCGTCGAGGTTTCCTGCCCCGTCGCGCTCGGTTCGATCGGCAGCTTCACCTCGGTCGTCAGCCCGGCGGGGGCGTCGACCTGGTTCGTGCCGGGATCGGTGGCGAGCGAAGGTTTGAAGGGAATCGAGCCGCAGTCTTTCGGGCTCGTCCCCGGCGGCAGCTTTGCCTCGACGAAGGGAGAGCCGTTCGGGAAGGCCGGGTCCGGGTTCTGCACCGAGTCGGCCCGGGCGTAGGTCGAGTAGGTGTGCTCGAAGGCGCCGCTCGGCTGGAAGCAGGTGCTCGGGTTGGTCAGGAAGTAACCGGTGGCGGCCGATCCGGCGCGCCCGTTGAAGATGAGCCGGTTTTTCAACAGTTTGACGTTCGCGACCTTGGGCACCTGGATCGTGAACCCCTCGTGGAAGTCGGACTCGAAGGCGACGTCGGCTTCGAGGTAGATGTCGGTGGGCGGCAGCAGCGGCAGGTCGGGAACCGGTTCCACCGTGAAGCCGAAGCGGGCCGGCTGGCCGTCCTTCGGCTGCAGGTTGTAGACGGCGGCGGTGATCGGCACCGGCGGCACGATCGGGACTTCGGGGGAGACGGTGACGATGCTTTCGCCGACTTTGGTGTCCGCCGGGCATTCTTTGGGGTGAGCGGCGACGCAGCGGGGAACGGCACCAGGGTTGACGCTGAGCCCGACCGGGAGGTCGACCCGCAGCGTCTTCATGTCGACTTCCGGTTCTTCGTGCAGCAGTTCGGTTTTATGCCGGACGATGAACTGGGTTATCCCGAACGGCGGGTGCCCGGCAGCGGTTTCGTAGAACTCCACGCTGGGGCTGTCGGGGGCGCAGGTCGGCGTGTTGCAGGTCCCCGCCTGCCAGCCATCGCTCGCGTTCGGCGGGTTGTGCTGCGGCGGGAAGACGACTTCGCCCGCCTGCGCCGCGGGCGCCAGCAGTAGGCCGAGCAGGACGGCAAACGACAGCATCTGTGCGACCCGATTCCTCACCTGATCAGGCCGGTACCCAGAGATACGCACTGCTAATCGCTACGTGTGCCTGTGCTTGCGTGCCTTGCGGCAGCTCGGCGTCTGCAGCGGCAGCTTCTTCACCTTCAGGACCTTGCCGTTCTGCCCTTCGAAGCTGAGGAAGGAGCGGTTGCGGCGGCCGCACAGGTTCTTCGAGTTGACGAGGAGGCCGTGCCTGCCGCCTTTCATCTTCAGCACGAACTTGCTCACCGGCACGTCGGGAACCCCGGCGAAGACGGTCTTCATCCTCGCCTTTGAGGCGGAGATGACCCCGCGCAGTCGCACGTTCACCTGGCCGTGCAGGTCGGCCAGCAGGTCGGGGAGTTCGTGGTCGGAGGAGACGAGGTAGACCGGCCCTTCCACCTTCTCGTCCAGCAGCGGGCTTTCCGCCCAGGCAAACCCGTATACGGAGCGGGTCGGGCAGGCCGCGGCGGCGAGCTGGACCCGGGTGCAGACCGTGCCGATGTGGCTCTGGTCGAGGAACTGCGAGTGCGGGAGCGTCAGCGCCGACCGCCTGATGTTGGCGTCGCCGGGTCGGGCGATGAGGGTCGCCTGGAAAGCCGGGTGCCCATTGCGGCGCATTTTCTTGCGGCCGCCGATCAACTTCGTGAACAGCCTCGGCTTGAAGTCGAGCTTGTCGCAGTCGCTGGCCTGGAAGGGGACGCTGACGCCGAAGGCGCTGAAGGCCGCCGGGTTGTTCGGGTCCCCTCCGCCGCCGTTGAGGGCGCCGCTGATCGTAGACGGCTCGCAGTTGGTCGGGTTGAGGGTGAAGTCGGGCCGGTCCATCTTCAGGTCGACGGAGCGGATGCCGAGCAGGGTGCCGCCGAAGACGTGCGGGATCGGGTCGGCGACGGCGCGGATCTGCGCCGTTTCCGGATCGACGAACAGGGCCACCCTCACCACGACCGTGCCGAGGTCGTACGGACCGGCCGTGGCGGGGGTGACCACTGCGAGGGAGAGAGGAGCCCCGTGGTAGGGGCCTGAGAGGAAGACCTTGCCGTCGATCTTGAGAGGGGAGGGACCGGTGCCGGCGGCAACCGCGGCGGTGCCGACCTGGCTCGCCGCCGGGCAGCTCGAGGCCGCCTTCTCCTCGGCGCCGGACCTGGCGGCCGCGGCGGCGAGCGCGTCCTCGGGGCAGTAGGGAATGCCGCGCAGCTTGCCGATCATCCCCGGCGGCAGGAGGACCTCGGTGCCTTTCAGCTCCTGCTGGCCGTCGGGCCGGGAGATCTGGATCGAGACCGGGCTGAAGGCGCCGGCCCTCGGGCTCGCCGGCCCCGCCGCGAAGCCCGGCTCGAACGGCCGCTCCGCCAGGGTTTTCGGGCATTTGCCGCCGGCCGGGTTGTCGCTGAGGCTGAAGCTGCTGCTCGGGTGGGCCGTGTTGTGGGACCAGGGCTCCGACCACGGCACCATCACCGCACTCCCTTTGTTGGGCCCGCAGGTGGGTGGGCTGCTCAGCACCGCCCGGGCGCCGCCGTCGAAGCGGACCTCGAAGCTGGTGACGGGCACCTGCGGGGTGCCGTCGATCGTCGTCGAGAGCTGCCCCGTCTGCGGATCCGCCTTGACGTTGCCGACGAGGCGGACGTCGACCCCGTAGCGGGGGGAGACCGCGTCGATGAAGATCCGGTACTCGTTACCCGACGCCGGGTCGCGGCTAAGCTGCTTGCCGACGTAGATCGGCCCCTTCAGCGGCGGCCCTTCGTCGTTTTCTTCCACCAGCGGCGGCGATTCGATTTCCACGGTGCCGACGCGGGAGGCCGCCGGGCAGGCGACCGGGTTGCGCGTCCCTTTGCCGAACTCGGCGTCGGTGCAGACCTGCAGCCCGTTGGCCGCGGAGGGGTTGAGGCCCATCCCGGGCGGCAGCGTCACCGTCGAGGTCTTGGTCGGCGAGGTGCTCTGTTCGTCTTCGCCACCGAGGTAGTCGGGGAGCACCTCGGGGATGTCGATGTCGACGGTCGCCCCCGCAGGGGAGTCGGTCAGCCCGGTCCCGGGTTCGACGTCGATCGCCGGGTCGTAGGGGATCGACTCGCATTCGCGCGGCTCGGTCCCGGGCGGGATCGGCGACTCGAGCGCCGGCTCGGCGCTCTGCGGGAACGTGTAGCCGGGTTCGGCGAATTCCTCGTAGGAGCCGGCGAGCAGCCAGGTCGAGTAGATGCTGCCCGATTCGACGAAGGCTTCTCCCAGGCAGGTGCTGGGGGTGGTGATGAAGGTTTCGTCGCCGATGCCCGCCCGTCCGTCGAAGACCAGGCGGTTCTTCAGGATCGCGCCGCTGTCGCTGCCGAGGGCGTCGCCGAGGGCGTCGGGAAGGGAGTCAGGCACTTCGATCGTGAAGCCCTCGTGGTAGTCGCCCGACCAGTCGACGTCGCCCTGGAGGAAGATTTCGTTGTTGAGGAGTTCGAGGCCGAAGCGCGCCGCCTCGCCGTCGACGGGGACGACGTTGTAGACGTCCGCGGTGAGTTCGACCTTACCGCCGAGCACCGGGTCGGCCGCGGTGACGTAGCTGATGCCGACTTTGGAGGTGGGCGGGCAGCTGCTGGCGCCGCCTTCGAAGAGCGCCATCGGACAGCGGTCGGTGGCACCGGGATTGACGCTCAACCCGACCGGTAGGTCGACCCGGATCCGTGCCAGTTCGGCTTCCGGTTTTTCGAGCGTGATCGGGCCGATGGTTTCGGTGCTGTGCTTGACGATGAACTGGGTGAAGCCCCAGTTGGGATGACCGGCGGCCTGTTCGAAGAACTGGTCGGGGGTATCGACCGAGCAGGCTTCGGCCGGGGTCGGCAGGTCTTCCTTGCAGGTTCCCGCCTGCCAGCCGGAGTTGACCTGCGGATCGTGCGGGTCGGTTGGGGGCGCGATCACGTCTTCGGTGCTCGCGAACGCCGTTGCCGGCAGCAGACATGCAAGGCAGGCGATCAGAAGTACGACAGACAGCGGTCTCGACACTGGATTTCTCCTCCCAAGAAGCATCCTCAACGAAAAGACTACCCGAAATCGATGACTTGAATCAACAATTTTGGGTAATATCGGCTTATGCCAACCCAGAATGGACATTCCCCCCACTCCATCCCTGCAAACGGCGATTCCTATGGGAAAGCCCCGGAAAATGGCCATAACGGCGGCAGGCCGCAGGCCGCTCTTCCCGTCAACTGGGAGCAGCTTGCGCGGGCGACCGCCCACCCCCTACGCGTCTCGATCCTCGAAATCCTCGGGATCGACGGCGGCCGTGTCCTCTCCCCCAGCGATCTCAGCCGCGAGTTGCAGATCCCCCTCAGCAACACCAACTACCACGTCACCGAGCTGGCCAAATCCGGTCTGATCCAGCTGGTCCGGGAGCGGCAGGTCCGCGGTGCCACGGAGCACTTCTACCGCCTGCCCGAAGACGTGGCGAGCGAGGGCACCGAGAAGCTTGACGCGCGCGAAGAACCCGGGGATCCGATCGAAGAAGCGAGGCGCGCCTGGGCCATGGCCTAGCCGGCCCAGGCGACCGGTCGCTACGCCTCCAGCTCGATCGCGAGCTCGTATTTGTCGACCCCGACGCGCCGGCCCATGCCATCGCCGGGTGGGCTCATCGAGTTCAGCGTCTCGTCGCCCTGCCGGTAGTCCTCCGCGGTCTCGAAAAGGGTGATCGCCATTGCTTTACCGCCCTCGAGGTCGTGCAGGATCCAGAGCTTCTTCGCCGGCACTCCCTCCGGCGGCCCCGACTCCGCATCGGCACGGATCCGCTCCACGCTCCCCTTCATCGCCTCGGCGTCGGCCCCCTCCCAACGCACAACCCTTGCGTACATGACTTCCTCCTGTCCTCGTTGGGGTGACCGATCCAGCGGACCACGTTTCCGGGGCTAAATCAAGCGCTTTCCTGCTAGTGCGAAGGGTCGAGAACCCAGAGAAAGCGGACGACGGGGGTCGAACCCGCGACCTCGAGCTTGGGAAGCTCGCGCTCTACCAACTGAGCTACGTCCGCGCGCGGGGCTGATTCTAGTGCGGGAGGGCTGCCGGGAGGCGCTGGGATCTAGTCTTCGGCGTCTGTGAGCTTTCGCTCTGTCATCGCGGTGCTGGGGGTGCTGGCCGTCGTCGGCCTGCTGGTCTTCGGGCTGGCGTCGAAGGGGTCCTCGGGGCTGGCGATCGGGGACCCGGTGCCGACCTCGGCGCTGCCGCGGCTGGAAGGGGGCGGCAGCGGGTCGCTGGCCGCCTACCGCGGCCGCTGGGTGCTGGTCAACTTCTGGGCCTCCTGGTGCGAACCGTGCCGGGCCGAGGCGCCGGCGCTGGAGAAGTTCCAGCGCGAGCACGGCGGGCCCCGGTTCGCGGTGCTCGGGATCGACACCCGCGACCTCAGCGGCGACGGGCAGGACTTCGTGCGCGAATTCGGCCTCTCCTACCCGCAGTTGCGCGATGGGGACGGGGGCGCCGCCCACGACTACGGGACCAGCGGCGTGCCCGAGACCTTCCTCGTCGACCCGAAGGGCAGGCTGCGCCTGCACGTGCCGGGGCCGGTGGACGAGCAGACGCTGCAGGGTTCGGTGGCGCCGCTGCTGCCGGGAGGGAAGTCGTGAAGGCTCGGGCGATCCTCGTCGCCGCGCTGGCGCTGGCGCTGCTGGCGCCGGCCGCCGGCGCCGCCGAGCAGGCCTCGCTGACCGAAATCGAAAAGCAGGTGATGTGCCCCGTCTGCGGGACCCTGCTGCAGCTGGCCGAATCGCCGCAGGCCCAGCGCGAGCGGGTCTTCATCGACCACCTGATCGCCGAAGGGAAGACGGAAGCGGAGATCAAGGACGCGCTGGTGGCCGAGTACGGCAACGAGGTCCTCGCCCTGCCGCCCGACTCCGGCTTCAGCCTCTCCGCCTACGTGGTCCCGATCCTCGCCCTGCTGCTCGCGGCGGCGGCGCTGGCGATCGGGGTGCTGCGCTGGCGGCGGGCGGGCGATGGGCCGGGCCGGGGCGACGGCGCGGCACGTCCCGCACCCCCCAGCGAGAGCGATTCCGAGCGGCTCGACGCCGACCTCGCCCGCTACGACCTCTGAACCAAGGCCGCGCCCATAAGGGCGACCGAGCCGATCGCCGGCGGCGGCAGCCGGCGGACAGCCGTGCGCAGCTCCCGCCCCTCGCCGCCCTTCGCCTCCCCCTCGCGCAGACCGGCGACCACCGCGTCCGCCTGCGCGGCGACCGCAAGACAGGGACCGGGTTCCCCGAGGACGGGAGGGGCGAGCAGGATGACCAGCTCGTAGGCCTGCCGCAGCTTGCCGACCATGTGGGAGAAGCTCTGCAGCCCGAGCAGCGTCTCGGGCTTTGACGCCGGCCGGCCGGCGCTGACGCAGACGAGCGGGTCGGCCAGCCCGGCGGCGGCCGGTCCGGCGAGGACGATCGGCTGCAGGACGTCGGCCGGTTCGGCCTCCCAGCGCAGGTACTCGTGCAGGCCAGGCACGGCGGCGAGGCCGATCTGCGCCGCCAGCCGCGGCTGGGCGAGGCCGCAGTCGACGAGGACCGTGCGCCGACCCGAGGCGCTTGCCGCCGCGGCCAGGCCGACCGCCGCCACCGCCGGCGCGCCCCCCTCCCCCGTCACCAGGACCACCCGGTGCCCATCGAGCTGCGGCAGCGCCTCGCCGAGGCGCTCGAAGTCGCCGCGCCGCAGCGACCAGGCCGCCGACCCAGGGGCCGGCCCGGCGATCTCCGCCAGCAGCGGGAGCCTGGCGCGGCCCCGCAGCATCACATCCGCTCGGGCGCGGAGATCCCCAGCAGGCCGAGCGCCGCCGCGATCGTCCGCTTCGCCGTCAGGCAGAGCGCCAGCCGCGAGGCTTCGACCCCTTCGCCCCCAGCGCCGACCACCTGGCAGTCGCGGTAGAAGGCGTGGAAGTCGGCGGCAACGGCGGTCGAGTAGGCGCAGATCCGGTGCGGAGCGCGGCGAGCCGCTGCCCCTCGCACCTCCTCGGGGAACTCGAGCAGGCGCTTGACCAGCACCTTCTCGCTCTCCTCCAGCGGCGCCCGCGCACCCACGGCAGGCTCGGCCGAACCGCCCTCCTCCTCAGCCTTGCGCAGGATGCTGGCGATGCGGGCGTGGGCGTACTGCACGTAGTAGACCGGGTTCTCGCTCGACTGGCTGCGGGCCAGCTCGAGGTCGAGGTCGACCGTGGTCTCGTGGCTGCGCCAGAGCATGAACCAGCGGGTCGCGTCGACGCCGATGTCCTCGACCAGCTCGTCGAGGGTGACGAAGTCTCCGGTCCGCTTCGACATCTGCACCCGCTCGCCGCCTTCGACGATGTGGACGAGGTTCATGGTCAGCGCCTCGAAGCGCTCGGGATCGGCCCCGAGGGCCTCGATCGCCGCCCGCACCCGAGCCACGTAGCCGTGGTGGTCGGCGCCGAGGACGTCGACCAAGCGCTCGAAGCCGCGCTGCAGCTTGTCCCAGTGGTAGGCGATGTCCGGCGTCAGGTAGGTCGCCTCGCCGTTGGAGCGGATCAGGACCCGGTCCTTGTCGTCGCCGAAGTCGGTCGTCCGCAGCCACAGCGCCTCCTCGTGACGGTAGGTGTGGCCGCGCTTCTCCAGCTCGGCGAGCGCTTCGTCGACCTCGCCCTTGGCGTAGAGGCTGCGCTCGGAGAACCAGTTGTCGAAGTGGACGCCGAAGCGCTCCAGCGAGCCCGCGACTTCCTTCAGCACCTCCTCGATCCCCCGCTCTTCCAGGGTCTCGCGGTCGGAGGGGTCGACACCCTCGGCCTGCAGCCGCGCGGCGATCTCGCCGACGTACTCGCCTGCGTAGCCGTCCTCGGGCGGCTCCTCGCCGCGCATCCTCGCCGCGAGGGAGTCGGCGAAGCGGCCGATCTGGCTGCCGGCGTCGTTGACGTAGTACTCGCGCTCCACCTCATGGCCGGCGGCTTGCAGCAGGCGGGCGAGGGAATCGCCGTAGGCGGCGTTGCGGCCGGTGCCGACGTGGATCGGGCCGGTCGGATTGGCGGAGACGAACTCGACCAGGACCCGCTCGGGGCTTTCGGTCGGGCTCGGCCCGACTTCGTCTCCGGCAGAGAGGAGGTCGCCCAGCGCCCGCAGGTACCAGGAGTCGGCGAGGAAGAAGTTGACGAAGCCGGGGCCGGCGATCTCGATCCGCTCCAGCTCGGGGGCGAGGCCGGGATCGCCCTCCAGCTCCCCCCGCAGCCGCTCGGCCACCGCGCGCGGGTTCTCGCCGAGGGCGCCGGCGAGCAGCATCGCCGCGTTGGAGCTGTAGTCGCCGAGGTCGGGCTTCGGCGGGCGCTCCAGGGTGGGGCGCGGGCCGGTCGGCTCGCCGTCGCGCAGAGCCCGTGCGGCGGCCTCGACCGCACCCCGCAGCGCGGCGACTGAATCGGTGGGGGTCACGGGGCAATCGTATGGACCGGGCCTGCGGCGGGGTACGCTGCCCGCTTGCGCGCAGCCGTCCTCAGCGACATCCACGCCAACCGGCAGGCCCTCGAGGCCGTTCTCGCGGCGGTGGACGAGGCCGAGGTCGACCAGGTCTGGTGCCTCGGCGACCTGGTCGGCTACGGCGCCGACCCCGACGCCTGCGTGGCGCTTGCCCGGGAGCGGTTCAGCCTCTGCCTGGTCGGCAACCACGACCTCGCCCTGCTCGGCGCGCTCGACGTCTCAACCTTCTCCGAGGCGGCGGCGGCCGCGGTCGCCTGGAGCCGGGAGCAGGTGAGCGAGGAGACGGTCGAGTTCCTGGCGACCCTGGAGCCGACCGCCTCGCAAAACGACGTCGGTCTCGCCCACGCCTCCCCCCGCGACCCTGTCTGGGAGTACGTGCTCTCGACCGACCAGGCCGAAGCCGGCCTCGACGCCCAGGAGGAGCGGGTCGGCCTGATCGGCCACTCCCACATCGCCCTCTTCTTCATGCGGGCGCCGGGAGTGCGGCGCGGCTACGCGCAGGGGGCGCAGGCGAGCGACGGGGACGAGATCGAGGTCGCCGAGGGCGAATGGCTGCTCAACCCCGGCAGCGTCGGCCAGCCGCGCGACGGCGACTCCCGCGCCGCCTGGCTCGAGCTCGACACCGGGAGCTGGCGGGCCCGCTACCACCGGGTCCCCTACGACATCGAGGGGGCGGCGGCGGCGATCCGCGCAGCCGGTCTGCCCGAGGTCCTCGCCGAGCGGCTGGAGGTCGGCCGTTGATCGCAAAATGCAGGGCAAATATCGCTCCCCCGCCTTTGTCTAGACTCGGCGCATGGCCCGGCTGAGCCCACTTTTCCTTGCCTTCCTCCTCGGTGCCGCCAGCACCGTGGGCCTGGTCTCCTGCGGCGGCGGCAGCGATGCCCAGCTGCTGCCAGGGACGACCGCCGACCAAATCGAATCGAACCTCGACCAGGTTGCCGCACAGGCGGGCGAAGGCGACTGCGTCGGCGCCGAAGACGCCGTCGCCGAGGTGATGGCGGAGGTCGAAGGGCTGCAGGGAGTCGACGTGAGGCTGAAGACGGCGCTGCAGGAGGGGACCGCGAAGCTGAGCGAAGTGGTCGCCCGCTGCGAAGAAGAAACCACCGGCGAGGAAACGGAACCAGCGCTGGAAACGACTGTTGAAGCTGAGGAATTGGAAGAAGAAGAGAAGAAGCCGAAGAAGGACAAGCAGGCCGAAAGGGAAGAGGAAGCCGTCGAAGGGGAAGAAGAAGCCGAAACGGACGAAGGCCACCACCTGCCGCCGCAGTCGCAGGGCCAGGGCGAAGAAAAAGGCAAAGGCCACGAAGAACCGGTCGAACCCGAAGCCGAAGAAACCCCTCCCTCCGGCGGGGTAGGTCCCAGCGTGGGAGTCGAAGAATGATGGAGGCGGGAGCGGGCACCCTCTCGGGTCGCTACGAAACCGGCGAGAGGCTCGGCACCGGCGGGATGTCGAACGTCTACAAGGCGACCGACCGCATTCTCGAGCGCACGGTCGCGGTGAAGATCCTCGCCGAGCACCTCTCCGACGACGAGCGCTTCGTCGCCCGCTTCCGGCGCGAGGCGCTGGCGGTGGCGAAATTGATCCACCCCAACATCGTCCAGGTCTACGACACCGGCGTCGACGAGGGGCGCCACTACATCGTCATGGAGTACGTCGAGGGGCGCTCGGGGGCGCAGATCCTCCAGCGGCAGGGGCCGGTCGAGCCGGAGATCGCCGCCGAGATCGGGATCCAGTCCTGCGCCGGGCTCGACTACGCGCACCGGCGCGGAATCATCCACCGCGACGTCAAGCCGGGGAATCTGATGATCGTCGGCGGCCCGGTCGGCGGCGGCGAGATGATCGTCAAGCTGACCGACTTCGGGATCGCCCGGGCAATCGAGCAGACCCGGATCACCCAGGTGGGGTCTGTGGTCGGCACCGCCGCCTACCTGGCGCCCGAGCAGGTGCGGGGCGAGGAGGCGACGCCGGCGACCGACGTCTACGCGCTCGGGGTCGTCCTCTACCAGTTCCTCACCGGCCGGCTTCCCTACGAGGGCTCCTCGCTGGCCGAGCTGGCGGTCCGTCAGCAGAACGAGACGCCGCTGCCGCCCGACACCTACAACAGCGAAGTGCCGGAGACCCTGGGCGCGGCGGTGCTGCGGGCACTGGAGGGCGATCCCGCCCGCCGCTACGCCAGCGCCGACGAGCTTGCGGCCGGGCTGCGGCTGGGGATGGAAGGCGGCGACGTGACCCTGCCGCTGGAAGAGGGGACCTCGGCGACCCGGGTCCTCGGCGGCGACACCGCCGCCACCCGCCACATGGGCCGCGACACCGCCCAGACCGAGTACCGCCCGGCCCAGTCGCAGACCCGGCGGCCGCAGCCCCGCGTCGCCCCGGCGCCCGCCCCGGCTCCTCCACCAAGAGCAACCGCCCCCCCACGTAAACGCGGTGCTTTCTCCCGCTTCGCCCGCTTCGTCCTCGCCGCAGTCGCCTTGATCCTCGTGGCAGCAGCAGTCGCCACCGCGGTGATCGTCTCCACCGACAAGGCGGCGGGAGTCAAGGTCTCACGGGTAGCGGGCGACACGATCGACAAGGTCGTCGAAGAAGTCAAAGAGCTGGTCCGCAACAACACCGAATAGGCGTTCAGGCGTCCCAGGGGGCTGCTCCGCCCAAGATGGCGGAGCGGTAGCCGTCGAAGGTGCCGGACTTGATGGACGAGCGGGCGTGGGTGGTCAGCTCTCGCATGTAGGTGAGGTTGTGGATGACGATCAGGCGGACGGCGGTCAGCTCCTCGGCGCGGGAGAGGTAGCTGACGTAGTCGCGGTCGTGGCGTTCGCAGGTCGAGCAGGGGCAGCCCTCGACCAGCGACTCGCGGTTGCCCACCCACTTGCCCTTGCGCATGTCGAGGCGCCAGCGGGTCTCGGGCGAGGGCGCGAGGGCGACACCGTGGCGGGAGAGGCGGGTGGGGACGGCGCAGTCGAAGACGTCGAGGCCGAGGGCGATGCCGCCAAGCAGGTCGTCGACCTCGCCGATCCCCAGCAGGTGCTTCGGGCTGTCCACCGGCAGCAGCGGCGCGGTCATCGCCAGGACCGCCGCCATCTCCTCCTTGTCGCGGCCGAGGGTGCCGCCGATCGCCAGCCCGTCGACGCCGGCCTCGGAGACCGCCTGGGCCGATTCGCGCCGCAGGTCCTCGTGAGTGCCGCCCTGGACGATCCCGAAGACCGCCTGCCGGTCCGGCCCGTGCTCCCCGTGCCAGGCGAGGCAACGGTCGAGCCAGCGGTGGGTCCGCTCGGTCGAGCGGGCGGTGTACTCGCGGTCGGCGTGAAAGGGCGTGCACTCGTCGAAGACGAGGGCGATGTCGGACCCGAGCTGAGCCTGGATGCTCATCGAGACCTCGGGCGAGATGAAGAGCTCGGCGCCGTCGCGCGGCGACTGGAAGCGCGCCCCCTCCTCGCTGATGTCGACTTTCGAACCGTGGTCGCCGGAGCGGCCGCTGCCCTTGACCTCGTTGGCGACGCCGCCGTGGGCGAGCGAGAACACCTGGAAGCCGCCGGAGTCGGTGATCAACGCCCGCTCCCAGTTCATGAACCCATGGAGGCCCCCGGCGGCCGCGATTCGCTCGGGCCCGGGCGAGACGAAGAGGTGGTAGGTGTTGCCGAGGATCAGCTGGTATCCGAGCTCGGCCACCTCGGCCGACTCCAGCCCCCGCACCGTCCCCTTCGTCGCCAGCGGGATGAAGGCCGGCGTCTCGATCGGCCCGTGAGCCGTGTGGATGACTCCCGCGCGGGCGCCGCCGTCCCGGGCGTCGATCTCGAACCTGAGCCTTTTCTCGTCCTGCCTCATTCGACGATTGGTGAGTTAGACCGCCTATAGCCGGCTTAACTCACCACTCGTGCGATCAGCGAGCGGCCCGTCATCGCCTCCGGCTGGGGGATGCCGAGGAGGTCGAGGGCGGTGGGGGCGACGTCGGCGAGGATGCCGCCGTCGCGGAGGTCGAGGCCGGAAGCGGTGACGATGAGGGGGACCGGGTTGAGGCTGTGGGCGGTGTTGGGGGAGCCGTCGGGCTCGAGCATGTGGTCGCAGTTGCCGTGGTCGGCGGTGACGATGCAGGCGCCGCCTTTGGCGGTGACCGCCTCGATGACCTTGCCGAGCTGGCCGTCGACGGTCTCGACCGCCTTGACCGCGGCGGGGATCACGCCGGTGTGACCGACCATGTCGGGGTTGGCGAAGTTGATGATCCCGAAGCGGTAGTTGCCCTCGCTCCAGTGCGAGACGAAGGTCGCGGCGGCGTCCTTGGCGCTCATCTCCGGCTTGTGGTCGTAGGTGGGGACGTCGCGGGGGGATTCGACCAGCGCCCGCTCTTCCCCCTCCACCTCCTGCTCCCTGCCGCCATTGAAGAAATAGGTGACGTGCGCGTACTTCTCGGTCTCGGCGACGTGGAGCTGGTTGCCGCCGGCCGCGGCGATCGTCTCCGCCAGGGTCGTCGCCGGCCGCTGCTCGGGAAAGGCGACCGCGTAGGGCCAGCCCTTGCGGTACTCGGTCATCGTCGTCAGGTCGAGCGGGGCGGCGTCGCGCGGGAACTCGTCGAAGCCGGGCTCGGCGAGGGCGCGGCTCATCTGCCGGGCGCGGTCGGGGCGGAAGTTGACGAAGAGGGCGACGTCGCCCTCGGCGGCGCCGTCGTAGTCGCCGATCACCGTCGGCTTGACGAACTCGTCGGTCTCCTCGCGCTCGTAGGACTCGGCGATCGCCGCGGCGGCGCTCGGCGCGTGCAGCCCCCGGGCGTGGACGATCGCGTCGTAGGCGAGCTTGGTCCGCTCCCAGCGGGTGTCGCGGTCCATCGCGTAATAGCGGCCGCTGACGGTGGCGACGCGGCCGGCTGCGCGCAGCCAGCGCTCCAGCTCTTCCAGGTAGCCCTTGCCGCCGTGCGGGAGGGTGTCGCGGCCGTCGGTGAAGGCGTGGAAGACGACGTCGGGGACGCCTTCCTGGGAGGCGAGCTCGATCGCCGCCTCGATGTGCTCCCAACCGGAGTGGACGCCGCCGTCGGAGACGAGGCCGAGCAGGTGCAGGCGACCGCGAGGGCTTTGACGGGCGCGCTCGCAGGCGGCGCGCAGGACCTCGTTGTCGAAGAAGCTGCCGTCGGCGACAGCGTCGTCGATCCGGGCCAGGTCCTGCTTGACGATCGCGCCGGCGCCGAGGTTCAGGTGGCCGACCTCGGAGTTGCCCATCTGCCCCTCCGGCAGGCCGACGTCGCGGCCCTGGGCGGAGAGCCGGGTGTGGGGGAACTCGTTCCAGAGGCGGTCGAAGACCGGCGTCTCGGCGAGCGAGATCGCGTTGCCCGGCCCCGGCTCGGCCAGGCCCCAGCCGTCGAGGATGATGAGAGCCAGGGACGGGACGAGGGGGCTCATCGGTTCAACCAGCGGCCTCGACGATGGCGGCGAAGTCCGCGGCGTCGAGTGAGGCGCCGCCGACGAGGGCGCCGTCGACATCGGGCAGGGAGAGCAGCTCGGCGGCGTTGTCGGGCTTGACCGAGCCTCCGTAGAGGACCCGCACCTTGTCGGCAGCGGCGCCCCGCGCCCGCAGCACGTCGCGGATGAAGGCACACGCTTCCTGGGCCTGCTCGGGGGTGGCGGTGCGGCCGGTGCCGATCGCCCAGATCGGCTCGTAGGCGATGACGACGTTCTCGATCTGGCCGGGCTCGATGTCGCCGAGGTCTGCCTGCAGCTGGCGCTCCAGCACTTCCTCGGTCTCGCCGGCGTCGCGCGCCTCCTCGCTCTCCCCCACGCAGAGGATCGGCTCGAGGTCGGCGGCCAGGGCTGCGACGACCTTGCGCGCCAGCGCCTCGTCGGTCTCGGCGAAGTGCTGGCGGCGCTCGGAGTGGCCGAGGACCACCGCCTCGACGTCGAGCTCGACCAGCATCGGCGCCGAGACCTCGCCGGTGTAGGCGCCCGAGTCCTCCTCGTGCATGTTCTGGGCGGCGACCTTGACCGCGGTCCCGTAGCGGCGCTCGACCACCGCGGTCAGAGCGGTGAAGGGCGCGCAGAGGACCACGTCGCTCTGCGTCGCGGCGATCCGGGGCAGCAGCGCATCGACGAACTCGGCCGCTTCGGCGACGGTCTTGTGCATCTTCCAGTTGGCGGCGATGTAGGGGGTGCGCTCAGGCATTCGCGGTCTCCTCCTTGGCGTCGAGCAGGGCCTCCACGCCCGGCAGCTTCTTTCCCTCCAGCAGCTCCAAAGATGCCCCGCCCCCCGTCGAGACCCAGTCGACCTCGTCCTCCAAGCCGAACTGGTTCAGCGCCGCGACCGAGTCGCCGCCGCCGACCACGGTCGTCCCCGGAGCCGCGGCGACCGCCTCAGCGACGGCGCGGGTGCCGCCGGCGAACGGCTCCATCTCGAAGGCGCCCATCGGCCCGTTCCAGAGCACGGTTCCGGCGCCGGCGATCGCCTGCGCGTAGGCGTTGGCGCTGCGCGGGCCGATGTCGAGGCCCATCCAGCCGTCCGGCACCTCCACCCCGTCGCTCTCTTTGCGCTCCGTGTCGGCGGAGAACTCGCGCCCGAGGACGAGGTCGACCGGCAGCACCAGCTCGCAATCGGACCCCTCGGCCCGCTCCAGCGCCTCCTTCGCCTTCTCCTCGCCCTCGGCGAGCGAGTCGCCGACGGGAATCCCCTGCGCCTTGAAGAACCCGAAGCACATCGCGCCCCCGATCAGGATCTTGTCGGCGACTTCGAGGAAGCGGTCGATCACCCCGACCTTGTCGGAGACCTTGGCGCCGCCGAGGACGACGACCAGCGGCCGCTCGGGCGAGTCGACCAGCTTTTCCAGCTCGGTCACCTCGCGCTCCAGCAGCAGGCCCGCGTAGGCGGGCAGGTAGTCGGCGACGCCGGCGGTGCTGGCGTGGGCGCGGTGGGCGGCGCCGAAGGCGTCGTTGACGTAGACGCTCGCCAGCTGAGCAATGTTTTCGGCCAGCTTCGGGTCGTTCTTCGTCTCCCCCGGCTCGAAGCGCACGTTCTCCAGCAGCAGCACGTCGCCGGGACCGAGGGCGCCGCAGGTGAGGTCGACGTCGCCCTCGATCACCCCCGGCGCCAGCTTCACCTCGGTCCCCAGCAACTCGCCGAGCCGCTTCGCCACCGGCGCCATCGAGAGCGCCGGGTCGGGCTCGCCCTTCGGTCGGCCCAGGTGCGACATCAGGATCAGCGCCGCGCCGCGTTCGCGCAGCAGCTCGATCGTCGGCAGCGCCGCCCGGATCCGGGTGTCGTCGGCGACCTCCCCATCGGCCAGAGGGACGTTGAAGTCCACGCGGACGAGGACCCGGCGGCCTTTGACCTCTGCGTCGCGGACGCTTGCCTTGTCGAATGCCATCGGTCGAAGGCGCGCCGTCGCCCGTTAGGGCAGGACCTTGCCGGCCAGCTCGACGCAGCGGTTGGAGTAGCCCCACTCGTTGTCGTACCAGCTGACCGCCTTCACCAGCTTGCCGTCGCCGATCACCATCGTCTGCTGGGCGTCGAAGATCGAGCTGTGCGGATCGCCGACGATGTCCGTGGAGACGATCGGGTCTTCGGTGTAGGAGAGGATCCCCTTCATCGGTCCCTCGGCGGCTGCCCTGACGGCCTCGTTGACCTGCTCGGGGTTGACCGCCTCCGGAGTGGTGAAGGTGAGGTCGACGACCGAGCCGGTCGGGACGGGGGCCCGCATTGCGAACCCGTTCAGCTTGCCGTTCAGCTCCGGCAGCACCAGGCCGACGGCCTTGGCGGCGCCGGTCGTGGTCGGGATCAGATTCAGCGCCGCGGCGCGGGCCCGCCGCAGGTCCTTGTGCGGCATGTCGTGCAGTCGCTGGTCGGCGGTGTAGGCGTGGATCGTCGTCATCAGGCCCTGCTCGATCCCGAAGGCGTCGTTCAGCACCTTCGCCAGCGGTGCCAGGCAGTTGGTGGTGCAGGAGGCGTTGGAGATGACGTCGTGGCTCTCGGGGTCGTAGTCACGGTCGAAGTTGACGCCGAGGGCGACGGTCACGTCCGGCTCCTTGGCCGGAGCGGAGATGATCACCTTCTTGGCGCCGGCCTCCAAGTGTTTCGCGGCATCGGCGCGGGCGGTGAAGAAGCCGGTCGACTCGATCACGACGTCGACGCCGAGCTCGCCCCAGGGCAGCTGGGCGGGATCGCGCTCGGAGAGGACCTTGAGCTCGTCCCCGCCGGCAACGATGTTCTCGCCCTTGACCTCGACCCCGCCGGGGAAGCGGCCGAGGATCGAGTCGTACTTGAGCAGGTGGGCCATCGTCGGCGTGTCGACGAGGTCGTTGACGGCGACGAAGTCGATGTCGGCGTTCGCCTCCTTGGCGGCGCGGAAGACGTTGCGCCCGATGCGGCCGAAACCGTTGATGCCGACCTTCACAGCCATGAACCAAATCCTCCTATTTGTATGTGGGGAAGCCGATCCTAAGGACTCGGCGCTTCCGGCTCCGCTGCTTAGTCGGAACCGATGGTGATCTCGATCTCGTACCCGTCGGGGTCTTTGAGGAAAGCGGAGTAGGAACCCGAACCGTGCGAGCGCTGCTCGCCCGGGTCCGAGACGCTGACGCCGCCGGCTTTGACCCCGTTCTCCCAGGCCGCCTTGACCGCGACGATGCCCAGCGCCGAGAAGCTCAAGAGGCCGAAACCTGGCTGGGGATCGTGCTTTCCGGAGACGAAGAAGACGGGCTTGGCGATGCCCCACCCGATCGTCTGATCCTGCTCGAAATGGCGTCGCCAGCCCAGCGGGGCCAGCATCGAGTCATAGAAGGCGGCGCTGCGGTCGAGATCGCCGACCTCCAGGAGGACGTGGTGGAGCATTGAGCAAAGGAGGCTATAGATCTAGCCGGACTTGGGAGTCCATCTGAAGTAGCGGATCGCCAACAGCAGGCCGGCGATGCCCCAGAGGGCGACGATCGCGAGGTTGTCCCAGGAGACGGCGGAGCCGCCGGCGGGGACGTAGGCGTCGAAGAAGGCGTCGAAGAAGTGGCGGACCGGGAAGAGGTCGGCGAAGGCGATTACGCCGTTCGGCAGCTGGTCTTCGGGGATGAAGACGCCGGAGAGGAAGTAGAGCGGCAGCAGCAGGGCGTTGACGATCGCGGCGGCTGCGTCCTGGGAGGGGATCAGCGCCGTCAGGGCGATGCCGAGGCAGCAGAAGGCGGTGGCGCCGATGACAAGCGTGAGGAGGATCGCCGGCAGCCGGGCCCAGGGGACGTCGGCGCCGAAGAGGGCGCCGATCGCGGCCAGCAGTATCAGCATCATCAGGGCGACGACGATCGAGTTGCCGACCCGGCCGGCGATGAAGACCCAGGGCGGCATCGGGGTGCCGCGGCCACGCTTTAGGCGGCCGTCTTCGCGGGCGATCACCAGGGTCATCGCCAGCGTCTGCATCGTCGCCGAGATGATCGCCAGCGACATGATCGCCGGCACGTAATAGGTGGTGGCGTCGATCCCCCCGCGGACGTTGACGTCTTCGCCGCTGAAGACGAGGGCGAGGATGAGGAAGAGGATCACGGGGAACATCACCGTGAAGAAGACCGAGGCCGGGTTGCGCCAGAAGGCCTTCTGGTCGTAGCGGAACTGGTGGCCGACGAGGGCGAGTCCGCTCATCCGTCGACCTCCGTCGCAGCCGTCAGCTGTAGATACACGTCCTCGAGCGAGGGACGGGTCACTTCCAGTCCCTCCAGCTCCTCCCCATCCGCCAGCGCCTTTGCGGTCAGCTCGTGCAGCGTCTTAACCGGCGTCGCCGTCCGGGTCACGACCTCGCGGCCGTCCCGGCGGTAGCGGATCGTCGTCTCGCCGGCGTCGCGTTCGCCGAGGTCCTCGGGCGTGCCCCGGGCGACGATCCGCCCCGCGGCGATGATCGTCACCCGGTCGGCGAGGCGCTGTGCCTCGTCCATGTAGTGGGTGGTGAGGAAGACGGTCTTGCCGAGGTCGCGGAGGCCGGCGATCACGTCCCAGGCCTGGCGCCTTGCCGAGGGGTCGAAGCCGGTCGTCGGCTCGTCGAGGAAGAGCAGCTCGGGGTCGCCGACCAGGGCCATGCCGACGTCGAGGCGGCGCTGCTGGCCGCCGGAGAGCCGGCTCGCCCGCTCCTCGACTTTGCCCTCCAGCCCGACCAGGGCGATCACCTCCTCGGTCGGCCGCGGCGCCCGGAAGTAGCCGGCATAGAGGTCGATCGACTCGCGCACGGTCAGGTAGGGGTCGAGGCGGCCACTCTGCAGGACGATCCCGATCCGCTCGCGCCACTCGCGCCCAGCGCGCTCGGGGTCCTCGCCCAGCACCGTCACCTCCCCCCCGCTGCGCTTGCGGTACCCCTCGAGGATCTCGACCGTCGTCGTCTTCCCGGCCCCGTTCGGTCCGAGGAAGGCGAAGACCTCGCCCCGGTTGACCTCGAGGTCGATGCCGCGGACCGCCTCGGTCTCGCCGTAGCTCTTCCGCAGGCCCTTTATGGAGATGACGGGATCAGGCAACGGGGGCGATTCAACCAATGTCAACGTCGCGGTGCTTCACCCGGACGATCACGTCCTCGCGCGCGGCGAGGTCGCGGCGGATGCGGTCGGCGACGGTGATCGAGCGGTGGCGGCCGCCGGTGCAGCCGACGGCAATCGTCAGGTGGCTCTTGCCCTCGGCGACGTAGGCGGGGACGAGGAACTCGAGCAGCGGCAGCAGGCGGCCGTAGAACTCGCCCGCCTGCGTCCCCTGCTCGACGTAATCCTGAACCTCCTGGTCGAGGCCGGTCTTCGGCCGCAGGTCGTCAACGTAGTGGGGGTTGGGCAGGAAGCGGACGTCGAGCGTCAGGTCGGCGTCGCGCGGCGGCCCGTTCTTGAAGCCGAAGGTGAGCAGGGTGAGGGCGAGCTTGCCGGTCTCCTCCTGCCCGAGCAGCTCTTCGGTGATCTGCCGGCGCAGCTCGGCCCCGGTCAGGTCGCTGGTGTCGATCACCTTGTCGGCGCGCTCGCGCAGCGGCGCCAGCAGCTCGCGCTCGGCCCGGATCCCCTCGACGATCCGTCCTTCCGGCGCCAGCGGGTGGCGGCGGCGGGTCTCCTTGTAGCGATCGAGCAGGACCTCCTCGCCGGCCTCGAGGAAGAGGACCATCGGCCGCAGGCCTTCGGCCTCGAGGTCGTCGAGCACCTGCAGGAGGTCGTCGAAGTACTCGCCGCCGCGCACGTCGGAGACGACCGCGGCGCGCTCGACGCCGCTGCCCTCGTGGCGGAAGAGCTCGCCGAGGCCGGCGATCATCCGCGGCGGCAGGTTGTCGACGCAGAAGTAGCCGCCGTCCTCGAAGGAGGCGATCGCCTCCGACTTGCCGGCGCCGGAGTGGCCGGTGATCACGACCAGCGTCACCTGCTTGGCCATCGCCACCTCAGTTGGTTCGGTTGAGCTGCTCATGGATCTCGCGGCCTACTTTGCCAGGCAGGCCGGGCACCGCCTCGAGCTCCTCGCGGGTGGCGGCGAGGAAACGCTCCGGCGTGCCGAAGTGTTGCAGCAGCGCCCGCTTGCGGGCGGGGCCGATTCCGGGCAGCTCGTCGAGCACCGAGCCTTCGAGCATGCCGCGGTCGCGGCGGCCGCGGTGGTGCTCGATCGCGAACCGGTGCGCCTCGTCGCGCACCCGCTGCAGCAGCCGCGAGGCCTCCGAGTCGGCGGCGAGGTCGAGCGGCTCGGCGCGGCCGGGGACGTAGACCTCCTCCAGCCGCTTGGCGAGGCTGATCACGGTCACCCCCCGTTCGGTGAACGGCTGCAGCGCCCGTACGCCCGCGGCCAGCTGGCCTTTGCCGCCGTCGATCAGGATCAGCGAGGGGAGCGAGGCGAAGCTGGGGTCGCGTTTGCGGTCGTGCGGCGAGAGGTCGGCCTGTTCGAGGTAGCGCGCCATCCGCCGGCTCAGCACCTCCTCCATCGAGGCGAAGTCGTCCGGCCCGCCGTTGCCGGTGCCGCCCTCGCGCAGGTCGCCGCGGACTTTGAAGCGGCGGTAGTCGGACTTCTTCGTCGCGCCGCCCTCGAAGACGACCATCGAGGCGACGGTGTGCTCGCCGCCGATCGTCGAGATGTCGAAGCCCTCGATCCGCACCGGCAGCTCCTCCATCCCCAGCGCCTGCGCCAGCGCCGCCAGGCTCTCGACCCGGCGCGAGCGCCGGTGCTCGCGCCGCAGCCGGTCCTGGTCGAGGGCGAGCTGGGCGTTGCGCTCGGCCAGCTCGCGCAGCCGCCGCTTGTCGCCGCGCTCGGCGGCGCGGACCTCGACCGGCGCGCCGCGGCGCTCGCTCAGCGCCTCGGCGAGCAGCTCGGCGCGGTCGCGCAGGTAGGGGCCGACGACGATCTGCCGCGGCATCGAGGGCGAGGCGGAGTAGTACTGGGAGATGAACTCCTCGGCGACCTCGGCCGGCTCGCGTTCGCCCTCGTTTTCGAGGTAGAAGCTCTGGCGCTCGGCGAGGATGCCGTCGCGGACCTGGAAGACCTGGGCGTTCGCGTCGACGCCCTCGACCGCGACCCCGATCAGGTCGGCGGTCCCCATCGAGGCGCCGGCCACCCGCTGGCGCTCGAACAGCGAGCGGATCGCTTTCAGGCGGTCGCGGTGGAGGGCGGCGCGCTCGAATTCCTGAGCCTGCGCCGCCGCCTTCATCTTCCCCTCCTCCTCGCGCTCGACCTGGCGGTAGCGGCCGGAGAGGAAGTCGACGATCGCCTCGATGTTGCGCCGATACTCCTCCTGGCTGATGTACTCGACGCAGGGCGCCCCGCAGCGCTTGATGTAGTAATCGAGGCAGGGGCTGCCGGAGCGGCGGCCCGGCTCCTTGCCCTCGCAGGTGCGGAACTGGAACAGCTTGCCGAGCAGGTCGAGCGTCTCCCGCACCCGCTTGGCGCTGGAGAAGGGGCCGAAGTAGGCGCGGCCGCTGCGGTGCTTCTCGCGGGTGAAGTAGACGCGCGGGTAGGCCTCGTCGAGGCTGACGGCGACGTAGGGGTAGGACTTGTCGTCGCGGAGGCGGATGTTGAAGCGCGGCCGGTGGCGCTTGACGAAGCTCTGCTCGGTCAGCAGCGCCTCGGCCTCGTTGACGGTGACGAGGCTCTCGATGCGGTCGATGCGGGAGGTGAGGCGGGTGTTGCCGCCGGAGAAGTGGGAGGAGATGCGCTTGCGGATCGAGCGCGCCTTGCCGACGTAGAGCAGCTCGCCGTCGCGGTCGTAGAAGAGGTAGACGCCGGGCTGGTCGGGCAGCTCCTTGCGCTGCTGGGCGATCCGCTCCGCCCGCGAGAGGGCACCCTCCCCCCCTGCCTTCTCCTCGCCTTTGGCCATCGGTGTAAGGGTAGGCTGCTGGCCACTCGGCCAACCACCGCCACGAGGGAGAGAGATGACTACGGAGACCGCCAACCCGCCGCAGCTGAACACGATCCGGATCGAGATCGACGGCGAGATCGGGACCCTCACCCTCGACCGGCCCGACGCCTTCAACGCGATGAGCCCGGAGATGATCGGCGAGATGACCGTCGCCTTCGCCTGGCTCGCCGACCGGGCGCCGCTGCGGGGGCTGATCGTCACCGGCTCCGGCAAGGCCTTCTGCGCCGGCGGCGACGTCACCTGGTTCCGCAAAGGCGTGGAGTCGGGCGAGATCGACCTGCCCTCCGACGTGCGGCGCGGGGCCGAGGTCCTGCACCAGGCGATCGTCGACCTGCGCCGGATCCCCTATCCCGTGATCGGGGCGATCAACGGGCCCGCGGCCGGGGCCGGGTTCTCGCTGGCGCTCGCCTGCGACATCCGCATCGCCGCCAGCACCGCCTTCTTCGCCCCGGCCTACGGCCGGATCGGCGCCTCGCCCGACGGTGGCATGACCTACTTCCTACCGCGTGTTGTTGGCCCGAGCAAGGCACTGGAACTGCTGCTCGACGATCCCAACCTGAGCGCCGAAGAGGCGCTGGGGCTGGGGCTGGTGAGCGAGGTCGTCGGCGCCGAGGAGCTGATGCAGCGGGCGCGGGTGCGGGCCGGAGAGCTGGCGAAGAAGGCCCCGCACTACGTGCGGATGGCGAAGAAGCTGGTCGGGGTCAGCATCGAGAACAGCATCAACGACCACCTGCAGCTGGAGCGCCACGGGATCGCCGACTCGATGGCGACCGAGGACCTCCGCAACGGGGTCGAGACCTTCTTCAGCGGCGGGACCCCGGAGTTCCACGGCCGCTGAACCGGGTAGCGCCTCTTTACGTAACGCGACTAGATTTGGTCGAGACCGGTTCCCCGCGGGAAAGGACTGAAATGAAGAAGCTGATTCCCTTGTTTGCCCTGCTCCTGGCGGCGTTCGCGCTAGCCGCCTGCGGCGGCGGCTCCGACACCACCAGCGCCACCGGCGCGGCCAGCGCCGTCGAAGAAGGGGCCGAAGAAGCCGGCGAAGCGGCTGAAGAAGGCGCCGAAGAAGCCGAAGAAAAGGCCGGCGAAGCCAAGGAAGAAGCCGAAGGCGGATCCGAAGGCTCCGGCGCCGCGCTCGACATCGAAGCCGACCCCAGCGGCCAGCTGGCCTTCACCGCCAAAGAAGCCACCGCCAAGGCTGGCAAGGTGACGGTCGACTTCACCAACTCCTCGCCGGTCCCCCACGACGTCGCGATCGAAGACTCGAGCGGCGAAACCATCGCCGAGACCGAAGTCCTATCCGAAGGCTCCGACTCCACCACCGCCAACCTCAAGCCCGGCACCTACACCTTCTACTGCTCCGTCCCGGGCCACCGGGAAGCCGGCATGGAAGGAACGTTGACCGTCAAGTAAGTACCTGCAGGCGCAGCGGTGTGCTTTATCCCCCTATAGCGGGGCAGAGGCACGCCGCTGTGACCCCGGAGCGAGAGGAGCGCAATCTATGAGCGAGAAACGTCGCATCGCCTTCGTGCAGGCGTGCTGGCACAAGGACCTCGTCGACCAGATCAAGAAGGGTTTCGCGGGTGAGATCGCCGAGCTCGGCGTGCCGGCGGAGAACATCGACTGCTTCGAGGTCACCGGCGCCTTCGAGATCCCGCTGCACGCCCGCCGCCTGGCCGAAAGCGGGATCTATGACTCCATCGTCGCGGCCGGCCTCGTCGTGGATGGAGGCATCTACCGCCACGAGTTCGTCGCCGAAGCGGTGATCGGCGGCCTGATGCAGGTGCAACTGGAGACCGGCGTCCCGGTCATCTCGGCTGTCCTCACCCCGCACCACTTCCACGAGCACGAGACCCATCGCAGCTTCTTCTTCGACCACCTGGAGGCGAAGGGGATCGAGGCGGCGCGAGCCTGTTCGCACACGATCGAGGCGCTCGCGCGGCTACCTGTTCCCGATGGGGCCCGGAAGCCTTCGCCCTAGCTGTAGAAGATGCTGCTCGGGATCGTCATAGCCGTATCTGCTCTCGTCGCACTCGGCGAGTGGTACGTCTACGGCCGCTCGCTCTGGTGGCACGACGACGACCGCGACCCGCGCAACTTCCCGCCGCCGCGGTAGCTGTTACTCGGCCGCCATCACCCGCGTCACCGAGTCGCCGACGAAGCAGGGCTTGTCGGCGTCCTCGACTTCGAGAGTGAAGCGGGTGACGACCTCATACCAGCCGCTGCCCTTCTCCTCGACCGAGACGACCTCGGCTTTGGCACGGATGCGGGAGTCGACCGGTACGGGGGCGGGGAAGCGGATCTTGTTCCAGCCGTAGTTGACGCCGAGGGCGAAGCCGGTGGAGCTGATCAGCTCGGTGCGGAAGCCGTCGACGGTCGCGAGGGTGAGGTTGCCGTGAGCGATCGTGGTGCCGTAGGGGCTCTCGGTCTTCGCCCGCTCTGGGTCGACGTGGATCCACTGGTGGTCGCCGGAGAGCTCGGCGAAGGCGTCGATGTCGGCCTGGGCGATCGTCCGCCACTCGCTCGGCCCGACCTCCTGACCTACGAGGGCCTTCATCCCCTCCACCCCTTTGACCTCTGCGGCTGGCATCGGCGCGCAGTCTATCCGCGTTCAGTCGGTCCAGAACTCCGGGTGAAGGGAGCCGTCGCCATCCTTGCGGGGTCCGAAGACGAGCACCTCGAGGCCGTCGTCGCCGGCTTCGAAGGCGCGGGTCACCTCGGGTGAGACGCGGATCGCGTCGAGCGTCTCCACCTCGATGATCTCGTCGTCGAGCTTGAAGAGGCCGTCGCCGCGGACGATCACGTAGACCTCCTCGGCGTCCTCGTGCCGGTGGCCGAACGGCTGCCGCTTGTTGGGCCTGAGGCGGTGGAAGCTGAAGCCGGTCTCCTCGGTCTCCAGATCGCCCTTGGCGAAGCGGGCCTCCATCTTGTCGGCGTGACCGAAATCGGCCGCCGAGTCCTTGACCTCCTCCAGCTTCTTGTGGGTGAAGGGGTTGCGCATCGCAGTCCTCTCGGTCGCTGGCGTAAGCGCAACCTACCCCGACGGGTAGCCTTGAAGCGTGGCCGGTCCAGTCAGTCGCGTCCTCTCCAGCAGCCAGCTGGCGACGCTTGCCCGTCACGGCGAGGAGCGGAGCGCCGAGGTCGGGGAGAAACTGTTCGAAATCGGCGACGAGACCTACCCCTTCATCGCGATCCTCGAGGGCGAGGCGGCGGTCATGGACGCGGCCGGGAACGAGATCGTCCGCCACGGGCCCTCCGGGTTCCTGGGCGAGATGAACCTGCTCTCGGGCCAGACCGTCTTCCTCACCGCGGAGGTGACGAAGCCGATGCGCTACCTCGCGGTCGAGCGCGAAGAGCTGCGCAAGCTGCTGCTCGAGGACGCGCCCCTCTCGGACATCCTCCTCTCCGCCTTCGTGCAGCGGCGCGAACTGCTGCAGCAGCGGCAGGGAATCGGGATCGAGATCGTCGGCCCGCGCGAATCGGCGTCGACCCGGCAGCTGGTCGACTTCGCGAAACGGCAGCGACTGCCCTTCACCTGGACCGACAGCGCCGAGGACGCCGAGGCGGCGCGGGCGCTGGAGAACCTTGAGCCGGCCGAGATCCCGCTGGTGCGGCTGCCGGGAGGGGCCGAGCTGCGGGCGCCAAGCGACGGCGAGCTATCGCGGGCGCTGGGGATCGGCCTGGAGCTGGGCGCGCGCGAGGAGGTCGACCTGCTGGTGATCGGCGGCGGCCCGGCCGGCCTCGGCGCCGCCGTCTACGGCGCCTCGGAGGGGCTCGACACGCTCGTCGTCGAGAGCACCGTGCTTGGCGGCCAGGCGGGCACCTCGCGGCGGATCGAGAACTACCTCGGCTTCCCGGCCGGGATCACCGGCAGCGAGCTGACCAGCCGCGCCGTCACCCAGGCGCGCAAGTTCAACGCCCGCACCGCGACGCCGTACCGGGCGCAGGCGCTGGAGCCCGGCGACGGCCGCCACCTCGTCCGGCTCGAGGAGGGCAACGAGATCTCGGCCCGCGCGGTGGTGATCGCGACCGGGGCCGAATACCGGAAACTCCCGGTCGCCGATCTCGAGCAGTACGAGGGGCTGAGCGTCTTCTACGCCGCCGGGCCGCCCGAGGCCCAGATCTGCGGCGGCCAGCGGGTCGGCGTCGTCGGCGGCGGCAACTCCGCCGCGCAGGCGGCCGTCTGGCTCGCCCGGGGCGGCGCCCTGGTCACGCTCCTGCACCGGCGCGCCGACCTCGCGGAGACGATGTCCAGCTACCTCCTCGACGAGCTCGACCGCTACGGGGTCAGCGTCCGCGACCGCAGCGAAATCGCCGAGCTCCACGGCAGCGACGGCAGGCTCGAGGAGGTCACCCTGACCGACGGCACCCGCCTCCCCTACTCGTTCCTCTTCCTCTTCCTCGGCGCCTCCCCCTGCACCGGCTGGCTCGGCGAGGCGGTCGACCGCGACGAGAAGGGCTTCATTCGCACCGGATCCGAAATCGGCGCCGACGGCCTGCTCGAAGCCAGCGTCCCCCGCGTCTACGCCGCCGGCGACGTGCGCGCCGGCTCGATCAAGCGCTGCGCCACCGCGGTCGGCGAGGGCGCCGCCGTGGTCCGCTTCGTCCACGAGCACCTGGCGCCCAGCCCGGTCAGAGGCTGAACGGCACGGACTCCGTCTGCGAGCAGAGCTCTCCGTCGCGGAGGGCGTGGATCGCGAACCCTGGCGAGTCGACCATGCAGTACTTCTCCTCCTGCTCGAAGTTGGGGCTTACCTGCCAGTAGGTACTGGGAGCGGCGAGGACGGGGCGTCCGGCCAGGACGGAGGCGGCGACCCGGTGCAGATGGCCGCCGACGATCGCTCGCACCTGCGGATGGCGGGCCACGACACCGGCCAGCGCTTCGCGCTGCGGCGCCAGCAGGTTGATCGCGTCCCACTCGGGAATGCCGGTGGCAAGCGGCGGATGGTGCAGCGCCAGCAGGGTCGGGCTCTCCGGTCTCGCCGCCAGCTCCCGGTCGAGCCAGCGCAACTGCTCGGGTGGAAAGTCACCCGGGTCCTGACCAGGAACGATCGAATCGAAGGCGACGAGCCGCAGCCCTTTGACCTCGACCGAGTAGTTGACCGGCTCGTCGCCCGCCCCCGGCAGGTCGAACACCTCGCGGAGCTGCCGGCGATCGTCATGGTTGCCCGGGATCACGTGCAGCGGAGCATCAAGGCAAGCAAGCATCTCCCTCGCGAGCCGGTATCCGCCGGCGGCACCATCGTCGGTCAGGTCACCGGAGACCAAAACCGCGTCGGGCCGGTTCGGCAGCCCCCGCACCGCCTCGATCACCGCCTCCAGCCGCGGGATCGGGTCGACCCCGTTCTCGCTACCCCCGACGTGGAGGTCGCTGAGCTGGACCAGGAGGACGGGATCGGTCATCGCGGGAGACATCTTGCTCGAGAGGAGGAATCGCGACAGCCTTCCCCTGCCGGATCAGCTCCTCGACGTCCCATCCCTCCTCCGCCTTGCGGACGATCTTCTCGATCAACTCGTCGGTGATCGGCTCACCCTTGATGGTTTCCCCGTAGGTCCGCTTCGGCTCCATGGTCATTCCCTGGGTAGCAGGCTTGCATATTTCATCCTCATCTTCATTGCGTGAACCGCTATGACAGATCCATCCGATTGAGGGATCGCCACCACCTCCAGCATCGTTCCGTCTCGGGCCGCTCCCAGGTACAGCCGAGATCCGTCGTCTTCATCGACGGCTCTCAGTGGGTGTCGGAGCGCATGAGCGACGTCCGGCTCTGCGATGCCGTGCTTCAGGGCGCTGACGTGAATTCGCCTCATCTTCACGACGCGAAAAGTCATGCAACCAGTCGCACTTCGAAGCTCGGCATCGCGATCGCGCCGGCGCCGCCGATCAGGGCGAGGATGCGGGTGACGTAGGCCTGGGTCTCGGGATAGGGCGGGATGCAGTGGCAGGCTTCGACCGGGGCCGGGCCGGCGTTGTAGGCGGCAAGGGCCAGCTCGGGAGAGCCGAACTGGCGCAGGAGGTCGGACATCAGGTGCGCCTCGGCGTCGATCGCGGCGACGGGGTCGTAGGGGTTCGAGAGGCCGTAGGCGGCGGCGGTGGAGGGGATGAACTGGGCGATGCCCTGGGCACCGGCGGGGGAGCCGGCGGTGGGATCGAAGCCGGACTCCGCCATCAGCTGCCCCGCCATCAGCGCAGGCGGCACCTGCCAGCGGGCGGCGGAGCGGAGGATCGGCTCGCGGTACCGAGCTGGGACGAAGGACGGGAGGCTGGTCGAGGCGGCGGCGAAGGCGGTCCCGCCCCCGCTCGCGGAGACGGCTTCCCCGGCGGGCGAGCAGGGCGCCGGACCGGCGTCGAAGCCGTAGTGCCAGGCCTCCCACGAGTAGCGCTGGGTGAACCCGAAGCGGCTCGCGTCGGCGGCGAGCCAGGCGTAGGCGGAGGAAGGGCCGAGGTCGAGCTCGGTCGCGCAGCGGTGCAGCGAGTGGCCGGGCGGAGCGACCCAGGTGGGGTCGGGGTGGGCGGCGAAGAGCTCCGCCTGTTCCGCGTCGGAGCGGAAACCGGAGACGACCGTCAGCACGATGCCATCGTCGCGGGCGGCTGCTGCCATCCGGTCGTAGGCGGCGGCCACGTCGGGGCGCATGCCCTCGCCGTCGCGATAGACCAATGACCCGCCGTAGCCGCCGCCGGTCGCCATCCCCGTGGCGTCCGACCCCGCTTCTCCATAGGGCGCCGCGGCTTCGGCCACGGCGGAGGCTTCGATCCGGTGACCGCCGCTTTCCCTCAGCCGGGCGACGATCGTCGCCTTGGCACGGACCGGCGCGAAGGAGTCCGCGTCCGGGAAGCCGAGGACGACCCGCGCCGGGTCCACCTCGTTCTCCCCCGCTGCGTCGAGAGCGGCGGCCCGGGCTCGCGCCAGGTAGACCGCCTTGTCGATGTGCTCGGGGTTCGGCCTCCCGTCCGCCAGCCGCGCCGGCGACAGCAGCCGCGGCAGGTCGTCGCGCATCGAGCGCACCGCTGAGATCGCGACCAGGTCGGCGGCCCGCTGGGCCCGGCCTTTACCCGTTACCGCTCCGGCGATCGCGACCAGCGCCAGCGCAGCCGCGATCAGGGCCAGCGAGCCGCCAAGGGCGAGGATCAGGGCCTGCCCGGACTCGCTGCGGATCCGCCTCATCGCGGCGGCCCGCAGAGGCGCCGCACCAGCCGCTCGGGCAGCCCGCCGGACCCGCCCGGCGGCAGGACCCCGAACAGCGCCCGCCGCTCGGCGACCCAGTGGAGGCGGCGCTTGAGGACGGCGACCGCGAACTCGCTGTCGAGCAGTTCCCGCACCACCAGGCCCACCAGCGGGCGGTCGTCGCGCAGGTTCGCGCGCAGGAGGACTCCCGACGGCCGCAGGTTCGGAAAAGCGAGTGCCGGCTGCAGCAAGTCCGGAGGCACGTGCAGAACCGTGAGCCCGTCGCGGGCGACACTTGCCGCGGCCGCGGCGGCCTCCAGGCCCTCGGCCTCGGCAGGAACGGCCAGGTGACAGACCTGGCCGCGGGCGGCGACGCGGTGGTCGGGCAGATGCGCGGCCAGCCGCTCCTCCAGCTTCTGAGCCACCGCGGAGGCGATCAGCGTCGGGCGCGGCGTCCTACCGCCGGTGTCGACCAGAAGCGTCGCTGTGTCCACGTCGGCACGGGCGCAGGCAAGCGCCGCCGCAGCGCCGCAGGATCCCTCGGCTTCGCCGACGGCGCTGACCACGACGACCCTTCCCCGCCTCAGGGGATTGACGAAGCTCAGCCTCTGCTCCGGCGGTCGGTTGTCCGGGTCCGTGCGCTGCGGACTCAGCACGCTCATCGCGCCGGCCTCGCGGAAGCGCTGCTGGTGACGGTGAGACGATCTGCCAGGCCCTCGAGCGGCGACGGCGGCCGCAACCGCACCGAGACCTCGCCGCCTTCGACGGCAACCGAGACGTCGTCCTCCGCCCAGCCGGGAAGGGCTTCGCGGGCAGCCTTCGCGGCCGACCCGCCCGAGGAAAGAGCAAGCGCCCCCGCCTCGGCCGCCCCGTCGGCAAGCGTGATCGCGTAGCCCGCGAGCAGCAGTTGCAGCGCCACCAGAGCCGCCAGCAGCAGCGCCGGCAGGGCGGCGACAAGCTCGACCGTCGCCTGACCGCGCTCAGCCATCGCCCTGTCCCAGCCCGCTCCGGACCTCCAACCGCAGCGGCGGCAGCGAGGGGATCAGGCGCGGCACCGCGACCTCGACCCCCACCCCGTCCCCGTCCACCACCCTCGCTCCTGCGCGCATCGCAGGCGGAAGCGCCGAGCGGGCCGCACCGGAGGCGTCCCCGCCGACCAGCGCCGCTCGCGCCCCCGCCCGCGCGGCCACGCCGGCGGACCAGAGCGCCTGGCCGGCCAGCGCGATCTGCGCTACCGCCAGAACCGCGAGCAGCAGGAAGGGGACCGCCGCGACCAACTCGACCGAGGCGGTCCCCTCCTCCCCGTGCGCTGCTCCTCCGGCTCCTGACGACATGGGCCCACCGTGCCGAGGCAAAGCGCACCCGTGGTGCGCAGATCGCAAAATCTTCGACTCGTCTTAGGGACGCATTCGTAAACTGAGGGCATGCGAGCCGCGCGCAACGTCGCGATCATCATGCTGCTGGCCCTGGTCGTCGCCTTCCTCCCACGCGGCGACAACTTCGTCGAAGCGCTCCTGACCGCGCTGACGCTCGGCCTCCTCGCCGGGATCAGCTGGGCCCTCTACGTCTTCAGCCGCGAAAACCAGCTGACCCTGGCGACGCTGACCGACGGCCGCCGCGCGATCCTCTACGGCGGGCTCGGCCTGATCGCCCTGCTGATCGCCGGCAGCGACAAGATGACCTCGACCGGCGGCGGCACCCTGCTCTGGATCCTCCTCCTCGCCGTCGCGGTGGGCGCGATCTGGCGGGTCTGGATGGAGGCGAACACCCTCAGTTAACAGCGGCGCTTCGCGCCAGGGCTCCTACTTGTGGGTCATCACGACGATGCCGGTGACCACGGCGCCGGCGACGCAGAGGAGCGCTACCGCCCCGACGAGCGCCGCCGCGGTCGCGGCCAGCGGGCGTTCGCCGCGGCTCAACTCGGTGAACTGACCCGCGCCCCAGATCCCCAGGGAGAAGAGGAAGGTGACCCCGATTCCGGCGATCACCGAGGCGGCGATGGTCTGCAGCAGTTCGTTGGTGTGGACGATCGTCGCGATCATCCGCCTGCCGCCGTGACCGGGGCGCCGCGCTGCGCCCGCCGCGCAAAGGCGGCGGCCACGAGCGAGAGCGCCATCAGCGTGACCAGAACCGGCCCCAGGGCGCCGCTCCCGAAGATCCGCGTGAAGCCGTAGGTGAGGCCACCGATCGCGGCCGCCGCCGGCAGCGTCAGCAGCCAGGCGACGAAGATGTTGCCGGCAACTCCCCAGCGCACCGCCGAGAGCCGCTTCCCTGCGCCCGCGCCCATCACGCCGCCGTTGATCACGTGCGTGGTCGAGAGCGGGAAGCCGAAGTGGGTCGAGGCGAGGATCACCGCCGCGCCTGCCCCCTGCGCCGAGAACCCCTGCGCCGGGTCCATCTTGATGATCCGCGTCCCGGTCGTCTTGATGATCCGCCAGCCGCCGCTGTAGGTGCCGAGGGCGATCGCGGTCGCCGAGGAGGCGATCACCCAGAACGGCGGGTCGGCTTCGGCGCCGAGGGTGCCGTTTGCAATCAGGGCGAGGGTGATGATGCCCATCGTCTTCTGGGCGTCGTTGGTGCCGTGCGCCAGCGCCAGCAGCCCGCCGGAGACGATCTGTCCGTAGCGATAGCCGCGGCTGACGATCCCCGGGCGCTGCCTCCCCACCACCCGGTAGGAGAGCCCGATCGCGGCACCGGCGACGAGGAAGGCGAGGACCGGGGCGACGACGGCGGGGATCAGGACCTTGCCGACGAGGCCTTCGGCGATCACCGCGTCGAAGCCGACCGCCGCTACCGCGGATCCGACGACCCCCCCGATCAGCGCGTGCGACGAGCTGGAGGGCAGCCCGAAGTACCAGGTGATCAGATTCCAGGCGATCGCCCCGATCAGGCCGGCGAAGACGATCGTCGGCGTGATCACTTCGGCGTCGACCACGTCCTTGGCGACGGTGGCGGCGACGCTGATCGAGATGAAGGCGCCGACGAAGTTGAGCAGCGAGGCGAACCCGATCGCGACCTGCGGCCGTGCCGCCCCGGTCGAGATCGAGGTGGCGACGACGTTGGCGGTGTCGTGGAACCCGTTGGTGAAGTCGAAAGCCAGCGCCGTGGCGACGACGATGACGAGGATTACGTCAGAGGACACGGCCTAGCTGTTCTTGATCACGATGCCCTCGATGATTTGAGCGGCCGTCTCGGTCGCGTCGATCGCCTCCTCGAGGACGGCGAACATGTCCTTCCAGCGGATCACGACCATCGGGTCGATGCCGTTGGAGAAGAGCGAGGCGACGGCGTCGCGGGAGATCCGGTCGCCGTCGTTCTCGAGCCGGTGGATCTCGATCCAGTACTTGTCGAGGTCCTTGAAGGTGGGCAGCTGCTCCAGGCCGATCGCCAGCTGTTCGCAGGAGGCGACGAGGACTTTGGTCAGAGCCTGGGCCTGCTCCATCGGCGCCTCGATCTTGTAGAGGCCGAGGAAGTCGGCAGCCTCCTCGGTGAAGTCGACGATGTCGTCCATCTGCGTCGCCAGGGCGTAGATGTCCTCGCGGTCGATCGGGGTTACGAAGGTCGAGTTGAGGCGTTTGATGATCTCGTGGGTGATCCGGTCGCCCTCCTGCTCGGCGATCACGATCTCCCGCGAGAGGCCCTCGCTCTCGGGCCAGGTGTGCATCATCTCGTCGAGCAGCTTCGCCGCCCGCACGGAATTCTGACCCGCCTGGATGAAGAGGTCGAAGAAGGTCCTGTCGCGAGGGAGGAGCGAGAAGCGCGCCACTGCCGGCATCCTAATGGCGGGACAGGGTCTGCGCTTCCGCGGTCGAGGGGCCGGCTAGATGCTCCGCGGCACGTGCGGAATGTCTTGCCAGCAGCTCCCCCTGGACGCTGCGCGGTTCGCCGTCGGGCCGGCGCCGGCTCCAGCTGCCGTCGGAGTCGAGCTCCCAGGCGCTGGCGGTGTCGGCGAAGCAGCGCTCGAGCACGTCCATCAGCTCCGCCTTCAGGGCCGTGTCCTCGACCGGTGCGACCAACTCGACGCGGCTGTCGAGGTTGCGCGGCATCAGGTCGGCCGAGCCCATCAGCACCCGCGTCTCCTCGCCGCGGCGGAAGGCGTAGATCCGCGAGTGCTCGAGGAAGCGGCCGACGATCGAGCGCACGCCGATGGTCTCAGAGACGCCCTCAAGCCCCGGCCGCAGGCAGCAGATCCCGCGCACGTTGATGTCGATCCGCACGCCCTTCTGCGAGGCCTCGTAGAGGGCCCGGATGCAGCGGGCGTCGACCAGGGCGTTCATCTTCAGCGCGATCCGCGCCTCTTCACCGGCCTCGTGGGCGGCGGCGGTGCGCTCGATCTCGGCGATTATCTGGTCCCGCATCGTGGTCGGCGAGACCAGCACCTTGCGGTACTCCGCCGGGCGCCCGTAGCCGGTGAGGAAGTTGAACATCTCCGCGACGTCGGAGCCGAGGTCGGGGTCGGCAGTGAAGAGGCCGAGGTCGGTGTAGAGGCGGGCCGTCTTCGGGTTGTAGTTGCCGGTCCCGACGTGGACGTACTCGCGCACCTGCTCGCCCTCGCGGCGGGCGACGAGGATCGCCTTCACGTGGGTCTTCAGCCCGGGGATGCCGTAGACGACGTGGACGCCGGCCTCCTCCAGAGACTTCGCCCAGTGGATGTTCGCCTCCTCGTCGAAGCGCGCTTTCAGCTCGACCATGCAGACCGCCTGCTTGCCGCGTTCGGAGGCGCGGATCAGGGCCGGGACCAGGGCCGAGTCGTCGCTGGTCCGGTAGACCGTCTGCTTGATCGCCAGCACGTCGGGGTCGGCGACCGCCTGGGCGACGAAGCGCTCTACCGAAGTGGCGAAGGAGTCGTAGGGGTGGTGCACGAGGATGTCGCGCTGGCGGATCTCGGCGAACATGTCGACCGGCTCGTCGTCCTCGCCCTGCAGCCGCGGCTGGGTGACCGGCGTCCAGGGCGGCCAGCGCAGCTCGGCGTGGCCGGGGACGTCGGCGATCGCCTCGAGGTCGGCGAGGTCGAGCAGGCCCTCAATGTCGTAGACCTCGCGGTCTTCCAGCCGCAGCGCCTCGACCAGCTGGCCGCGCAGCTTCGTGTTCATCCCGGAGGCGACCTCGAGCCGCACCACCTCGCCGAAGCGGCGGCGGCGGATCTCGTCCTGGACCGCCTGCAGGAGGTCGTCGGCCTCGTCGGAGACGGTGAAGTCGGCGTCGCGGGTGACGCGGAAGTAGCCGTGGTCGACCACGTCGATCCCCGGGAACAGCGCGTCGAGGTTGGCGGCAATCACCTCCTCCAGCGGGACGAAGGCGAGGCCGCTGTTCCCGAGCGGGAGGAAGCGCCCGAGCAGCTCCTTCGGGACCTTGACGCGGGCGATGATCTCGTTGCCGCTCTCGGCGTCGCGCAGCAGGACCCCGAGGCTGAGCGAGAGGTTGGAGATGTAGGGGAAGGGCCGTCCGAGGCCGATCACCAGCGGCGTCAGCGCCGGGAAGACCTGCTTCTCGAAGCGGGCGTCGATCTCCCGCCGCTCCTCCTCGCTCGCCGTCTCCAGGGTGACGATGCGGATCCCGTGCTCCTCCAGCGCCGGCTGCAGATTGCCGCCGAAGCATTCGCAGAGGCGGTCGTCCAGCTCCAGCACCCGCCGCTGGATCGCGTCGATCTGCTCGCGCGGCGTCAGCCCGTCGGGTCCGCGGGCTTCGATCCCGGCGTCGAGCTGGTCGAAGAGGCCGGCGACCCGGACCATGAAGAACTCGTCGAGGTTGCTGGCGTAGATCGAGCAGAAGCGGGTCCGCTCCAGCAGCGGCACGGAAGGGTCCTCAGCCAGCTCCAGCACCCGCTGGTTGAAGTCGAGCCAGGAGAGCTCGCGGTTGAAATAGAGGGCGGGATCGTCGATCGACCAATCGTACTGAGGGGTCGCCTCCTTCAAGGCGGCTACATGAGGCCTTCGGCTAGACCGCAACCTGCTCGGCGGAGCCCTCGAGGCTGCCGTTGAGGAGATCGAGGATGACGCCCTCGCGGAGGCCGCCCTTGCCGATCTGGAGGGGCTGGCCGAGGAGGTCGGAGAGCTTCTCAAGCAGGAGGACGCCGGTGGGGAGGATGCGGACGCGGGTAGGGTCGAGCTCGAAGCGGCGGCCGACCTCGGCGGCGGGGTCGCCGCAGAGGACGCGGATGCCGCGCTCGAGGGTCTCGTATTCGAGCACCGCGCCGACCAGGCGCCGCAGCGAGGTGGCGGAGCCGCCGACGGCCACGGCCTGGGCCGGGCGCTCGACCTCCACCCCCTCGAAGATGTCGTCGATGCGGTCGCGGGTGCGGCGGATTTCCGCCGCCGAGGGCGGGTCGGAGGAAAGCAGCTCCTCGGCGAGGTTGCCGGAGCCCACCGGCCAGGAGCGCACGCTCTGGACGCCGTCGGGGACGGTGCCGAGGATCACCTCGGTCGAGCCGCCGCCGATGTCGACGACGCCGACCAAGCCCTCCGGAGCGTGCCCGAGCGTCTTCGTCGCGCCGATGAAGGAGAGCCGCCCCTCCTCCTCCTCGGGCAGGACCTCGATCGGGACCCCGGCGGCGGCGCCGACCGCCTCCGCCGCCTCCTCGCAGTTGCGCGCCTCGCGCACGGCCGCGGTGGCGACGGCGCGGATCTCGGTCGCCCCCATCTCCTGCGCCAGCCGCACCTGGGTCGCGACGACCTCACCGACTTCGCCGATTTTCTCCGCCGAGATCCGGCCCTTCTTGTCAACCGCCTTGCCGATCCGCGTATAAGCCCGCTGCTCCATCACCTTCTTCAACTGCCCATCCACAGGCTCCGCGACCAACAGTCGCGTCGTGTTCGAACCAATATCTATCGCCGCACAAAGAGTCATAGGCGCACCCCCCGCATCTTCCCAGTAGCACCGGATCCGACACGCAAGAGGGGGTCGGGTGGGGGTGACTGGGTACTCAGCATGGAGCCGCGCCACCCAGGAACGGGGCGGAAGCCCAGCGGCGATCCTCGCGGCGGAGGTGCTCCCAGGCACCCCCACCCGACCCCCTCCCTCACCTACGAAGGATGCGAAGCGTCCTCGAACTCCCGGAACAACCCGGTGACGACGAAGGCGACCTGCTCGCCGATGTCGACAGCGTTGTCCCCGATCCGCTCGATCGCCCGTGCCGCCAAAAGCATCGTCATCCCCCACTCCCGCCGGTCGGCGTCCTCGCCGATCTCCAGCGCCAGGTGGAAGCACTCGCGGTTGAGCTCGTCGACCACGTCGTCGCGCCGGACCAGGTCCTGCGCCATCTCGACGTTGCGCTCCTCGAAGGCCCGCTTCGCCTGCACGATGAGGCTGCGGGTGCACCCGCCCATCTTCAGGATCAGCTCGACCATCCGCGGGTCGACCGGCGCGTAGTTGCCGGTCAGGGGGATCACCTTGCAGACGTTGACGCACTGGTCGCCCATCCGCTCGATCCCCTTCAGCACGTGCAGCAGCGCCGAGATCAGCCGCAGGTCGGTCGCCACCGGCGACTGCGTCGCCAGCAGCGTGATCAGGCCCTGGTGGACCTCCAGGTAGCGGCCGTCGATGCGGTCGTCGTCGGCGATCACCACCTGCGCCAGCTCGACGTCCTGGTGCTCGACCGCTTCCATCGTCCGGCCGAGGGCGACGTTGACCAGGTCGAGGCCACCGAGCGCGCTCGCCTCCAGCGTCGCCAACTCCTCCAAGTATCCGGCACGGGCTATCTCGGGCATCATCGCTCTCCTCCCGTCTCAGCCGAAGCGGCCGCTGACGTAGTCCTCGGTCTGCTTCTCGGTCGGGTTGGTGAAGATCTCGTTCGTCGCGCCGACCTCGACCAGGTGCCCCGGCTTGCCGGTCGCGTCGAGGTTGAAGAAGGCGGTGACGTCGCTGGCCCGCGCCGCCTGCTGCATGTTGTGAGTGACGATCACGATCGTGTAGCGGTTCTTCAGCTCGGCGATCAGGTCCTCGATCGCCAGCGTGGCGAGCGGATCCAGCGCCGAGCAGGGCTCGTCCATCAGCAGGACCTCCGGCTCGACCGCGATCGCGCGAGCGATGCAGAGCCGCTGCTGCTGGCCGCCGGAGAGGCCGGAGCCGGGCTTGTCGAGCCGGTCCTTGACCTCCTCCCAGAGGTTGGCGCCGCGCAGCGAGCGCTCGACGACCGCGTCCTTCCGGTCCTTCGGCACCCGGCGCGAGTTGAGGTTGAGGCCGGCGGCGACGTTGTCGTAGATCGACATCGTCGGGAACGGGTTCGGCTGCTGGAAGACCATCCCGATCAGCCGCCGCACCTCGACCGGGTCGACGCCCTTGCCGTAGATGTCCTCGCCGTCGAGGGTGACGTGCCCGTCCACCCGCGCCCCCGGCGTCAGCTCGTGCATCCGGTTGAGCGAGCGCAGGAAGGTCGTCTTGCCGCAGCCGGAGGAGCCGATCAGCGCCGTCACCTTGTTCGGCGCGATCGTCATCGTCACGTCCTGCACCGCGTGGAAGTCGCCGTAGAAGAGATTGACGTCGCGGGCCTCGATCGTCTTCGCACCCCCCGCCAAACCCTGCTGCTCCTTCGGATCGGCAACGACATCCTCGGAGGGTTTGAACATCGGCTTTTTGCTCCTTGCCTCCACTGAATCAGCGGATCTCGGTTTTGTAGCGCCGGTAGACGAGGCGGGCGGCGACGTTGAGCAACATCACGATCGCGATCAGGGTCAGCGCCGCGGCCCACGCCTTGTCGTAGGCCGCCTGTTTGAAGACGCCCGGCGACCGGTACTCGTTGTAGGCGTAGACGGCGAGGTTCTGCATCCGCCCGTGGAACGGGTCGGAGTTCATCGAATCGACGACGCCGGTCGTGACCAGCAACGGCGCGGTCTCGCCGACGATCCGGGCGATCGCGATCATCACCCCCGTGACGAGGCCGGCGAAGGCGGTCGGGAGGACGACCTTGACGATCGTCTTCCACTTCGGCGTCCCCAGCGCGTAGGCGGCCTCGCGCAGGTGGTCGGGGACGATCTTCAGCACCTCCTCGGCGGAGCGGATGACGATCGGGATCATCAGCACCGAGAGCGCCACCGAGCCCATCACGCCGAGGCGGATGCCGGGGCCGAGGAACAGCTCGAAGAGCGCGTAGGCGAAGAGGCCGGCGACGATCGAGGGGATCCCGGTCATCACGTCGACGAAGAAGGTGAGGGCGCGGCGGAGCCGGCCCTGCCCGTACTCGTTGAGGTAGATCGCGCCCATGATCCCGATCGGGACCGAGATCAGCGCTGCGACGCCGGTGATCACCAGGGTGCCGACGATCGCGTGGGAGGCGCCGCCGCCTTCGCCCACCACCCCGCGGGCGTCCTCGGTGAAGAAGGCGAGGCTGAGGCCGGGGATGCCGCGCTTGGTCACCTCGTAGACGAGCGAGATCAGCGGGACCATCGCCAGCGCGAAGGCGCCGCCGATCAGCACCGTCATAAGCCGGTCCTTGGCCCGCCGACGCCAGCCGGCCCCACTGGCGAGCAGCGAGGAGGGACGGGCGAGGGAGGTGCCGGCGGCGACGCTTGCGCTCTCCATCGCCCGACCTATTCGTCGTTCTGGCGGGCGATGACCGCGCGCGCCGCCATGTTGGTGACCAGGGTGATCGCGAAGAGGACTAGCCCGGTGGCGATCAGGGCGTTGATCGCCAGGCCCGAGGACTCGGGGAAGTCGAGGGCGATGTTGGCGGCGATCGTCGAGGGGTTCGCCTGGCTGATCAGGTTGAAGCTGACGGCGCCGGAGACCGAGAGGATGATCGTCACCGCCATCGTCTCGCCGAGGGCGCGGCCGAGGCCGAGCATCGCGCCGCTGATCACCGAGGACTTGCCGAACGGGAGGACCGTCATCCGGATCATCTCCCAGCGGGTGGCGCCGAGCGCCTGGGCGCCTTCGGTCAGCTTGCGCGGCGTCTGCGCGAAGGCCTCGCGGGCGATCGCGGAGACGATCGGCAGGATCATCACCGCGAGGACGATCCCGGCGACCAGCATCGTCCGCCCGGTCGCCGAGGCGGGCCCTTCGAACAGGGGAACCCAGCCCAGCTTCTCTTCCAGCCACTTCAGCACCGGCACCGCGGCGGGGCCGAGGACGAAGATCCCCCAGAGGCCGTAGATAATGCTCGGGATCGCCGCCAGCAGGTCGACCAGATAACCGAGCGTCCCGGCGATCCTGGGCGGCGCGATGTGGGTGATGAAGAGCGCCGCGGCAATCGCCAGCGGGACGGCGACGACCGCTGCGATCGCCGAGGCGAGGACGGTGCCGAAGGCCAGCGGCGCGACGTAGTCGAGGAAGCTCTTGCCACCGGGCAGCTCGGAGGCCGAGGCGGTGAAGGCGGGATAGCCCTCGGACACGAGGAAGATCGCGACCCCGGCCAGCAGGGCCAGGATCGTCACCGCGGCGACGACCGCGGTGCGGGAGAAGACGCGGTCACCGAGGCGGCGGCGCCCTCCGGACGCCGCCGCCAGCAGCTGACCTGCGTTGGTCGTGGTGTCGACCTGGGACAAAGGTCCCCTAACCGGCTTCGATCGCTTCGATCGCCGGGGTCACCTTCGAGGTCAGAGCCGAGGAGAGCGGAGCCGAGCCGGCCTGTTCGGCTGCCAGCTTCTGCCCTTCGGGGCTGATGACGTATTCGAGGTACGCCTTGACCGCGCTCGCTTCCTCGGCCGAGTCGTACTTGGTACAGGCGATCAGGTAGGAGGTGAGGACGATCGGGTAGGTCCCCTCCGACTCCGTCTTGCGATCGAGCTTGTAGGCGATCGTGTACTTGCTCGGGCTCAGTTCCTTGTCGAGCGGGGACTCCTCGAGCACCTTGGCCGCGGCCTCCGGGGTCGGTTCGGCGTATTCGGAGCCGACCTTGACCTTGGCGACGCCGAGTTCGCCGGCCTGGCTGGCGTCGGCGTAGCCGATCGCGCCTTCGCCGGCGGCGACGGCTTCGACCACGCCGGAGGTGCCGGAAGCGGCTTCGCCGCCCTTGACCGGCCAGTCGCCGCTGACTTCGTAGCTCCAGACGCTGGGCACGACCTCGGAGAGGTATTCGGTGAAGTTCTCCGTCGTCCCCGACTCGTCGGAGCGGTTGACCGGGGTGATGCGGGTGTCGGGCAGTTCGGCGCCGGGGTTGTCGGCGGCGATCGCCCTGTCGTTCCAGCTGGTGATTTCCTGGTTGAAGATCTTCGCCAGCGTTTCCGGGTCGAGCTGGAGTTCTTCGACGCCGGGGAGGTTGTAGATGATCGCGATCGGCGAGATGTAGTCCGGGATCTCGATCAGCTGGCCTGGGGCGCAACGCTTTTCGGCCTTTTCCAGTTCGCCTTCTTCGGTCGAGAGGGCGGCGTCGCTGCCTGCGTAGGCGGTGCCGCCGGCGATGAACTGTTCGCGACCGCCGCCGGACCCGACCGGGTCGTAGGAGATGGTCACGCCCGAGTTTTCGCTCTCGAATTCGGCGATCCAGGCTTCCTGCGCGGCCTGCTGCGCGGTCGAGCCGGCACCGGCGATTTCACCGGAGACGCCGCCGCCGCTGCCGCCGGTCGTGTCTCCGCTGCTGCCGCAGGCGGCGAGCGCGATTGCAAGGGCCACCGCGGCGCTCAGCACCACGAACCACTTAGAGCTGGTCAACTCTTATCTCCTTCACACGTTCGTTCACAAGTTGGCCGGACCCTCGCAGCGGGTCGGGCGCAGCTTGTTACGGGTGTGTGTCGGAGGTGTGAAGAAGCTGTGAACGCGGCTCGGAGACCGACAGCGATGCCGGCTCCGCAGGCCGCAGCTCTTCTTCGACGATGCCGGCCGGTTCCGGGTCGAAGCGGTAGCCGATGCCGAAGTGGGTGTGGATGTACGTCCAGCTCGGCGAGAGGGACTCCAGCTTCTTGCGCAGCTTGCGGATGAAGACATCCACCGAGCGGTCGCCGTGGGCCATCGCGTAGCCCCAGACCCGCTGGTAGATCTGCTCGCGCTCGAGCACCTGACCGCGCTCCTCGGCGAGCAGGTAGAGCAGCTCGAACTCGCGGCGGGTGAGGTCGAGGGCCTCGTCGCCGACGAAGGCCTGGAAGCGGTCGGGACGGATCTCCATCTCACCGACCGCCAGCGGTGCCGCCTCGTGCTCCTGGCGACCGCGGCGACGGCGGCGCGAGACCGCTTCGAGCCGGGCGATCGCCTCCTCGGGGTGACAGGGCTTGGTCATCCAGTCGTCGACCCCGAGCCGCAGCCCCTTGACCCGCTGGGCAACGGTGGAGCGGCCGGTGCAGACCACCAGGCCGAGGTCGGGCAGCATCTCGCTTACCCGCTCAAGGTAGGCCCAGGCTTCGTCGCCCAGGACGATCGGGTCGACCAGGAGGGCGTTCAGCTTCATCGCCACCAGGTCGCGCGGCGGCACGGGACCGGTTTTCTGGCTGAGGTGCCAGCCGGCCGCCTCGGCGCGGCGGGCGAGAACGGTGACGAAGCCGCTGTCGGTGTCGAGGACGGCGATTCGGATGGACAGAGTGTATGCACCGTCGGGGGCGTTACCCCCTGCGTTCACAGGATTTTCACGGGATCGGACGGCCAGAACCCGAATTTGCGGGGAGTCGGCCGAAGGCGGCTTTTTGCCGCAGGCACTTCTAGAAGGTCGCGGGCCGCAGCCCGGTGGCGATGATCAGAAGGATCGCGGCGCCGGCGAAGTAGCGGTAGAAAACGAAGGGGCGGTAGCTGGTCGTCCGCACCAGGCGCAGGAGGAAGGAGATCGCGAGGTAGCCGGAGACCGCGGCGGCGATCGTCCCCACCACCATCGGCTCCCCCACCCCCGGCGGCAGGCCTTCTTTGGCGGCCTCCAGGGCCTTGTAGGCGGTGGCGCCGGCGACGGCGGGGATCAGCAGCAGGAAGGAGAAGCGGGCGGCGGCGTCGCGGTCGAGGCCGAGCCAGCGGGCGGCGGTGATCGTGATCCCCGAGCGCGAGGTGCCCGGCGCCAGCGCCAGCACCTGGGCGAGGCCGACGATCCAGCCGTCGCGCAGCTTCGCGTCGCCGAGGTTGCGGCGCTCCGGCATGCGGTCGGCGTAGCCGAGCAGGAAGCCGAAGAAGATCAGCTGGATCGCGATCATCCAGGGCTCGCCGAGGTGTTCGTCGATGAAGCTGGAGCCGAGGCCGCCGGCGATCACCGCCGGCACGGTCCCGATCGCGATCGCGACGGCGAGTCGCTGCTCCTGGGTGCGGATCGCCCGCTGCCGCGCCGCCTCCACGAAGCCGCGGATGAGGACCACCACCTCGACCCGGAAGTAGGCGATCGCGGCGATCAGGGTGCCGGCGTGAAGGGCGACGTCGAAGGTCTTGTTGAAGGTCTCGTTGTCCTGGAGGAAGGTGTAGTCCTGCAGCCAGGGAACGATGATCAGGTGGCCGGAGGAGGAGATCGGCAGGAACTCGGTCAGTCCCTGAACCACCCCCAGCAGCAGGGCCTCGAGGTTCGACATCGCGGCGCATCCTATGCAGCGCGACCGGAAGTTGCGCTAGATTCCCGCCCCGTGAAGCGCACCGTCGCAGCCCTGCTCTCGATCTGGGCCCTGATTCTGGTTGCCGCCCCGGCCGCCCTGGCGGACGAGGGCAACGGCCTCGCCGGACCGACCACTGACAAGACGGTGACCTTCTTCTGCTTCGGCGTGATCTTCTTCTTCGCCGCCCTGGTGATCGTCCTCTCCCTGATCCAGAACAAACTGGAGAAGCGGAAGGAACAGCGCCGCTCGGACCTGGCTCGCTTCAACTAGTGCTGAATCGGGCGTCCCCTTTTTTTGGACTCGTTCATCGACGTTCATCGATGAAGTGATAGGTTCGCGGCGATGACGGACCTGCCGGTGATCAACTGCTGCACCCCGCTCGCCGGCAGCTCCCTCGGCGAGAGCCAGGCCGGGGAGCTGGAGCTGGTGATGAAGGCGCTTGCCGACCGCAACCGCCTGCGGATCGTCAACATGCTGCTGCGAGCCGACGGGGAGAGCGTCTGCGTCTGCGAGTTCGAACCGTTCCTCGGTCTCGCCCAGGGAACTGTCAGCCACCACCTCAAGGTCCTCGTCGGAGCGGGGCTGGTCGAACGGGAGAGCCGCGGCACCCGCAGCTACTTCGCCCTCGTCCCCGGCGCTCTCGACTCGGTGCGCGAGGTCTTCGCGCCCGCGGCCGCCTGCTGCTGAGGCGATGGGCGCCCGACCAGACCTCCTCCGCCGTGCCGCCGCCGAGGGAATCGGCGTCTTCGCCCTCGTCTTCGCCGGCTGCGGCGCGATCGTCGCCGAGGCCGAACATCCCGGCAGCCTCGGGGTGATGGGGATCGCCTTCGTCTTCGGCTTGATCGTGATGGCGATGGTCTACGCCACCGGCCACCTCTCCGGCGCGCACCTGAACCCGGCGGTGACCCTCGCCTTCGCCCTCACCCGCCACTTCCCCCGCGCCGAGGCCGGGGCCTACCTCGCCGCGCAGACGGTCGGCGCGCTCGTTGCCGCCGCGCTCCTCGCCGCCATCTGGCCCGGCCAGCCGGCGGCGCTGGGGACGACCCTTCCCGCCGTCGGGGTCGGCAGCGCCTTCGTCTACGAGGTCGTGCTGACCGCCTTCTTGATGTTCGTGATCATGGCCGTCGCCACCGACACCCGCGCCGTCGGCGCCGCGGCGGCGATCGCGATCGGCGGCACCGTCGGCCTCGACGCCCTCTTCGGCGGGCCGGTCACCGGCGCCTCGATGAACCCCGCCCGCTCCCTCGGCCCGGCACTCGTCTCCGGCGAGCTCCACGACCTCTGGATCTACCTGCTGGCGCCGCCCCTCGGGGCCGCGCTCGGGGCGCTCGCCTACCAGCTGGTCCGCGGCGAGCACCTCGGCGAGGCGGCGACGGAGGCGACCTGATGGCCCGCGCCCTCTTCGTCTGCCTCCACAACGCCGGCCGCTCGCAGATGAGCGAGGCGCTTTTCGCCCGCGCCGCCGGCGCGCGGCACGAGGCACGCTCGGCGGGGACGACGCCGGCCGACCGCGTCCACCCCGAGGTGGTCGAGGCGATGGGCGAGCGGGGGTTCGACCTCAGCGGTCGCCGGCCGCGAAAGCTCTCCCGAGAGGACGCCGAGTGGACCGACGTGGTGGTGACGATGGGCTGCGGCGACGAGTGCCCCTACATCCCCGGCAAGCGTTACCTCGACTGGGACCTGACCGACCCGAAGGGCCAGTCGCTCGAGGCGGTGCGGGCGACGCGGGACGAGATCGAGCGCCGGGTGCGGGCGCTGGTCGAAGAACTGGATGCCGGCGGGCGGTAAGCGCGCTTCTAGGTCAGCCGGAAGCCCGAGAGGAGGCGTTTCTCGGTCTCGCCCTCGACTCTGGCGACCACTTCGATCCGGCCCTCGAGCGGGGTGCCGCGGATCTTCGTCGCCAGCAGGTCGTCGACCTGGAAGATCCCGGCGCTGTTGTTCAACTGGATCTCGATCCGCACCGGCCGCTCCTCGCCCGCCCCGATCCGAACCTCGTCGACGGCGGCAGCGGAGATCGAGTGGATGCCCTCGTGGCCGGACTCGATCGGGGTGCGGGTGCGCCCCTGGGCCATGTCGAGCGCGTCGGCGACGCGGACGACCCCGGCCTCGAGCGTGTAGGGCTCCCCGCGGCGGCGGTGGCCGATGATCGCGTGCAGGATCTCCGAGGCGACGACCGTCCGCTCCGGCTCCTTGTAGCCGTCGGCGAGCAGGCGCTGGAGGGCGCCGTTGGCGAGGAAGAGCGAGTAGGCCTCGTGGTCGGCGCGGTGGATCGACATCCCGGTGTCGTGCAGCAGCGCCCCGCCGGCGACGACGACCTCGGCGTCGCGGTCGCGCATCCCGTGGTCGGCGACCATCGCCGGCTCGACCCCGGCGCGCAGCAGCAGCCGCAACAGCCGCAGGGCGATGTTGAGGACGATCTGCATGTGGACCCAGGAGTGGTCCGACATCCCCAGCCGCTCCGACTGGACCTGGGTCATGTACCACCAGGCCCGCACCTGCTCGTCGGAGTTGACCGCGTCGAGGAAGCTCTCGAGCTTGCGGTTGCCGCGCGTCGGCGCCCGCACCCGCGCCTCCGCGACCGCCTCTCTCGGCGGTTTCCGTTTCGGCCCCTCGGCGTCGGGCGCCGGAACCTGCTCCTCGGCTATCGGCTCCTCAGCCATCGCGCGCATCGTAGATGCGGCCGGAGCGACAAAACCGGCCGGCGTTCGTCCTTTGTAGCCCTCTGGGCGAAAAAGGACGAACGCCGATGCTTCTTACCCGCAGATCGGCCAGGGGCTGGAGCCGCTCGTCGCGTAGAGGAGGGCGGCGCGGTAGTCCTGCTCGGCCTCGGGGGCCGCGGCGGGGTCGCCGCTGCCGCCCATCGATTCCCAGGTGCCGTAGTCGAACTGGTATTTGCCGCGGTAGGTGCCGTCGGAGGAGACCGCCGTCGGGTCGCCGCCGGACTCGCAGGAGGCGATCGATTCCAGGGTCGCGATCGAGACGCCGCCGGGCAGCTCGGCGAAGGCTTCTTCGCGTTCGCGTTCGCGGCGCCGCTCTTCGGCCCGTTCCTCGGCGCGGATGTCGGCGGCGACCGCCTTGACGACGCGATGGAAGCGGTCGACCGGCCGCCGCAGCGCCGCAGCCGGCGCGACCTGCGCCTGGCCCACGCTTGGGCCGCTGGCTTCGCCCTCACCGCCGGCGGCCAGCGCGGCGGCGGGGAAAGCAAGCAGGATGAGCAAGATCGGGGTGAAATGTTTGCGTTTTATGAGCAAGCGCGAAACCGTGAGGGTTCGCGCCGATCTCGTGTGTGGGCGCCATCACACTTCGCCCTTGCTTCGTGCGGCTCCGCACTAGCTCAGGCACAAATCCGCCTAGCGGCAGGGCGACTCTGGTCGCGAATTTGCGGTATCAGACCGCTTTTGCGATCAGCAACCGCAGGTCCGGCAGCCGCCGGAACGACTTCACCTCGGCCTTGCCGTAGCCGCTCTCTCCCATCCAGCGAGAGACGTCCTCGACGGTGTAGGTGTCGGCGCCGGAGGTGAGGTGAAAGAAGAGACCGAGGACGGAGGCGAGGTTGGCGCGCTGGCCGCCCGGGCGGTCATAGAGGTCGAGGACGCAGAGCGGCGCCCCCGGCCGCAGGACCGCGCGGATGCGGGCGAAGAGGGCGCGGATCTGCTCCGGCGAGAGGTGGTGGATGATGTTGAAGCAGAGCGCCCCGTCGTAGTGGCCGTCGTAGTCGACCTCGTACATGTCGCCGACCAGGTAGCGGACGCGGTCGCTCATCCCCGCCTCGGCGACGATCTCCTTGCCCACGTTGGCGCTGCCCGGCAGGTCGACGATCGTCGACCGCAGCCCCTCGTGGCGGCGGCAGAGCGCCATCGAGTACTCGCCGTGGGCGCCGGCGACGTCGAGGATCGAGTGCGCTCCCTTCGCGAGCGGGATCGCCTTCGCGACTTCGGCGCTCGAGAGCCGCGCCAGCTGGTACTGGCCGCGGATGTAGGAGCGCCAATAAAGATCCTCCGGCCCTTTCCCGTGCAGCTCGGCGTGGGTCCCGTCGCGGACCAGGTCCTCGAGCTTCGCGTACCAGTCCCAGTAGTAGGCGGTGTCGGCGAGGAAGTCCCCGAGGTAGGTGTCAGAGCGCGGGTCGAGCCACTTGCGCCCGCTCTTGGTCAGCTCGTAGCGCCCGTCGGGCCGCTGGGCGACGTGCTTCATCGAGGCGATCACGTCGAGGACCCGGATCGTGCCGGTCGGCTGCAGGCCGAGGTGCTCGGCCAGCTCGATCGGCTCCCGAGGACCCTCTGCCAGCGCCCCCAGCATCCCGGTCCGCTGAGCCACCTGCAGCGAGCGCGCTAACGGCATCGCGTACATCGCCTCGCCGATCGGCGTCGGCAGCTGACCGAGCATCAGCCCGATCCGCTCGACCGCCCCGTCGGGAATCGCTCCAATCCGCATCGAAGGCAATCTATCCGCGATCATCGACGGATGGGAGACGCACCGACCTCGCGCCTGCTGCTGGCCTGCCCCGACCAGCCGGGGCTGATCGCCCGGGTCAGCGGCTTCCTCGCCGAGTCCGGGCTCAACATCGTCGACGTCGACCAGCACTCGAGCGCCGAGGGCCGCTTCTTCATGCGGATGGTCTTTGACCACGTCCCCGCGGGCGAGCGCGAGGCGCTGGAGATCCGCTTCGCGCGGGAGATCGGCGAGCCGTTCGCGATGGACTACGAGTTCCACGACGCGGCGCGGACGAAGCGGGTGGCGATCATGGTCAGCCGCGAGGACCACTGCCTCTCCGACCTGCTCTGGCGCTGGCGCAACGGCGACCTCGGCGGCGAGCTGGTCGCGGTCCTCTCCAACCACCCCGACCACGCTGACCAGGCGGAAGCGGTCGGCCTCCCCTTCCACCACGTCCCGGTCGAACCGAGCGACCGCCCGGCGGCCGAACGCCAGGCGCTGGAGCTGCTGCAGGGCGTCGACCTCCTCGTCCTCGCCCGTTACATGCAGATCCTCTCCCCCGAGTTCCTCCGCGAGCTGGGGGCGCCGGCGATCAACATCCACCACAGCTTCCTCCCGGCCTTCGTCGGCGCCGACCCCTACCACCGCGCCTACGAGCGCGGCGTCAAGCTGATCGGCGCCACCGCCCACTACGTCACCGCCGAGCTCGACGCCGGCCCGATCATCGCCCAGGACGTGACCCGCGTCGACCACCGCGACGAGGTCGCCGACATGATCCGCCTCGGCCGCGACGTCGAGCGCCTCGTCCTCGCCCGCGCCGTGATGGCCCACCTCGACGACCGGGTGCTGGTAGACGGCGAGAGGACGATCGTCTTCTGATGACCGCTGCCATGCCTCCCGGCTCGCGCGCCCCGTCCCTCGTCCAGGCGGCCCGGTACCTGCGGGACCCGCTCGGTTTCCTCCCCCGTCACCAGCAGCGCTACGGCGAGGTCTTCAGCGTCCACTTCCCCTTCTTCGGGCGGATCGTCTACGTCTCCAGCCCGGAGCTGGTGAAAGCGGTCTTCACCGGCTCGCCGGAGGTCTTCCATGCCGGGGAGGCGAACGCGACGGTGCTGGAGCCGGCGCTGGGGCCGAACAGCGTCCTCACCCTCGACGACGAGCCGCACTTGCGCCAGCGCAAGCTGCTGCTGCCGCCCTTCCACGGCGATCGGATCCGCCGCTACGGCGAGCTGATGCTCGACGTGACTAGGCGGGAGATGGAGAGCTGGCCGGTCGGCGAGCCGTTTTCGCTGCGGCCGAGCACGCAGCGGATCACCCTCTCGGTGATCCTGCGCGCCGTCTTCGGGATCCACGACGAGGCACGGGTCGAGCGGGCCGGCAAGCTGATCGACCGCTTCTCCGACCGGGTGACGACGATCACCAGGTACCCGTTCCTGCGCCGCGACCTCGGCCCGGGCAGCCCCTGGCGCCGCTTCCTCGCCGCCCGCCGCCGCCTCGACGAGTTCGTCTACGAGGAGATCGCGCTGCGGCGGGCCGAGGCGGAGGGCGGCGAGGGCGACGACGTCCTCTCGCTGCTGCTGCGGGCGCGCCACGACGACGGCTCGCCGATGAGCGACGCCGAACTGCGCGACGAGCTGCTGACCGTGATCGGCGCCGGCCACGAGACCACCGCGACCGCGCTGGCCTGGGCGCTGGAGCGGCTGCTGCGCAACCCGCCGGTGCTGGCCCGGCTGCGCGACTCGATCGCCGCCGGCGAGGACGGCTACCTGGAGGCGACGGTGAAGGAGACGCTGCGCGTCCGCCCGGTGATCCTCGACGTCGCCCGCAAGCTGACCGCGCCGGCGGCGATCGGCGCCTATGAGCTGCCCGCCGGCAGCTTCGTCGTCCCCGCGATCGCCGGCCTCCACTACCGCGAGGACCTCTTCCCCCAGCCGCAGGAGTTCCGCCCCGAGCGCTTCCTCGACGGCAAGGTCGACAACTACGCCTGGATCCCCTTCGGCGGCGGCATCCGCCGCTGCGTCGGCGCCGCCTTCGCCGAGTTCGAGATGCGGACCATCCTCCGCGAGATCGTCAGCCGCGCCGACCTCCGCGCCCCCGACCCCGCGCCGGAGAAGGTGAAGATCCGCAACATCACGATGACCCCGCAGCACGGGACGCGGGTCGTCCTCGAGCGCCCGCTGGCTCCGGCCGCCTAGGTCGCCGCCCCCTCGGCTTCCCGCTGCGCTTCCTCCCACTCCGCGTACAGCTCCTCCACCGCGGCCTTCGCCTCTGCGTGGCGCTTTGTCGCCCGCTCGACCCGGCCGGGGCTCGACCAGGCCGCGGGGTCGGCGAGCTCGTCCTCGAGTTGGCGCAGCTTCGCCTCGGCCCGCTCGATCCGGTCCTCCAGCTTCGCCGCCTTGCGGGCGGCTTTCTGGGCCGGCTTGGTCGCGCTGTACTTCTTGGCGCCGCCGGCGGGCTTCGCGGTCGCCTCGGCCTCGGATTCCTTTTCGTCGCGCCGCCGCTGGTACTCGGCCCAGCCGCTCGGGTGGCTCTCCAGGCGGCCGCCCTCGCAGACGAGGGTGCGGCTGCCGACCGCCTCCAGCAGCGCCCGGTCGTGGGAGACGAGCAGGACTGCGCCCTCGAACTCGGTCAGCGCGTCCTCGAGCGCCTCGCGGCTCTCGATGTCGAGGTGGTTGGTGGGCTCGTCGAGGACGAGGACGTTGGCGCCGGAGGCGACGAGGATCGCCAGCGAGAGCCGCCGCTGCTCGCCTCCGGAGATGTCGGAGAGCTGCTTCTCCACCTCCGCCCCGGAGAAGAGGAAGCCGCCGAGCAGGGCGCGGGCCTGGTTCTCCGTCAGCCCCGTCTCCCGCTTCGCCGCGTCGAGGACGGTGCCGCCGCCGGCCGCGGTCTCGGCGTGCTGGGAGAGGTAGCCGATCTTGACGTTGTGGCCGGTGCGGACGCTGCCGGCGGCGGGGTCGCGGTTGCCGGCGAGGGTCTCGATCAGGGTCGTCTTGCCGGCCCCGTTCGGCCCGACCAGGACCACGTGTTCCTCGCGCTCGACTTCCAGGTTCGCCCCCTCCAGCAGCGTCCGCCCCGGCACCTCGAGCTTGCCGTTGACGAGTTTCAGGACCACCCGCCCCGGCCGCTCGGGCGGCTTGAAGTGGAAGCGCAGCTGGCGGGCGTCTCGCTTTTCGCTCGCCGGCCCTTCGCGCTTGGCTTTCTCGATCATCTTCACCCGCGACTGCGCCTGGCGCGCCTTCGTCGCCTTGTAGCGGAAGCGCTCGACGAAGCGCTCCATCCGCGTGATCTCCGCCTGCTGGCGCTCGATCGCTTTGCCGAGGGCGATCTGGCGCACCGCCTGCTCCTGGCGCCAGGCATGCCAGGGGCCGGCGAAGAAGCGGGCGCGCCCGGCCTCCAGCTCCAGCACCGAGGTTCCGACCGCCTCCAGGAACCAGCGGTCATGGGCGACGAGGACGACGGCGGCGTCGAGGTCGACCAGATAGCGCTCGAGCCACTCCAGCGAGGGAATGTCGAGATGGTTGGTCGGCTCGTCGAGCAGCAGCAGGTCGGGGCGGGTGGCGAGGGCGCGGGCCAGCGAGGCGCGGGTCAGCTCGCCGCCGGAGAAGGTGTTGAGCGGGCGCCCGGCCTGCTCGGCCTCGAAGCCGAGCCCGCGGAGGACGGCGAGGACGTCGTCGCGCCAGCGGTAGCCACCGCCGGCTTCGAGCCGCTGCTGGGCGGCGGCGTAGGCCCGCATCGTCTCCTCGCCCGCCTCGCCCGCCATCTCCCCCTCCAGCCGCTCCAGCTCGGCCTCGGTCTCGAGCATGTCGGTGCGGCCGGAGAAGACGTACTCGCCCAGTGTCATCTGCGATTCCCGCGGCGGCCGCTGGTCGTGCAGCGCCACCCGCGCCCCCCGCTGGACCGTCAGCGACCCCGAGTCCGGCGCCAGCTCGCCCGCCAGCACCCGCAGCAGCGTCGACTTGCCGGCGCCGTTGCGGCCTGAGAGCGTCATCCGTTCGCGCGGCTCCAGCTTGAAGGAGACCTCCTCGAAGAGGTGCCTGCCGCCGACGTAGACGTCGAGCGAGGTTGCGGTCGCGATTGCCATGGCGTCGTCAAGCGTAAGCTGACGGCGTGGAGCGAGCCGAGCTGCGGGCGATCCAGGCGCCGCTGAAGGAGCGCTACGAGCAATCGCCGGAGAGCGCCCTGGTCACCCTGGAGGCCGAGGGGACGCTGGGCGAAGGCGTCTCCTGCTCGGTCCAGACGGGCCGGGCGATCGCCGAGGCGGGGCTGCATCCGGCCACCGGTGGCGACGGGACCCTGCTCTGCTCCGGCGACATGCTGCTGGAGGCGCTCGCGGCCTGCGCCGGCGTCACCCTGCGGGCGGTCGCAACCTCGCTCGGAATCGCAGTCGAGGGCGGGCGTGTCCACGCCGAGGGCGACCTCGACTTTCGCGGCACCCTTGCCGTCGGACGCGAGGCACCGGTCGGCTTCCGCTCGATCCGCCTCCGCTTCGAGCTCGAGACCGACGCGGACCAAGACCAGCTCGACACCCTCCTGAAGCTGACCGAGCGTTACTGCGTCGTCTTCCAGACCCTGGCGACGCCACCGGAGCTCTCGGCGACGCTGGCCTGAGTGCCCCGGGCCGCGATCTGCTCGACGGTCCCCATCGTCCTGATCGTTCCTTCTCCTAATGCTGCATCGAGCGCCTTCAGGTCGAGGTCGGATTCGCTGATCCCGCCGCTCGGCAACCAGTACAGCTCACGACCCTCGAGCGCCAACAGGTCCTCCTCGCTCGCCATCGAGAGGACCTTCATCCTGGCCGTCGCGCTCGGCTTCTTCTTCAGGAAGGAGACCTGCAGCTTGCCCTTCGACTTCGCCACCGCCTTGGCATCGAAAGGCCGGTGCGCCGCCACCGCCGCGACCTCCTCGTCGCTGCGCAGGAACACCGGCACCTCGTAGCCGAGCCTCTCCCCCAGCTCTGCTTCGACCCGCGCCGCCAGCTTCGACTCCGCCTCCCGCTTCGGCGTCGCGAAGGTCACGTTGCCGCTGGCGCGGAAGGTCGACACCTCCTCGAGCCCGATCTCCTCGAAATGCCGCCGCAGCTCCTCGTTCTTGACCCGCCGCCCACCGAGGTTCATCCCGCGCAGGAAGGCGACGTAGCGGTCCATCTGCTCGACACTAGCGACGATAGGCATCCGTCCCGCATACCGGGACAATTGGCAAGTGGACGACATCCTGCCCGACGTGCTCGCTCCCGACCTGAGGCTGGTCTTCTGCGGCAACGCGGCGGGCAAGGTGTCGGCGCGGAGGGGGGCGCCTTTCGCGGGCCCCGGCAACTACTTCTGGCCGGTCCTGCACGAAGTCGGGCTGACTCCAGTGCTTCTCGCGCCAGCTGAATTCCGGCGCCTGCCCGAGTTCGGCCTCGGACTGACCGACGCCTGCAAGTCCCGCTTCGGCTCCGATGCCGAAGTCGGAACGGGAGATCACGATCCCGAACGGGTCCGGCGCTCGGTCCACACCTTCGCCCCGGAGCATTTTGCCTTCGTCGGCAAACAGGCAGCGAGGATCGTCCTCGGCCGCCCCGTCGACTACGGCCGCCAACCAGAGCAGCTTGGAGATTCCCAGGCCTGGGTCATGCCCTCTACCTCCGGCCTCGCGCGTCGCTTCTGGAGCGTCGAGCCCTGGCGGCAGCTCGCCGATGCGGTGACGGGAACCTAGCTCCGGCGGAAGCCCACGGCGCGTGGTCGGTTCCGAGGCCGACGCTCCCTCACACTCCTGCGGATTCTCTCCAGAGCCTTGTCCAGCCGCCACTCTGTCGGCGTGCGCAATCCCTTCGCCTTGTTGCATCGCCGGCAGGCGGCGACGAGGTTCGTGGGGACGGTTGCACCACCGCGAGCCCTGGGGTCGACGTGATCGACCTCGGCGGTCTCGGTACCGCAGTACGCGCAGCTCCAGCCGTCGCGCTCGAGAACGGCGCCGCGGAGGATCGGGTGGATGCGTCGCTGGGCCGGGTCGGCAGCAGCCGGGTCCCAGTGCAGGAGCGGATTGGAAGCTGAGGGAATTCGCATGGAGAGATAGGACCGCCCCGCCACGGTCCCTGGCAAGAACCCAGCTTCCGAACCAAGGTTTCGCTCGGGTGGAAAAAGAGAGGGGCGCCGGAGCGCCCCTCTTACCCTCGTGCCTAGTGGCGAGGGGGGTCGCGGTCGTCGCGGTCGGCGTCGTACGGCTCGCGGGAGCCGGACTTGGCGAGGCCGCGGCTGACCATGTAGCCGACGGCGACGATGGCGACGTAGAGCCACGCCTGGCGGGCGATGAACTCGTCGGTGCCGGGCGCGGTGTCGCCGCCCTTGATCGCCGCTGCGGCGACGAGGATGCCGACGATGACAACCACCATCGCCCAGAACTCGGTCGTCTTGAACGCCTGTTTCGTCTCGGTCGCGAGACGGCGAACCTTGCCGCGGCTGGCGTTGCGATCGATGCCTGCGCCGGCGCTGCCGGCACGGGTAGTTGCTGACTCCATGGTTGATCCTCCTAGATGGATTTGGCTGATCCCAAGCTCGGCCAAGCCCGTCCGGACGAGACGGCGCAACCTCGGGTGAACAAGAGCAGCTCCGGGAGGTGTATCCCTGCGACTGGCACGGTGAACCCTGGCGATCCACTCTCGGAGCACATGCCGGGTACCCAGGCCTTTGCAAAGGGAAACCATTGCGGGAGTACGACGAAGCCTCCGGTGGGGGCTCGTCTTGATGGAGGCGCCGAGATTCGAACTCGGATCCGCGGACGCGGTGCGAGGGTGTCTACAGGTTTAGCTGGCGCTTGATTCTCGTCTCCCGGGGTCCGCGCCAGCGGGCACTGCGGGAGATAAAGCCCCTTCGATGTTCCCTGGCGGTCAGGGCCGTCCGCCTGGGTGAGCCCACTTCTGAAGCCGGTGCCCCTCCCCGTGGGCGAGGGAGGACCGACTCTCACAGCGCTTAGCTTCTAACTAAGCGGCGAGGGCGAACTCATGGTCCGCACGTATTGGTTTGTGCTGGGGTTTAACGAGGCCTCCAGCAACCTCGACCTGCAACCGTTCGCACGAGTCGACCACGTCGAAGCCTGTCGCCCCCGTGCTCGGGAATGCCCTCCAATTGTAGGGCGTCGGCGCGCTCGGCCTGTGATGATGGAGCGCGTGAGCGAGCGCAGCTACGACGCGATCGTGCTCGGGGCCGGCCCCGCGGGCGAGGTCTGCGCCGGCCGCCTCGCCGACGCCGGCTGGAAGGTGGCGATCGTCGAGCGCGACCTCATCGGCGGCGAATGCTCCTACTACGCCTGCATGCCCTCGAAGGCGCTGCTGCGCCCGGCCGACGTGCTGGCCGAGGCGAAGCGGATCCCCGGCGTCCCCACCGGCCACGAGGAGCTGGAGACGGCGGCGGTGCTCGCCCGGCGCGACGAGGTGATCCACGACCAGGACGACTCCGGCCAGCTGCCCTGGCTGGAAGAGCGCGACATCGACCTGATCCGCGGCAGCGCCCGCTTCGAGGGCGAGCGGCGGATCGCCGTCGACGAACACACGCTGGTCGGCGAGAAGGCGGTCGTCGTCGCCACCGGGAGCAAGGCGGCGATGCCGCCGATCGAAGGCCTCGACGAGATCGACCCCTGGAACAACCGCAACGCCACCACCGCGAAGCTGCTGCCCGAGAGCATGGTCGTGCTCGGCGGCGGACCGGTCGGCAGCGAGCTCGCCCAGGCCTGGGCCAGCCTCGGCAGCGAGGTGACCCTGGTCGAGGGCGCCGAGCACCTGCTCTCGCGCGAGGAACCGTTCGCCGGCGAGGAAGTCGCCGAGGCGCTGACGGAGCGGTTCGGGGTCGACGTCCGCACCGGCTCGAAGATCGAAAGCGTGGCCGCCGGCGAAGACGGCCGCGGTATCGTCGCCCGCCTCGAGAGCGGCGAGATGATCGAGGCAGCCGAGATCCTGATCGCGGTCGGCCGCGTCCCCCACACGATCGACCTCGATCTCGAGGCCGCGGACGTCGAGGCGGACGACCATGGCTTTCTCGAGACCGACAAGCGGATGCGGGTCGGCGGTCGCGACTGGCTCTACGCGATCGGCGACGTCAACGGCCGCGCCCTCTTCACCCACATGGGCAAGTACCACGCCTGGGTCGCGGCCGAGAACCTGCTCGGACGGGAGACCGAGGCAGTCGCCGAAACGATCGGCTCCCCCCGGGTCACCTTCACCGACCCCCAGGTCGCCGCCGCCGGCAAGACGCTGGAGCAGGCGCGGGAGGCCGGGATAGAGGCACGCGCCGTCGACGCTCCCACCGACGGCACCCCCGGCGCCAGCTTCCAGGGCAAGGACACCGGCGGTACCTCGCGGCTGATCGTCGATCAGGCCAGGCAAACGATCGTCGGCGCCACCTTCACCGGGTTCGAGACCGCCGACTTCCTCCAAGCCGCGACCATGGCGATCCTCGGTGAGATCCCCCTCTCCAAGCTGAGGCACGCGATCGCTCCCTACCCGACCCGCAGCGAGGTCTGGCTGAAGCTGCTGGAGAAGGCCGAAGAAGACCCCGACTAGACCGTCGCGCGCTGCTTCAGGTCTTCCAGCAACTCGACCGGGAAGCCGGCGACCTGGTCGAGGTCGTCGACCGATTTGAAGCCGCCGAGGCGCTCGCGGTGGGCGAGCAGGCGGGTCGCCTGGGTCACCGAGAGGTTCTGCTCGCGCAGCTGCTCGAAGGTGATCGTGTTGAGGTTGACCTGCTCGCCGCCCGAGGGGGCACCGAAGCTCGGAGGCGCGGCCGGCTCTGCCGCGAGAGGCTGCGGCGGCGGAGGGGTCGGCGGTGCAAATGGCTCTGCCGGTGGCGGAGGCGGGGTCGGCGGGGAGAAGGACTCGGCCGGTGGCGGCGGGGTCGCCGGGAAGGACTGGGTGTCGGCGGGGGTCGGAGGCGGCGTCGGCGGTGAGAACGACTGGACCGGCGGAGGCGGTGGGGTCGGCGGCGCGAAGGACTGCTGCGGCTCGGGGGCGGCGGGCGGGGGCGGAACCGGCGCAGCCTGGCCACCCTGCACCGAGCGGACCACGTTCTGCTCGGCCTCGGCGGCCCGGCGCTCTGCCTCGCGCGCCCGCTCTTCGGCTTCGGCGACGCTGCGGCGCATCTCCTCCAGGCGGCGATCCTGCGCTTCCTCCTCGGCGCGGCGCTGCTCCAGCCGCTGCGCCTCGGCGGCGCGCTCTTCGGCGGCTTTCGTCCGTTCCTCGACCTGGCGCAGGCGCTCCTCGGCCTCTTTCATCGCCCGCTCGCGCGCCTGCCGTTCGTCCTCGAGGCGCTGCTCGGCGGTGCGGAGGTCGACGGGCGGTGCCGGGACCCCCTGCGGAACCCCAGGTTGCGCGTCCTGGATCGGCGGCGCCCCTAGCTGCTGGTCGGCCTGGGCGCCGATCCGCTGGGTCTCGGCGCGGACCTCCTCGACCCTGTCGCGCACCCGCTGTTCGGCGGCGCGGGGATCGTAGTCGCCCGGCGCGGGCGTTCCGCCGGGAACGGGCGGGGGCGGCACCGAGGGCACGGCGCTGAGGCCGCCGGCCTGCGGCTGCGCGGTCGTCGCCTCCTCCCAGGGCGGCAGCTGCCCCGAGGGCGGCACCTGGCCGCTCGCCTGGGCCTCGGCCACAGCGCGTTCGTTCGCTTCGCGAGCAGCCGCCAGCCGCTGCTCGGCCAGCGCCGCCTCGCGCTTCTGCTTGCCGGTCCCGATCTTGATCCCGAAGAACTTGCGCTGCTTCGGCGCTGCCGCGGGAGCGTCCGGAGCTCCACCCGCCGCCGGGGCGGGAGCCGCGCCGCCGCGCTTCTGCGCCTTGCGCTGCGCCCGCTCTTCCTTGCGGCGCTGCAGCTCGGCCTTGCGGGCTTCGCGCATCTGCAGTCGTTTCTGCTGCTGTTCGGCCCGCTGGCGCCGCTTGCGGTCCTTTGCCGACTCGCCGGCCGGGGCCTGACCCACGACCGGGGGCGGGGTCGAGACGCCGGGCGGGGGCACCGAATGGCCCGGCGCCGCGGCAGCCGCGGGGGCTGCGGCGACGGGCGCCGCCGCCGGCATCGCGGTCGTCTCCTGGGTGGGGGGAGCGGCGGGCGCACCGGCTCCAGGTCCCCCCGGCTGGGCCGCCTGCTTCTGCTCCTTCTCCTTCGCCCGGCGTTGGCTGATCCGCACGATCAGCAGCAACAGCAGGATCGCCGCCAACAGGGCGCCGACGAAGTAGGCGGTGTTTTCGCTGACGTAGTCGCTCGCCTTTTCCGGAAAGGAGTCGGCGCCGGCCTGCGCAGGGGCCACCATGAGCACCGCGATCATCCCAGCGACGGCGGCGGGGATTCTCTTCCGGGTCCGCATCGCCCTGCATCCTTGCATGTGATTCGGCAGTTTCAACTTCAACGCATCCTTCCCTTGAACTCGCGCTCGACCTCTCTGCGGACGTCCCGGTCGGCGATCTCCCGCCGCCGGTCGCGACCCTCCTTGTTTCGCGCTAAAGCCAGCTCCACCTTTGCCCGCGGGCCTTTGAAATAGATCCTGGTCGGGATCAGCGTCAGGCCTTTCTGGGCGGTTTTACCGACCAGGCGCTCGATCTCCTCCTTGTGCAGCAGCAGCTTGCGCGGCCGCTCGGCCGCGTGGGCGTCGACGGCGGAGTACTCGTAGGGCGGGATATGCAGCTTGCGGAGCCAAACCTCGCCCCCGTCGACGACCGCGTAGGCGTCGGTCATCTGCGCTTTGCCGCTGCGCAGCGCCTTCACCTCGGAGCCCTGCAGGACGATCCCGGCCTCCATCTTCTCGACCCACTCGAATTTGTGGCGGGCCCGCCTGTTCGTGACGACGTCCCCGGAGGCCGGCTCCCTTTTCTTCTTCTGCTTCTTGGCCATCGCTCAGGCCGCCTTCCCGACCGGCTCCAACTCCGCCCTGCCGCGGGGCGCGTCGACCCCGGCGACGCGGACGGATATCGGATCCCCTAGCCGCACCCGCGCCCCCGACTCGCGCCCGACCAGCGCCACCTCGGCCTCGTCGAGCTTGTAGTACTCGCCGGGCAGCCGCCGCGCCGGCAGCATCCCCTCGTAGACGTCGCCGAGCTCGCCACCGAAGGAGACGAAGGCGGCGGAGCGGATCACCCCGGAGACCTCACCCTCGAAGACCGCATCGAGCCCCCGCTCGCCCAGCTCCCGTTCCAGCAGGTAGGCGGCGCAGACGTCGTCGGCATGGCGCTCGATCTGCATCGACTCGCGCTCGCTCGCCGAACAGTCGGCGGCGGCGTCGCGCGCCTGCGCCGGCGTCGGCGCCTCCTCCCCCTCGCCCAGCAGCGCCAGCAGCGCCCGGTGGCAGACGAGGTCCGGGTAGCGCCGGATCGGCGAGGTGAAGTGGCAGTAGGCGGAGCTGCCGAGGCCGGCGTGGCCGATGTTCCGCTCGCTGTAATAGGCCTGCTTCAGGGATCTGAGCACGAGCGAGGTATACGCCTCCTGCCCGTGCCCGCGTCGGGCGGCCTCGCGCCGCACCAGGCGGCTCGCTTCGGCGGCGAGGTGACCAGCCTCCTGCGGCGAGAGTCCCCGGCCCAGGGGCGGGGTCGGCACCCCGAGCGCCGAGAGCTGCTCGAGCAGGCGCTCGACCCGGGCCGCGTCGGGCTGGGCGTGGACGCGGTAGATCGCCGGCACCCGCTCCCGCTCCAGCAGCTCGGCGACCTGCTCGTTGTTGAGGATCATCAGCCGCTCGATCAGCCGGTGCGCCTCCGTCTGGGCGACGGCGTGGGCGGCGACGACGTTCCCCTCGGCGTCGAACTCGAACTCGGGCTCGCGCGATTCGACGTCGAGGCTGCTGCTGCCGCGGTGCTCCCCGAGCCCGGCCGCGATCTCGCGGGCGGCGGCGAGCGGTTCTGCCACCTCGGCCGGCGGCCGTTCGCGGCCGGCGAAGATCCGGTCGAGCTGGTCGTAGTCGAGGCGGGCGTCGGAGCGGATCCGGCTGCGATAGAAGCGCGCCTTCCGCGGCCTCATCCCCGGCCCCAACTCGACCTCGGTGGTAACCGCCAGCCGCTCCACGCCGGGCGCCAGGCTGCAGGCTTCGCTGGAGAGCGCATGCGGCAGCATCGGCTCCACGGTGCCGGGGACGTAGGTGCTGTTGCCGCGCCGCCGTGCCTCCTGGTCGAGCAGCGAGCCCGGCTTGACGTGGGCGGCGACGTCGGCGATGTGGATCCAGACCCGGCCCCCGTCCCCCTCGAGCTGGGCGGAGACGGCGTCGTCGAAGTCGCGCGCGGTCGCCGGGTCGACGGTGAAGGTCGCGAGCGCGGTGAGGTCGCGCCGGGGACCGCTCTCCCGCTCCGCCCACTTCACCGCTTCCCTCGCTTCCCCCTCGACCGTGGGCCGGAAGCCGCGGAACCCGAGCTCGTCCTTCAGCAGCCCTTCGACCGTGTCCCGCGCCGGCATCAGCCGCCGACCTGGCCGGCAAGCACGCCGAGGGCGCGCTCCCTGGCCTCGTCGGCTTTCGTCTTCGGATCGTCGGCGACCTCGACGTCGGGGTGGATGCCGTGGCTCTTCGCCAGGTTGACCCCTTCCGGCGTGAAGAACTCGCCTACCGAGAGCTTGAGGGCGCCGCCGTTGGCGAGGTTCTGCTCCTCCTGGAACAGGCCCTTCCCGTAGGAGCGGGTGCCGACCACGGTCGCGCCGGCGTCGTCGGCCAGCGCCGCGGTGAGGATCTCCGCCGCCGAGGCGGAGCCACCGTCGACCAGGACGACGACGGGAAGATCAGTGCTCGGGTCTCCCGGGGTCTCGTGGACGCTGTTCCCCTGGGTCCGCGAGCGCGTCCTCACCACCACTTCGCCCTTCGGCAGGAACACGTTGGCGCTGAGGACCGCCTCGTCGAGCAGGCCGCCGGGATTGTGGCGGAGGTCGAGGACGATCCCTTCCGCACCTTCCCGTTCCACCTTCCCGACCCCGCGTGCGAGCTGGGCGTGGGCGTCTTCGCTGAAGCTGAGCATGCGGACGTAGCCGAGCTTCTTTCCTCCCACCTTCTCGGCGCTGCTGCTGACGTTGGGGAACGACACTTGGGCCCGAGTGATCGTCAGTTCTCGCGTCTCGCCCGTCTTGGCGTCGCGGACGCCGAGGGTCACCTGGGTCCCTTCCGGCCCGACCACTTCGTCGCGGATTTCGGACGAGTCGCGCTTGCCGATCGGCTTCCCTTCCACCGAAACCAGCGTGTCCCCCGCTTCCAGTCCGGCCGCTTCGGCCGGGGAGCCGCGGAAGACCCTGACGATTTCCGAGCCGGCCTTCACCCGTTTGATTTCCACCCCGATCCCCGAGAAGTGGCCTTCAATCTGCTCGTTGAAGCTTTCCCGCGCCTCCGGGGAGAAGTATTCGGAGTAGCGATCCTCCTTGTTGCTCTGGCGAAGCCGCTTCACCATCCCCTGCAGGGATGCGTTGCTGAGCTCCTCGCCGCCGACCGAGCGGTAGTAGCTGCCTTCGATCGCTTCCGCCGCTTCGGCGGTCAGGCCGCCCGCTTCCTCGACGAAGACATCGCGCAGCGGTTCCGGCAGCGAGTTCGGGTGCCCGCCCAGCCAGAGCCCGGCGGCGGCCACGGCGACCAGCGCCGCCGCGAAGGCCACGGCCCCGCGCGCGCTCACGCCCGCCTCAGACCTTGAGGAAGCGCCGCAGCGTCACGCCGGAGCCGATCGTCGAGACGACGATCGAGGCGGCGAAGAGGATCGCGACCAGGGCCGGGAAGCCCAGGGTCGAGTTGTTCTGCGCCGAGAGGACGCTGATCGAGCTGCTGAGGGGGTCGACGACGGTGATCTTGCCCAGCCACAGGATCAGTATGGCCAGCAGCCCGCCGACGAAGCCGACGACCACTCCCTCGATCATGAACGGCCAGCGGATGAACCAGCGGGTGGCGCCGACCAGGCGCATCACCTCGACCTCGCGGCGGCGGGTGTAGATCGAGAGCCGGATCGTGTTGCCGACCAGCATCAGCGACGCCAGCACCAGCAGGGCCGTGATCACGGTGAGGACGATCTTCAGCGCGCTCGTCACCTGCTCGATCTTCGCCGAGGACTGCTGGCGGTCGAACGGTTTGACGATGATCGAGGAGATCGGTTCCCCCTTCGGCCCCTGCGGATAGACGGCGGCGCGGATCGAGGGCAGGTTGGCGGCATCGTCGGCCTTGACTTCGAAACTGTTGGGCAGCGGGTTGACGTGCAGCTCTTCGACGATCGAGTCGTCCTTCAGTTCGCCCTTCAGCGTCGCCAGCGCTTCGTCCTTGCCGATGAAGGTGACTTCGGCGACGTGCGGGATCGCTTCCAGCTTCCCTTTCAGGGCGGCGATTTCGGCCTTGGTCGCGTCGTCGTAGAGCTCGTACTGGACGTTCAGCTGGTCGCGCACTTCCTCGCTCTTGCCCTGGGCGGTCTGGAAGATCGGGATCAGCATCCCGAGCAGGACGACGGTGACGACCGTGGTCACGATCGCCGCCAGACTGGGGGCGCCGTTGCGCTTCAGCGCGCGCAGGGCCTCCTGGAAGAAGAAGATCAGGCGTCCCATCTCAGCTCAGGTGGTCGTGGTCGGAGTGGCCGTTAGTGCGGGTGTCGCCGTCGGGGCCGACGCCCATCCCAGCCCGCATCCGCAGGCCGAATTCGGTCGTCGACTCCTCGGTGTAGCCGCCGGAGACCTCGTCGCGGACGACGCGGCCCTCGTAAAGCTCGACCACGCGCCGCTGCATGTTGTCAACCATCTCGCGGTCATGGGTGACGACGACGACCGTCGTCCCCGCCTTGTTGATTCGATAGAGCAGCTGCATGATTCCGATCGAGGTGACCGGGTCGAGGTTTCCGCTCGGCTCGTCGGCCAGCAGCAGCGGCGGGTGGTTGACGAAGGCGCGGGCGACCGAGACGCGCTGCTGCTCGCCGCCGGAGAGCTGGTCGGGGTAGCTGTGGAGCTTGGTCGAGAGCCCGACCAGGCGCAGCGTCTGCGGCACCTGCTCGCGGATTTCGGCGCGACTGGCGCCGATCACCTGCAGGGCGTAGGCGACGTTGTCGTAGACGGTCCGGTCGGGCAGCAGCTTGAAGTCCTGGAAGACGGTGCCGATGTTGCGGCGCAGCAGCGGGATCTTCTTCTCCGGCAGCTTGCCGATGTCTTTGCCGGCGATCTTGACCGAGCCTTCGCTGGCGGTGAGCTCCCGGATCAGCATCTTGATCAGCGTCGACTTGCCGCACCCGGTCGGGCCGACGAGGAAGACAAACTCGCCGCGGCCGATCGCCAGGTTGACCCGGTCGAGCGCCATGTGGCCGCCCGGGTAGACCTTGGTCACGTCGCTCAGCTCGATGATCGGGGCGCGGCGCCCACGGGGGCGTCGCGGCTCCTCGGAGCCTTGGTCTTTCTTTCTGCGTAGAGCCATCAGTCGGGTGCCTTCTGCGAAGACAGGGTGACTCCTGCGCCCCCTCGACCCCGCAAGATCCCGCCCACGCAGGCGATCTTTCAAACCGTGTCGTAGAGGGTGTCGGCGAGCGGTTGGCGGGCGCGCCGGCGGGCGGCGAGGCGGCGGCGTTCGCTGCTGCGGCGGGCGGCCCCGAGGCGGTAGACGAAGAGGATCGCGATCGGCACCGCGGTCACCGCGGCGAAGCCGAGGAAGAGCAGCGAGCCGGCGTCGCTGCCGGCGCCGAGGGCGTGGAAGAGGCCGAGGACGTAGACGGCGATAGTCGCCCGGTGCGCCTGGCGCCAGAGCCGGGGGCCGATCCGCCGCCGGAGGTAGAAGCTGAGCCCGAGCAGGAAGGCCAGGTAGGCGGCGATCACGCCGATCCCGTTCCAGAGACGGTTGAGGCCGAGGGCGAAGGGCACCACCACGCCGGCCACCCCCGGCTGCAGCCAGGGATCGGCGAAGACGGCGACGACGTGGATGGCGATCGCGACCAGGGCGGCAAGCGCGGTCTGCTCGTGCAGGGCCCGCATCGTCCTCGTGAACTCGGGGTTGCGGACCGGCTTGCCGGCCATCGTCAGGCCGAGGAAGACGGAGACGGTGACGAGGACGAAGGCGACGATCGCCGAGCTGCGGCTGACGATCCACCAGCCCTGGGTCGAGAGCGTGTGCGGGATCGCTTCGATCACGAGCTGGAGGTGACGACCGGCGGGACTTCTTCGACTTCGGGTTCGACGTATTCGGGTTCGGGTTCCGGTTCGAGGTATTCGGCTTCCGGTTCCACGTATTCGGCCGCCGGTTCTTCCGGTTCGGCGTATTCGCCCGGCGTTTCTTCGCCCGCTCCGGCAGGCGGGTCGGTCTTCGCTTCGGCCGGCCGCGCCGCCGTCCGGTTCTTCCCGACCGGAGTGCTCGCGGCGGCGCTGAGCTCGAAGGTCAGCACCGCGAAGAGGACGACGAAGAGGGCCAGCGAGCCGATGACGACTGCGCGGGGGCGCGGAGAGGTCATGGATCGAGGATTCGCCAGCTCCCTAAAGCCTCCCTGAAGCAAGGGGGAGGTTTTGCCAAGGCTTTACCTAGGGGAAGACGGTCTCCCCCGTCGCCTGCGCGACGATCGAGATGGCGACGGCGGGGCAGGCTTCGGCCGCCTCCAGGATCAGGTCGTCCGGGCCGGTGCCGACCACGACCGCGGTGTCGTCGAGGTGGAAGACCTGCGGGGCGATGTCTACGCAGTCGCCGTGGGCGCTGCACTCGTTCGGGTCGACTACGGGCACGTAGGTCATGCCGGGACCTCCTCCTCTTCCCGGGTCGCCTGATGGGCGGCCTCGATCTGCTTGCGAAGCGCGGGGATCGACCGCGGCCGGCCGACCGTCAGGCCGGCGACGGTTCTCCCCTCTCGGGCAAACACGGCTTCGAAGTCACGGGCCGCCGGGTCGCCCTGAACGGCGACGGCGTCGGCCAGGTGGGGATGCCCCACCGACTGGATGCGGACCCCGTACTGGTCGCTCCAGAAGCTCGGCAGCGGCGGCGTCCCCGGCTCCTCGCCGAGCATCGCCCTGGCCGCGGCGGCTCCCTGCCAGGCGGCGGCGTCCCAATGCTCGGTGCGGGCGTGAACCCGGAAGCGCGGGTCGAAAGGAAGCGCGACATCGCCGGCTGCGAAGACGCCGGGCAGCGCCGTTCGGCCGCCTGGGTCGACCTCCACCCCGGCCTTGCCGAAGCCGCTGCGCCGTAGCCACCCGGTCGCCGGCGCGGTGCCGATCCCGACCGCGACGGCGTCGCACTCGATCCTCGTCCCGTCGGCGAGCAGCAGCTGCTCGACGCGCCGCCTGCCGCGCGCCTCCTCGAGCAGCGCCCCGGTCAGCAGCCGCGCCCCGGCTTCGACGTGCAGGTCCCCGAACCAGCGCCCGAGCTCGGCGCCGAGGATCGGCGCCAGCGGCACCTCCATCGCCTCGACGACGGTCACCTCGGCCCCGAGCCCCAGCGCCGTCGCCGCCACCTCCTGGCCGATGAACCCGGCGCCGACGATCGCCAGTCGCGCGCCTGAGGTCACTTCGGCCCGGAGGCGGCGAGCGTCGGCGAGGTTGCGGAGGTAGTGGACGTTTTCGAAGCCCTCGAGTAGGGGCAGGCGTCGGGGAGCGCCGCCGCTGGCGATCAGCAGGCGTCCGTAGGTCAGCGCCGCGCCATCGGCGAGGGCGACCCGGCGCAAGTCCGGTTCGAGTCGCTCGGCCCGCACTCCGAGCAGCAGCTCGACCTCCTGCTCCGCGTACCAGTCGTCCGCCCGGAAGGCGACCGCGGTCTCCTCCACCGAGCCGGCGAGAATGTCCTTGGATAGCGGCGGTCGGTCGTAGGGCCGCTCGGCCTCGGCGCAGACGATCCGCACCGGCCCCTCATAGCCCCGCCGGCGCAGCGTCTCGGCGCAGCGTTGTCCGGCGAGGCCGCCGCCGACGATGAGGACTCCGTCGTCGGCCATCACGCCTCCTCGAGAAGGGGACCCGCGACCCGGCGGGCGGGCCGCGGCTGGCGCTGCCGCGCCTGCTTCTTGGCCCGGCCGGAGAGCACGCGGTAGACGAAGAGGCCGCCGACGAGGGGCGTCGTCAGCATCACCCACCAGCGGAACCAAACCGCCGAGGCGTCGCTGCCGGCGCCGAGGGCGTGGGTCAGGCCGAGCAGGTAGACGACCACGGTGGCCCGGTGCGCCTTGCGCCAGAGCCTGGCCCCGATCCGCCGACGGGCGTAATAGCTGAGCCCGAGCAGCGCCGCGAGATAGGCGGCGATCACGCCGAGGCCGGTGAAGAGGGTCTTGTAGCCGAGGGCGAACGGGACCGTGACGCCGGCGACCCCCGGGTGCAGCCAGGGGTCGCCGAGCAGGGCGATCCCGTGGACGGCGATCGCGACGAGGCCGGCCAGCGCCGTCTGCTCGTGCACCGCCAGCAGCTTCTTCGCGAAGCCGGGACGGCGCATCAGCTTGCCGGACATCGTCAGCCCGAGCAACACGGAGACGGTGACGAGGACCAGCGCGACCAGGCCCGAGGCGCGGCTGGCCAGCCACCAGCCGTGGGACTGGATCGCTTCGAGGGGGCCGGCGCTCACCGGTTCACCTGCGGGATTCGGATCCGCGGGGCGACAGCGAGCGCACCGACCAGCTCGACTCGGCCGCTGTCGTGGATGAGGAAGCCGCCGCGCTCGGCGAGGACCTCGCGCCCGCCCTCGGGACCGGAGAGGAGCGCCGCCTTGGAGAGGGTCTCCGCCTCCAGGGCGCTGTCGCCGAGGGCGGTGGCGCCGACCAGGCCGGTCCAGGCCGGCTCGCCGCTGTCGGGGTCGAGCAGGTGGTGGGCGAAGCGACCCCCGGCGTCGCGCCAGATCCGCACGTTGATCCCCGAGGTGGCGACCCCGCCGGAGCCGAGCCGCAGGACGTGGGCGCGGCCTCCGGTGATCGGGTGTTCGACGAAGACCTCGTAGGGGTGCACCAGGGCATCGGCGCCGCCGATGCGGATGTCGCCGCCGCAGTCGACGATGAAGCGCGAGTAGCCCCGCAGGGTCGCCGCGACCATGTCGGCAGCGAGGCCCTTGCCGGTGCCGCCGCTGTCGAAGCGCAGGCCCGGTGGGCGGACCACCTCCCCCGCCGCGTCGTCGACGGCGAACTCGCGCCAGCGGCGGTCGTGGCGGGGCCGCGCCGGTCGCCGGGACGGCGCCTCGGCGAGCGCCTCGCCCAGCGGCAGCCCGGCCATCCCGGCCCGCGAGGCGACGTAGCCGGCGTCCTCGATCTCGCCGAGGAGGGTGGGGTCGACGAGCCCGTCGCTGCGCTCGGCGGCATAGACGCCGGCTTCGACCGCGCGGCGCATCAGCTCCGAGGCCGGCACCCGCGGGCGCGGGTCGGCGTTCAGCCGGGAGAGCTCGCTGTCGGGCTTGAAGCGGGAGAGCGTCGCGTCGAAGTCCTCGACGAAGCGCCGCGCCTGCTCGGCGGCGGTCGCCGCCGGAGGCATTCCCGGCCCCGGCTCGCCGACCAGCAGCCGCACGTGGCTGCCCATCGCCTGGAAGGTGAGATCGTGTTCGCTCATCAGGAGGCGCCCGTCACCACCGGTTCGGCGCCGGCTGAGTAGGAGGAGCTGCTCACGGGTCCGCTGCTGACCGTGTTCCGCCCGGGGCTGGGGACGATCGTCGTCACCACCCGGCGCTTGATCACCTTGCGGACCTGGACCGCGCGGGCGGTCGCCTGGCTCGCCGGCTGTTCGGCCGAGAAGCGGTAGGCGAGCAGGGCGAACAGCGCCGCGAAGAGCACGACCGAAGCCCAGAAGACCAGGCTCGCGGGGGGACGCTTGGAGCGGCTGCGATCAGTCATCTCCGCCGCCCTCGCCGCCGCCACCGCCGCTGACGTCCTCGCTCTCGACCTCGCCGCCGCCACCACCGCCACCGCTGCTGCCCGTCGTGACCGGCGCGCTTTCGCCGCCGCTGGAGCTGGTGATGACGGGGGTGGCTTCTTCGGAGCCGCTGGAGCCGGTAGTCACCGCAGCGGTTTCGGGCGCAGCCGCCGGTTCCACCGGGGCCGCCGCGACCGGGTGCTTGGGCTTCGCGTGCTTGGTGACGTGGACGGTGCGTCGGATCACCTTGGTGTGGACGATCGGCTTGTCCGCCACTGGTTTGCTCGGCGTGCTGCCCCCCTGGCTGAGAGCCAGCCCGGTCAGCCCTCCGAGGACGACGACGGTGGCCCCGGTCGCGAGTTTGACTTTGGCGTTCTTCACGTTGCTCTCCCTCTTCGACTGCTGGCAGGAGCAGTGTGCGGCGGCGCCCTGCAAGCACCGGAAAGCAGGGGGTAAAGCCCTGGCAAAACCTGCGCCGTGCAGGCTCGAACGCCGAGCGCAGGCCCTACAGTTGACCCATGGCCACCCAATCCCCAGGCGGTCGCATCCTCGTCGTCGAGGACGAGGAATCGATCTCCCAGCCGTTCGCCGAGGCGCTGCGGCGGGCGGGCTTCGAAGCCGTCGTCACCGCCACTGCCGCCGGGGCGATCGCCCTCGCCGACTCCGAGGAACCGGACCTGGTGATGCTCGACCTCGCCCTCCCCGACGGCGACGGCCGCGACGTCTGCCGCGAGCTGCGCCGCCGCTCCGACGTGCCGATCGTGATGCTGACCGCGCGCGGGACCGAGATGGACAAGATCGTCGGCCTCGAGCTCGGCGCCGACGACTACGTGGTCAAGCCGTTCAGCGCCGCCGAGGTGATCTCCCGCATCCGTGCCGTCCTGCGGCGCAGCGCCCCGCGCGAGAACGGCGCCGCGACCATGAAGCCGATCACGATCGGGGAGCTGGAGCTGGACAACGCGGCGCGGATCGCCCGCTTCCGCGGCGAGGAGCTCGACCTCTCGCGCAAGGAGTTCGACCTGCTGGCGGTGCTGATGCGCGACGCCGGCCGCGTCGTCACCCGCGAGGACCTGATGTCGGAGGTCTGGGACACCAACTGGTTCGGCTCGACGAAGACGCTCGACGTCCACATCGGCTGGCTGCGGCGCAAGCTCGGCGACGATCCCGCCGACCCGACATACATCGAGACGGTCCGCGGCGTCGGCTTCCGCTTCGCCGCCCCGGAGGAAGAAAAGTAAGCCTCCGGGCGACCCTGCTGCTGGCGCTGGCCTACGTCCTGCTGCTGGCGCTGATCGCCTTCGGCGTGCCGCTGGCGCTGAGCCTGCGCGACCGCGTCGACTCCGAGGTGAAGGGACAGGCGCGCAGCCAGGCCGAGGTGGTCGCGACCAGCGCCACCGAGTTCGTCGACCCGCCGCAGGGGGTGCCGCTGCAGCGGATCGCCGAGCGCTCGGCCGAAAGCGTCCGCGGCCGGGTGATCGTGCTCGACGCCCAGGGCTACCTGCTCGCCGACTCGGCCGGGTCGCCCTCCGGGCGCAGCTACGACGACCGGCCCGAGGTGGAAGCGGCGCTGCAGGGCAACGGCGAGCAGATCACCCGCGGCAGCGAGACCCTGGGCGAAGAAATCCTCGCCACCTCTGTCCCGATCCTCGACCACAACCGCCCGATCGGGGCGGTGCGGATCACCCAGAGCGTCGAGGCGGTGAACAAGGCGGTGAAGACCTCGATCCTCGACATCGCTGCGCTGGCGGCGGTGGTCCTGCTGCTCGGGATCGTCGCCGGCGCCCTGATCGCCCAGCAGATCGCCCGCCCGATCCGCCGCCTCGACAGCGCCGCCCGCCGGGTCGCCGAGGGCAACCTCGACACCACCGTCGCCGTCCAGGGCAGCACCGAGCAGCGCTCCCTGGCGCGCGCCTTCAACGAGATGACGCAGCGGATCAAGCGCCTGCTGCGCGCTCAACAGGACTTCGTCGCCGACGCCTCCCACCAGCTGCGGACGCCGCTGACGGGACTGCGGCTGCGGCTCGAGAACCTCTCCGAAGGCTCCCGGGGCGACGCCCCGACCGAGCGCGAGCTTGGCGCGGCGATGGGCGAGATCGACCGGCTCTCGCTGATCGTCGACGAGCTGCTGATCCTCAGCCGGGCCGGCGAGCACGAACTGCCGGGCGAGCGGCTCGATCTCCACGTGGCGGCACGGCGGGCGGTGGAGCGCTGGCGGGCGAGCGCCGAGGACCGCGGCATCGAGCTCGCGGTCGAGGCCGAGGCCGGCCTCTCCGAGGGCTGGTGCGCGGCGCCCGACCTCGAGCGCTCACTCGACTCGCTGGTCGAGAACGCGCTCACCTACTCGCCCCCGGGCTCGAGCGTGCGCCTGCGGGCCGCCGCCGGCCGGATCGCCGTGCTCGACGAAGGGCCCGGGCTGGCGGCCGGCGAGGAGGAGGCCGTCTTCGAGCGCTTCAGCCGCGGCAGCGCCGCCCGCAGCGGTGCCGCGGGCACGGGCCTCGGGCTTGCGATCGCCCGCGAGCTGACCCGCCAGTGGGGCGGCGAGGTCCGCCTGCGCAACCGCGACGGGGGCGGGCTCGAGGCGACGATCGAGCTGGCGCCGGCGGAGGTGCGCTCGTGAGCCTCTCGGCAACGGCGAAATGGGTCCTGCTCGCCCTTGCCGGCCTGGCGATCGCGATCGCGATCGCGATCGCCGCCGCCAACCTGACCAGCCAGCAGATCGGGATCGCCTCCGAATCGGTCTCGGCCGGCGACGCCCTCGCCCCCGCCCTGCAGGCGCCCGCCGGTAACGGCGGCCCGGGCAAGGAGCCCCCCGGGGAAACGACCACGTCCAAGCCGACGACCAGCGGCGAAGAATCCCCGCCCCCCGAAGCGACCGTCGAAACCCCCGACGACCACGGCGGCGAAGGATCCGACTCCGACAGCGACGACGACTGAGCGCGGCTCAGCCGCCGCCGGCAGGCGGCGGGTCAGTCGCGTAGAGGCGGGTGATCGCCGCGACCAGCTGCTTCTTCTCCTTTGAGGAGAGGCGGGCCGACCCGTGGGCCAGCTTGTACTGGAGGGGCGGCATCTCGCCGCTTTCGACCTTCTCGATCACCTCGCCGGCGTCCGGCTGGGGTTTGTCCCATTCGGAAAAGTTGAGGATGGCGCGGCCGTCTTCGACGTCATGGGTGACCAGCCAGGAGGCGGGCGCGAGGTTCGAATACCAGCGCCAGGTCGTGAGGTTGCTGTGGCAGTCGTAGCAGCCCGCTTCGGCGATCTGCTGACCCGGCCCGGCCGGCCATTTCGCCGCCTGGGTGACGGGCGGGTTGCTGTGGGCGCGGCCGTAGGGGACCAGCTGGATCAGCAGCAGGAAGGCGATGATCCCGAGACCGGACCACTTCAGCGCACGAGTCGAGGGCGGCCACCAGCGCCGCCTGTCTTTTGCCTTGGGGGGCACGGAAGAAGCTTGCCGGTGGCCAGGCAAAGAACGGGTAAAGCAGCCGGAAAGGGATGCGAAAAGTCGTCGGCGCCTGGGGGGATGACCGGTCAGGCGGCGACCGGCTCCCCCGCGGAGCGGTCCGGCAATGGCCGGGCGAGCGGCTGCGCGCTCACCTCGATGACGGGCAGGTCGAGCGTCCGCCGCAAGCGTGCCGGCAACCGCACCGCCAGCCAGCCGGAGATCGTCCTCGGCAGGGTCGAGACGACGATCGCGTCGAACTCGCGCGCATGGAGGGCGTCGCCGACCGCGGCGAAGGGATCCGGGTCGCCGACGATCACCTCTTCGAGCTCGAGGCCCAGGCGACGGATCTGGCCGCCTGCCCGCTCCGCGCGCAGCGCCGCCTCCGACCAGCCGGCTTTCATGTCGGCCGCCCAGGCGAGCCCGTGCGGAACCGCCGGCACCAGCAGCGTGAAGCTGGTAGGCCCCTCTGCAGCACGGCTGCAAAGCGCCTCGATCAGGTCGGGTGAGTCGGCGGTCCGGTTGGCGACCACCAGGACCTTCTGCTTGCTCATCTGAACCCTCCTCTTCCTTTTCCGGGGTTACGGACACACAGTGCCCCGGGTTCGGCAAAGGAAGTGAAAAGGCACTTAAAAGTCGCGTGAAAAACTCAGCCTTTGAAGGTCCTCAACCGAAATCTTCTGTCTGAATGGATTTGTAAGCTGCTCCCCATGGACAGGCAAGAGACGAAACAGGGTTCGATCTGGTCGAGCGGCCCCGGGCCTGTCCTACTGCTCACCCTGACCTGCATGGTGGGAGTGGGCCTGCTCGCTAAAGGGCTTTATCCCGTCGACCTGCCTTCGGCGAAGAACCCCGACTCATCGATACGGCCTTCGACAACCGCGCTGTCCTTTGGGCTGCGCGGCTCCTCCTTGTCTCGGCTGCCGCCGTCTTGGCTTTTGGCGGCCTCTTCATCGTGATCTCGATCGGAATACGTATGAAAAACGGAGAGTGGCTACGGCGAGCAGGACCGTTTGAGGTTTCCGAGACCACCTTGAGCGAGATCGAAGGACAGCGCGACCGTTGGCGCATCGCCGCTCTCTTGGAACACGCGGAGGTGGTCGAACTCACCGAGCGCCTGAAGAAATCAGACGAACTGATCGCGCAACTTAGAACTGCATACGCATCAGGTTCTATGGTCGGAGAGGAGCATCCATGACCCACGCAGAGCTAGACAGGCAGATCGAGCTAACCCTGAAACGAAATGGCGCGGCGCTTCAGCGCGCCAGCAAACGCTCGGGACGGCTCATCCGTGCGGCGGAAAAGTTCGACCCGGCTTTTGACCGTGCGCTGGAAAAACTCAGACGGGGCGTTCGCTAGCCGATCGCGACCATGCGCTCGATCGGGATCCGGGCCCGCTCGGCGATCTCCGCCGGGACGCTGACCTCGAACTTCATCTCGCGCAGGGAATCGCGCAGCTTCGGCAGCGTGATCATCTTCATGTACTTGCAGGTGGCCATCCGGTTGGCCTCGATCAGGTTCGCCCGCGGGGCGGCCTGCTGCAGCGGGTAGAGCATCCCGTTCTCGGTGGCGACGATGAACTCGCCGTCGGGGTGGGCTTCGACGTGCTTCTGCATCCCCGAGGTCGAGAGCATGTGCACACCCTCGGGCTCGATGTCGCCGGCGGCGACGTACTCCATCGCCTGGGTCGAGCAGCCGCACTCGGGGTGGATCAGGAACTCGGCGTTCGGGTGCTCTTCCCGGGTGCGGGCGATGTCGAGCGGCTTGATCCCGGCGTGGACGTGGCACTCGCCGTCCCAGATGTGGAAGCGGCCGCGGCGCTCGGGTTCTTCGACCAGGCCGGTCTCGCGCTCGACGAAGGCGCCCAGCCACATATCCGGGCCGAAGAGGATCTCCTGGTCGGGGCCGTGCTCGGCCCAGATGTGGCGGACGACGTCGACGGCGTTGGAGGAGGTGACGCAGTAGTCGGTCTCCGCCTTCACCTCCGCCGAGGTGTTGACGTACATCACGACCAGGGCGCCGGGGTGTTCGGCCTTCCAGGCGCGCAGCTGGTCGGCGTCGATCGAGTCGGCGAGCGAGCAGCCGGCGTCGAGGTCGGGGATCAGGACGGTCTTCTGCGGCGAGAGGATCGAGGCGGTCTCGGCCATGAAGTGGACGCCGCAGAAGGCGATCACCTCGGCGTCGGTCTCCGCCGCCTGGCGCGAGAGGCCGAGCGAGTCGCCGCGGTAGTTGGCGACGTCCTGGATCTCCGGAAGCTCGTAGTTGTGGGCGAGGATGACCGCGTTCCGCTCCGCCGCGAGCAGGCGGATCTCGTCGCTGATCTCCGCGACCTGCTCCGGGCTCAGCTCCGGCGCGAAAGTAGGTTGGATCGTCGGGAGCTCCTGCATGAGCCCTTCCTTTCCTGATGTTCGCCGGCGGGACTGGGTCCGGACCGGTCGAATGAACGTCTCCAAAGTTTAGCCGACGAAAGCCTCCATCTAGCCTGTTGACGATGCCCGAGCTGCCCGAGGTCGAGATCGTCGCCCGCCGGCTGAACAGCGCCCTTGCTGCCCGCGAGGGCGATGTTAGCGAGGTGGAATCGGCGCTGGCACCGGGGATGAACGTGATGAAGACCTTCGACCCGCCGCTGGATTCGCTGGCCGGACGGGAGCTGACGGGGGTGCGGCGGATCGGCAAGATGCCCGTCGTCGAGTTCGGCGACCTCTCGCTGCTGATCCACCTGATGTCGGCGGGGCGCCTCCGGGTCTTCGACAAACGCGCCTCGCTGAAAGACAAAGCCTCGCGGGTCCTGATCCGGCTGACCGACGGGCGCGAGCTGCGGCTGCGCGAGTACGGGACCAAGCAGCGCGCCTGGGCGAAGCTGCTGCCGAGCGAAGCGGTGGCCGAAGACGAGATGGTCGCCAGCCTCGGCCCCGAGGCCTGGCCCCCTCCCCCGCTCGACGAGTTCGCCGCGGCGATCGACAAGCCGCGCCACCTGCACCCGCTGCTGCGCCACCAGAAAGACATCGCCGGGATCGGCCGCTCCTGGGTCGACGAGGTCCTCTGGGAAGCGCGCCTCTCCCCCTTCAAGAAAGGCTCCGAGCTGGATCCCGAGGAGGTCGAGCGGCTGCACGCGGCCCTCCACGTCCTCGGCGACGCGATCGACCACTACGAGAAGACGATCGGCCCCGAGGTGCCGGACAAGGTCCCGATGCCGCTCCGGGTCCACAAGCGCGAGGGCGAGCCCTGTCCGCGCTGCGGGACCACGATCGAGGCGGTCTTCTTCTCCGAGCACCAGACGAACTATTGCCCCCAGGAGCAGACCGGGGGGCGGGTCCTCAAAGATCGGCGGCTGTCGCGATTGCTGAAGTAGGGCCGATTAAAGAACTCAAACCGAACTGGCTGGTAGAACTCCGGCGTGCACGCGCAAGAAGCCGCCGCCCCCTCGGTGATCGTCGTCGAGGACCATCATTTGTTCCGCGAAGGCGTTTGCGACCTGCTGCGCGAGCACGGCGTCGACGTCGTCGCCGCGGCGGCGACGGCCGGCGACGCGATCGGGCTAGCGGCTGAGACCAAGCCGGAGGTCGCCCTGATGGACCTCAACCTGCCGGACTCCACCGGCATCGACGCGACGATGCGGCTGCGCATCGTCTCGCCCCTGACCAGGGTGCTCATCCTCACCGTCTCCGCCAGCGAGGCCGACATAACCTCGGCGCTCCAGGCGGGGGCCTGCGGCTATCTGCTCAAGGACTCGCCGCCGGAGGAGATCGTCGCCGCAACCCTCGCCGCCGCCGCCGGCCACTCATTTCTCTCGCCTCGGGTCGCCGCTCTCCTGCTCGATCGCCTCCGCGAGTCCTCCACGGCGCCCGAGCTTCCGGATGACTTGATCCCGACGCTCAGCGATCGCGAGCTCGAGGTCCTCTCGCTGATTGCGGCAGGGAAGGAGAACAACGAGATCGCCGAGCACCTGGTGATCTCACAGCACACGGTGAAGAACCACGTTTCGGGCATCCTCGTCAAGCTCGAGCTCGAAAACCGGATCCAGGCGGCTGTCTATGCCGTCCGGAACGGCCTCGTCTGACGAGGTTCAGCGACTGGAGCGGAACAGGGCCACGGCGGACTCCTTGTCCCGCACGCCGAGCCTCTCCAGCAGCACGGAGGTGTGCCGCCGCACGGTCACCGGCGAGATCTGGAGCCGCTGGGCGATCTCCGTGGTGGTGCATCGGTCGGCCATCAGGCTGAGGACCTCCCATTGCCGGGAGGTCAGTTCGACCAAGCCGTTGTTCCCGTTGAGCATCGGGCTCCTGCCCAGCCGCTGGATCTCCTTGATCAGGCGCACGACGAGGGTGCGTGGCATCGCCGCCTCGCCGGCGAGGACGCCCCTGACCGCGGCGGGCACGCGCTCGGGGTCCATTTCCTTGAGCAGGTAGCCGACGGCGCCGGCGCGGATCGCCTCGAGCATGCTCTCGGTGGAGCGGGAAGCCGTGAGGACGATGACGTCGGTGTCGCAGCCGCTCCGCGGGTCGGTGATCCCGGCGATCATCTGCAGCGAGCCGCTCATCTGGTAGCCGACGAGGCAGGCGTCCGGTCGCTCCCGCAGAACGGCCTCCAGGCCCTCCTCCGCCGTCGACGCCTCCGCGAGCACCGAGAACCCGTCCGCCTCGAGCACCTTCCGCACCGCGGCCCTCAGGGTCGGGTGCTCCTCGACGAGGATCACCCGCGGATGGTCTTCGGACATCAGAGCCGGACCTCGATCCGCGTCCCTCGCCCCGGAGCGGTGCTGAGGCTGAGCTCGCCGCCGACTTCCTCGACCCGCTGGTGCATTCCGCCGAGGCCAAGGCCGGTGGAGGGACTCGTCTCGTCGAAGCCGTTGCCGTCGTCGACGACAGCGAACCGGAGCCAGGATCCGTTGCCGCTCAACTCAACGCTGATCAGTGACGGATCCGCGTGTTGCACCGCGTTTCCGATCGCCTCGGCGAGAACCCGGAGCAGCACCTCGCGGCGCCGGTCCTCGGCCACCGCACCCTCGTCGACGTCGAGTTGGAGCGCAACTCCCGCTCGATCGCACAGCCGGGTGGCCAGCCGCTCCACCGAGACGATCAGCGGCTCCCCCTCGCGGCCCAGCGAGGAGATCACTCCCCGGGAGCTCAGCAGCGCCTGCTCCGCGGCTTCGTTGATCTGCCGGATGCGGGGGTCGTCGCCGGGGAGGCTGGAGGCGCGCATGGCGATGAAGGCAAGGTCCTGGCCGAGACCGTCGTGCAGGTCGCGGGCGATCCGGCCGCGCTCCTCCAGCACCGCCGCCCGCCGCGCCTGACGCTGGAAGAGGGCGATCTGCCGCATCGCCCCGACCAGGATCAGGAGGTAGGCGACCACCCGCAGGAAGTCGCCGGTGAAGACCCAGCCGGTGTAGATCGAAGGGAAGAGGAAGTAGTTGAGCCGGCTGAAGCCGCTGACGGTCGTCGCCAGCGCGAACCAGGCCAGCAGCTCGTCGCTTTCGCGCCGTGCCCGGATGGTGAAACCGAGGGCGGCGATGAAGGCCAGCGCCATCACCAGCAGCTGGGCGGCGAGCAACCCCGGAGAGCCGGCGACGCGAGGGGAACCGGAGGCGGCGGGTGACACCCGTGGGTCGATCTCGACGGCCAGGTGAGGCCCCAGGACGACGGCTCCGGTCGCCACCGCGGCGAGGGCGCCGAGCGTGAGCAGGATGGCGGCGCGGCCCTGACGGCGGGAGACGGTGGCCCGACCTGGGGCAAATGCGGCCGCCACGAGCAGGACCGAGGCAAGCAGCTGAACGGCGAGTGGCAACCAGACGGCGACCGGATCGGGATCGACGCCGTCGAGAGGTGGGCTGACGATCCGCACGCCATTGGCCGCCACCAGCGCCAGGAGGGCGAGGAAGAGTACGAGCGAGTCGATGCGCCGGGTGGTGCGGTACCTGCCGTAGAGGAGAAAGGCCGCCAGGGCTGCGGTCAACGCAGCCGCGGTCCCCAGCTCCACGCGGAGGTTTTCGTCGTGATAAGCGAAGCTGAAGCCGGAGAGGACGCTGATCAACACCGTGGCAGCGCCCGCCATCAGCACCGCAACCCCCTGCAGGGCCCAGATGCGCGTTACAAGTGGTGACCCCTCCGTCTGCACCGGCTAATCCTCGGCACAACCGTAGGGGAGATCAAGCTCACGGCCGCGTCCTGTCGAGGCGCTGACGGATCTCGTCCATCAGCTTCGAGATGCGTGCCGAGGACGCCGAAAGGCCCTCGACCTCTCCTTCTCCTCCCTCCCTGCCGAGGATGGCCGACCTCAGGTGGAGCGCAACCGCGGCGCAGTCGGTGAGCAGGGCGCCCAGCTCCTCAGCGCTCCGGCCAAGCGGGCGGGCGAGCAGCTCATCCGCCTCGCGCTTTACGCGTCCTGCGTCCAGCATGGTCTCCTCGTTCAGCGAACTCCGATGTACGAGACGACCTTAAAAGCAGACCCCGCCCGGGGATATCCCTCGACCGGGCCTTCTCGCGTTCAGATCGCTGAACGCGAGATGGCGGGTTCAGCGCACCAGCAGGTTGCCGCCGCCGAGCAGCTGCTCAACCGTGCGGGTGCCGTCCCACTTGCTCGCGAACCAGAGCCCGCCGGCCTTGTTCCAGACGGTCAGCCCGATCGTGTCGGCGCTGCCGGGCTCGCCCGCGTCGGTCATCGTCACCTGCAGCGTCGCGTTGCCGTCGACGGCTATCGGGGCCAGCGGGTCGGTGATGTCCTGGATGCTTGCCTTGCCGTTGAAGGTTGCCTTGGCAGGTTTCGTCGGGCTGGGAGCGGCGCTCGGCGCGACGTACAGCGAGGACATCGAGTTCCCCTTGATCTGGTAGACGCGGCTGCCGTTGCGGATGATCGTGTTGATGTTCCCCTGCAGGTTGGTGCCCGACTTGTTGTACTTGACGTTGAAGCCGAAGTTCGTCTTCGCGCCCGCGCTGCCGGCCTTCAGTCCCGCCGAGGCCTGGTTGACGAGGTAGCCACCGCCGGTGATGAAGTTGGTCCCCAAAGGCTTGGAAACCGTTACGACCACGTCGTCAGTGCTCTCGTAGCGGGTGTAACGACCGTCGACTTTGATCCCGACGGTGAACTGGGCGCTGTCCTGACTGCCGATGTTGGCGCTCCAGTTGCAGGTGGCGGTCCCGACTTTGGAATCGGAGGAGCTCACCAAACCGACCGGAAGGTTGCTGCATCCCGACGAGAGCGGATTGCCGCTCCCGTCGACGAAGCTGACCTTGGCAAACGGGATTTCGCCGGCGTCGGCGTCGTATGCCGGGTCACCGGTGAGGGCGGTGATGTCCTTGACCGTCGCGCTCAGCACCACCGTGGCCGTGCTCGAGGTGGCTGAGGAGGTCTGGGCGAAGATGTCGCCGGTGAAATAGGCGCTGGCGTTCTCCTTCGTCACCGTGAACGGGTCGCTGTCGTTCGAGCCGCCGTAATTCGCGTCGCCGGCGAAGCTGCTTTTCACTGAATAGGAGCCGTTCGCCTGCGTGATCTTGAGCGTAGTGCTCGCAACTCCGTTGGCACCGGTGGTGGCGGTCGTGCTCTGCGAGCCGATCGTGAAGGTGATGGTCTTGTTGGGAACGGCGACGGAGCCGTCGAGAAGGGTCGCTTTCAGAGTCGCGACGTCGCTGTACTGCTTGCTCGAGTCGCCACCGTAGGTCAGCGTCGTCGGGCGCGTCCCGACGGCAACCGAGGCGGTGCGAATGCTGTCGACCCCTTCGTCTTCGTCGCTGACCCGCAGGGCCGCGGTGTAGTTGCCGGGGGCGGCGTAGGTGTGGGACGGCGAGGCGCCGGTGGCGTCGGTGCTGAAGCTGCCGCTGTAGTCGAAGTCCCATTCGTAGGTCAGGACGTCGTTCGAGCCGGCCGGATCGGAGGCGCTGCCGCTGAAAGCGATCGGGCTCCCCCAGATCCCCGAGTAAGGACCGCCGGCGCTGGCGCTCGGGGCGACGTTCGCGATCGCCACTTCCTTGGTCGCCGAGCCGGTGGCGGTGCCGTCGTCGGCGCCGACTTTCACCGTCGAGGCGGCGGGGCCGTCACCGAAGAGGCATTTAAAGGAGGAGCCGGTGTCCGAGGCGGGCACGTAGGTGCCGGCCGAGCCGCAGTCGAGGCTGACCGTCGGGGTGTCGCCGGGGTCGGTGACCGAGTAGGTGTAGGTCTTGGTGGATCCCTCGTCGGCGGCGGTCGGGCCGCTCAGTTCGACGGTCGGAGCGACGTTGGCGATCGTCACCGTCTTGGTGTCGGAGGCCGAGCCGCCGTCGCCGTCGGTGGCGCTGACTTTGACGAGCGATTCGGCCGGGCCGGCGGGGAAGGAGCAGCGGAAGGTGGTCGGGTCCGAATCGCCGTCTGAGACCTGGGAGCCTTTGGCGCCGCAGTCGACCGTGACGTCCAGCGGGTCGGCGGAGCCGGCGGGGTCCGAGGCGGTGTAGGAGTAGTCCGCGGATTCGCCCTCGTCGGCGGCGCTGGGGCCGGTCAGGGCGATCGTCGGGTTCAGGTTCGCGATCGCCACTTCCTTGGTCGCCGAGCCGGTGGCGGTGCCGTCGTCGGCGCCGACTTTCACCGTCGAGGCGGCGGGGCCGTCACCGAAGAGGCATTTAAAGGAGGAGCCGGTGTCCGAGGCGGGCACGTAGGTGCCGGCCGAGCCGCAGTCGAGGCTGACCGTCGGGGTGTCGCCGGGGTCGGTGACCGAGTAGGTGTAGGTCTTGGTGGATCCCTCGTCGGCGGCGGTCGGGCCGCTCAGTTCGACGGTCGGAGCGACGTTGGCGATCGTCACCGTCTTGGTGTCGGAGGCCGAGCCGCCGTCGCCGTCGGTGGCGCTGACTTTGACGAGCGATTCGGCCGGGCCGGCGGGGAAGGAGCAGCGGAAGGTGGTCGGGTCCGAATCGCCGTCTGAGACCTGGGAGCCTTTGGCGCCGCAGTCGACCGTGACGTCCAGCGGGTCGGCGGAGCCGGCGGGGTCCGAGGCGGTGTAGGAGTAGTCCGCGGATTCGCCCTCGTCGGCGGCGCTGGGGCCGGTCAGGGCGATCGTCGGGTTCAGGTTCGCGATCGCCACTTCCTTGGTCGCCGAGCCGGTGGCGCCGTCCTCCGTCGCCGAGACCGACACGATCGAAGCGCCAGGACCGTCACCGAGGGTGCAGTCAAAGCTGTTGGAGGCCGGCGTATCGACCCTCGTGGCGTTTTTGCCGCAGGACTCGACGATTTCCGTCGGTGCTCCGCTGACGGTATAGGTGAAGGTCTTGGTGGACCCCTCGTCGGCCGAGCTCGGCCCCGAGAGGCCAACCGTGGGAGCGAGCGCGGACACCGTCACGCTCTTCGAGTCCGAGCCGGAGTTATCGCCGTCGTTCGCCGTGACTTTGACGGTGGACGACCCGACCGCCGTGAAGGTGCATTCGAAGCTGTTCGCCGCGACCGTGTTCACGTAGGTGGCACCACTGCCACAGGACTCGGCCACGGAGATATCGCCGGCAGGATCGCCGGGGTCGGTGACCGAGTAGGTGTAGGTCTTGGTCTGGTACTTGGTGGCCGTGGTCGGTCCGGAGAGCGCGACCGTCGGCGCGACATTGTTGACGCTGACCTGAACTTCGTCGGTCGTGCTGCCCGCCGCGTTCGTTGCCGTGAGGCGGAAGGTGAGAGTGGCCGGGCCGTCCGGCGCGGTGAAGCTCGGGCCGGCGGTGTTCCCTCCCGTCAAGGTCACCGAAGGTCCCGTCAGCTGCGCCCAGCTGTAGCTGGTCGCTCCCGTGGAACCGCTGCCGTCGAGGGTGACGGTCGACCCCTCGTTCACCGTCTGATCGCTGCCGGCGTTTGCTTTCGGTGCGCTCAGGGTCGTTTTGACGAAGCCGACGTACGTCTGGGAGATGCTCGAGCTGCTGACGTTGACGCAGAAGCTGGTGGAGGTCGACTGGGCGGCGCCGTCGTTGCCGACGTTCGCGGCGGGCGCCCCGGCGACCGTCTGCCACTTGTCGAAGCCATAGCCCGAGGGAGCGCCCAGGAAGCTGATGCGCACGGAGTCTTTGTTGTTCGCGCCTACCGAGTTCCCGCTGAGCGGGCTGATCGAGACGGCCTCGGGACCGGTGATCGTGAAGGTGGAGCTTTGCGTCGGGGCGGTTGCCGCCGGGCAGTTGGATGCGTTGCTCCAGCCTTCGAGCTTGTACTGCACCGCCACACCGGCCGGCGTCGTGCTCGCGTTCTTGACGTAGACGTTGCCGTCGGTGAACGTGGCCGTGGCCACCCCGGAGACTTCACCGGTGGCGGTGACGCTGTAAGTGGCGACGAACCATTCGGGGAGGTTGAATTCGTCGCGAACGCTCCCGCCTTCGTCGGCGGTGACCGTGACCTGGTGGGTCCACGTCTTGCCCTCGCTGTCCTCGACGTCGATCTGGACCGACTCGCCCGCCTGCCAGCCTTCGCCGCTCAGGACGACGGCATCCCCCGGCGCGTAGTCCGCCTTGTCGCTGTTGATCGTCGGGGTCGATCCCGAGCCGGAAGCCGCCAGCGCCCAGCCGGTCCCGAGACCGATCAGCACGGTCATCGCCGCGATCAGGGCGGCGACCCCAACGAGACTGCGACTTGCGTAACGGCGACGAAGCGGTGACATAGGCTCTCCCTCTAGGTTTCGCCATGCACCTTGCGGGCAGATCGGAGGACAAACAACCGCCCGATAGGCCTACCTGGCGTTCAATCCGCTGAACAACCACCCGCTTTTGAGGAACCGAAGCCACCCGATATTGAGGATCCACCGCGCCAAGCCGCTCGTCGCAGCCACGGTCCTTGCGCTTGGGATCCTCGCGCCTTGGGCGACCGCGCAGTCGCAGAGCGTCATTCCCGCCGTCGGCTCCTACAAAGCGTCAGGACGAAACAAGCCACCCGACTACACCGTTCGCGGGCAGGTGAAGCGCAAGGGCGGCCGCAAGGTCATCTCCTCGCAGGTGACGGATACCTGCGGCGGCTTCGCGACCTTCGTCCCGACCGCGATCTCTCGCGCCTCCAACGGCGCGCCGATGTTCTCGGCGCAGGTCGGCAACGCCGCCATCAACGGGCACTGGACCAGCCCGACCCGGATCAAGGGCAGGGTTCACACCCCCTGCGCCAAGGCGCAGGAATACGTCATGAAGCTCACGGGCTAACGCGGCACGAACTCCCAGGCGCGGTGGCCGCGGTGGCAGGCGGCGAAGCCGCTCGACAGCTCCGACAGTGAGCAGGTCCAGTGTGGCGGCCGGTGGCGGTGGCGCAACACGTACTTCGCCTTGCGTTTCGCTTTCCGGCAGGGATAGCGGTGGGTGAACAGCAGGTGCTTGCCCTTGTAGCGAAAGGCGCCGCACTTCTTGTAGGTGAAGTCGGCCTGCGCCGCGTCAAGAACGCCCACGCCGAGGGCGGTCCCGCCGACGCCGAGCGTCGTCACCAGTAGGAAAACAACCGTAAGCCTCTTGATCATGAGGGCGACTGTATCGATCAGTTGTCCAGCGGGGGTGGTGTTTATCAAGGGAATCTTGCGTAACGGCGATACGCCACCGTCATGTGGCAGCTCGGCAAGCGTCCCAACCCGATCACCGTGTGCGCGGCTCTCGTGCTCGGGCTGCTGCTCCTGCAGGGTCTCGCCGCGAGCCAGGCGTCCGCGGCGAACCTGCTCGTCAAGTTCAAGGCCGGCGCCCCGGCCAACGCGAAAAGGATCCCGAAGATCGGCGTCACCGTCCTCAGCGTTCCAAGCGACCGCGCCGCCGCCGTCCTCGATTCTCTCCGGCAGGATCCGCGCGTCGCCTTCGCCGAGCGCGACACGACCCTGCGCGCGGCGGCGACCCCGAACGACTACTGGTGGCCGAGCCAGTGGTCGCCACCGAAGGTGAACGCTCCGTCCGCCTGGGACCTGACGACCGGCTCCGCCGGGACCGTGATCGCCGTCCTCGACTCGGGGATCGACTTCTCGCAGCCGGACCTCCAGGGGGCAACGGTCGCCGGGCGCGACGTCGTCAACTCCGACGACGACCCCAGCGACGACTACGGCCACGGGACCCAGGTGGCTGGCGTGGCCGGCGCTCGCAGCAACAACCTGATCGGCGTCGCCGGTCTCTGCTGGCGCTGCTCGATCATGCCGGTGAAGGTCCTCGGCGCGACCGGTACCGGCTCGGTCTCCAACGTCGCCGCCGGGATCGTCTGGGCGACCGACCACGGCGCCCGGGTGATCAACCTCAGCCTCGGCAGCACGACCTCCAGCTCCACCCTCGCCGAAGCCGCCCAGTACGCCTACGAGCGCGGCGTCGTCCTCGTCGCCGCCGCCGGCAACTCCTCCTCGAGCACCCTCACCTACCCGGCCGCCCTGCCAACCGTAATCGGCGTCGCCGGCAGCGACGGGGCCGACCAGCTGACCGGCACCTCGAACTTCGGCTCCTGGGTCGACGTCGCCGCGCCCGGGTGCAACTTCACCACCGGCCTCTCCTCCTGGTACGGGACCTTCTGCGGCACCTCCTCGGCGGCGCCGGTGGTGTCGGGAGTCGCCGGGCTCGCCCTCTCGCTGGCGCCGGACGCGTCCAACCGCCGGGTCGAAGAAGCGATCGAGGCGACTGCCGTGCCCCAGCCCTACGTGCGCTATGGCCGCATCGATGCCGCGGGCGCGCTGAAGGACCTCGGCAGCGTCCCCTCCGAATCGCCTCCCCCGACCGGAACCGCTCCCCCGCCGAGCGAACCGACGCCAGTTCTGACCACCGCCAATTTCAGCGGCAGCCTCAGCCCCAAGCAGGCGAGCAAGAGCTTCGGCCTGACGAGCGGGAACGGACCCCTCACCGCCACCCTCAGCTTCACCAAAGCGAGCGCACTGACCCTTTCGCTGCTGGCTCCCGATGGGACCAGGCTGGCAAGCGCGAAGGGTGCGAGCGGGCTGAAGCTGGCGAAAGAAGTCGCGGCCGGCAGCTACCGCCTTCTCGTCAGTGGCGAAGGTGCGAAGACCTCCTTCACCCTCAACGTCACCTATCCCGCTCCTTGATCCAGAACGCAAAAGGACCCGGCTGAAGCCGGGTCCCTTGCGACTGGCAGTTGAGGTTAGCTCCCTACTCGACGCTGAACGAGTAGGCGGGACAGAATTTCGGTTCGGCCGGGGTGATTTTCTGAACGTTGTTGTTCAGGTGGTCGAAGATGTTCTTGTAGGCCTCGGCCAGGGTACGGTCGGGACCGTACGCGGTCGTGTTGCCGTGGGTGGCGAGGAACGCGATCGCGTCGGTGACCACCTGGTTGATCGAGACCCAGTTGCCTTTCGGGTCGAGCACGAGGTCGTTCCCGTTGAGACCGTTGTAGGCAATGTCGAGCTGCGTCGCCGCCAGCTGAGCGGAGAGCATGTACGACATGTTGGTCGCCGTCGCGTTCAGGATCCAGGTCCGGAACGCTTTGTATGCGTCGGCGAATTTGCCGCCCGGGATCGTGAAGAGGCTCCCGTTCGCCTGCCTCAGGTTGCTTTTGTTCAGCAGTTCCCGCCAGGCTGGATCTTTGCCCTGGAGGACCTTTTCGCCGTTCTTATTGGACCAGAAGCCGAGCGTGAGGCCGTTGCCGTTGTTGACTTCGCAGACGTTGCCGAAGTTGAGCCCGCTGACGATGCCGCCGGAGTCGAGTTCGACCGTGTAGGTCATATCGCCGTTCAGCGTCACTTTCGAGCCGACCGAAGCGCTCGACTGGTTTTCGATGTTGCCGGTCTGAATCCAGCCGGCCGGGCCTTCTTTCTCGGTGAAGGTGTAGGTGTCTTCGATCAGGTTTTTCACTTCGAAGAGACCGCTGATGCCGGTGATCTCGGTCCCGGAGACGGTGTCGGTCCAGTCGATCGCCCAGCCCGGCAGCGGGCTCTCGCCAGCGTCGTATTTGCCGTTGTGGTTCACGTCGTAGTACTTGAGCCCGGAGATCGTCCCGAAGGGCGTCACTTCTTCTTCGCCTTCTTTGACCTTGAAGGCGTCGTACTTGCATTCTTTCGGCGAGGTCGCCCCGACTTTGCAGATCGCGAGGATGTACTCGCCGCCGTGGCTGTCGGTCTTGTCGAAGGGCGCGAGGCCGATCACGAACTTGCCCTGCGGGCTGGTGCCGGTCGCGTGGCCTTTGGGATTGGGGAAGGCGGAGATCACGTGTTCTTTGACTTCGAAGGTGCGGGCGGCGATGTCGTCGCCGCTGCCTTCGTCGCCGGTCGTGCCGCCTTTGAATTCGTCGCTGAGGTTCCCGTTGGCTTCTTCGAGGAAGCCGCCGTTCTCCTCGCCGGGCGTCACCACGGTGAAGTAGTAGGCGCCGTCGGAGAGGTCGGAGCCGCCTTTTTCGGGCCCGCCGCTCATGAAGACCTTGTCTCTGCCTTCATAGATATTGCAGTTGACGCCGTTGCCGTTGAGGCAGCCGCCGGTCGCTTCGTCGTAAGTGGTGAAGCCCGCTCCGGCGACGACTGCGCGGCCATTGGACGCGAGCAACAGGGCGCAGCAGCAGATCAGGGCGCCGGCCGCTACGGCGGCGATGCCGTGGCGCCATTCGAGGGGCCTGGGGAATGAAGTCATCGTTATCTCTCCCAACTGGGGACTGTCTTCGGGTCGGCGTGACCCCTAACCGAACTGATAGGGAAAGCATTGACCAACCAGGATTGGCCACCATCCCCCGAGCGACCCCAATTGGGTTCAAGGGCTTGAACGCTGCGCTACTGAGTAATTCGCCGTACCTGGCTAAAACTGGGTGTCAGCTCAGGTCAGCTCAACTCGAGCAGCATCGAGAAGTCGAGCGTCGCCGCCGAGTGCGTCAGGGCGCCGATCGAGATGAACTCAACCCCGGTCTCGGCGATCTCGCGCACGTTCTCCAGGCTCACCCCGCCGGAGGCCTCTAGCGAGACTCCGTCGGCGCCACCTGCGTTCTCGTCGCGGAGTGCGACGGCTTCGCGCATCGAAGCAGGGCTCATGTTGTCGAGCAGGAGGCGGTCCACGCCCATGCCGAGCGCATAGGCGGCCTCGTCCAGGTTGCGGACCTCGACCTCGATCGCCTTCTCCGGCTGGGCGCTTCGGGCAGCGTGGACGGCTTTCGCCAGGCCGCCAGCGGCGGCGATGTGGTTCTCCTTGATCAGGATCGCGTCGTAGAGGCCCATGCGGTGGTTGAGTCCTCCGCCGGCCGCGACCGCCGCCTTCTCCAGGTGCCGCAGCCCCGGAGTCGTCTTGCGGGTGTCGAGGATCGTGGTGCCGGTGCCGACCACCGCCTCGGCGTAGCGTGCCGTCAGGGTGGCGACGCCGGAGAGGTGGCCGAGGAAGTTGATCGCGGTCCGCTCGGCGGCGAGCAGGGCGCGGGCGCTGCCGGCGGCGATCAGGACCTCGGCGGGAACGTCCTCGCGCCACTGTCCCTCGACGACGAGGTTGTCGACGTCCTCGACCCCGCACTGGCGCATCACCTCGGCGACGACGGCCAGGCCGTAGACGACGCCAGGCTTTTTCTGCACGATTCGCGCCCGACCACGCGCGTCCTCCGGCACCGTCGCCTCGGCGGTGATGTCCCCCTCACCGAGGTCCTCGGCCAGGGCTCGGCCGACCAGCTCCTCGATCTCCTCCGCCAGCTCGATCATCGCGGCAGCCTAACGAGCCGACGATTCTCCCCCTGCGAGGGGGTAAATCGTCGGCTCGATCTCACGTTTCGCAGGGTGGCCACGTTTAATCCCACAGAGTGACCGCGCTGCCGCCGTTTCAAACCGTCCTGGACGAGCATTCCGCCGCCGTGATGGCGATCTTGCAGGGCGCGGTCGGTCGCGACGGCGCCGAGGACTGCTTCCAGGAGACCTTCCTGGCGGCCCTGCGCGCCTACCCGAAGCTCGGCGACGCGGGCAACCTGCGCGGCTGGCTGCTGACGATCGCCCACCGCAAGGCGATCGACCACCACCGCGCCCGCGGCCGGGCCCCGGTGCCGGTGGCGGAGGTGCGCGAGGTCGCCGTCGAGGACGGGATTCCCGAGCACGACCCCGGCCTCTGGGCCGCTGTCGGAGCGCTGCCGCCAAAGCAGCGAGCAGCCGTCGCCCTGCGCTACGGCGGCGACCTCCCGCACGGCGAGATCGCCGCCGCCCTGGGCTGCTCGCCGGAGGCGGCCCGCCGTTCCCTGCACGAGGGGCTGAAGAGACTGAGGAAGGAGCTGGGATGACGACCGCAACTGCGAAGTCGATCGAGTTGGACACCATCAACGAGTTCAGGGCGCGCGCGACCGCGGAGGGCCTGCTCGACGTCGCCTACACGACCGCCGACTCCCCCTTCGGTCCGCTGCTGCTTGCGAGGACCGAGCGCGGCCTGGTCCGGGTCGGGCTGCCAAACCAGGACGCCGACGAGCTCCTCGCCGACCTTGCCGCCCGGGTCTCGCCGCGGGTGTTGGAGGCGCCGAAGGAGCTGGACGAGGTCCGCCGCGAGCTCGACCTCTACTTCGAGGGCAAGCTCGACCGCTTCGACCTGCCGCTCGACTGGCGCCTCAGCGGTGGCTTCCGCCAGCGGGTCCTGCGGGCGATCAACAGAATCCCCTACGGCCAGACCCGCAGCTATACCGAAATGGCCCGCAAGGCCGGCAACGAGCGCGCCGTCCGCGCCGCCGGGACCGCCTGCGGCAGCAACCCGATCCCCCTCGTCGTCCCCTGCCACCGCGTCCTCCGCACCGGGGGCGCCCTCGGCGGCTACGGCGGCGGCCTGCCGATGAAGGAGGCGCTGCTGGAGCTGGAGGGGGTCCTGGACGGCAAGAGCGGTTCCTAGACCACCTCGCCGAGCCAAGCGCTCGCTTCGCGCAGGTGCGCCGGGTCGATCTGGTGACCGAGGTCGGACTCGCGGTAGGTCAGGTCGAGACCGCCTTCGCTGAGCAGGTCCCGCGCCCGCTCGGCGAACTCGATCCCGATCACCGGGTCGCGGCGGCCGTGGCTGACGAAGGCGCGGGTGTCGAGGCGATCGGCAAATGAGGGCTCCCAGCCCTCGACGGTGGGGACGAAGCCGCTGAAGACGAGGATCCCGGCGACGGCGGGGCGGTCGGCCCCGAGCCCCATCGCGTAGCTCATCACCGCCCCCATCGAGAAGCCCCCGAGCACGGTTCGCTCGGGGCCGATCCCGCTCTCCTCCCAAAGACCGTCGTGCAGCTCTGCCAGCGCCGCCCGCGCCGCCTCGAAGCTCTCGCGGTCCGGGTAGCCGACCCGCGGCACCAGGTACCAGTGGTAGCCGGGCGAACCCGGCAGCTGCAGCGGCGCCCGCGGCGTCACCACCCGCAGCCGCCGCTCGGGGTCGAGGAGGTCGGCGAGTCCGAGCAGGTCGCGCTCGTCGGTGCCGCGGCCGTGATGGAGGACCAGCAGCCCCTCCGGCTCGGCCCCGGCCGCCCGCTCCAGGTGCAGGAGCGGCGCCATCTAGCTCGCCGAGGCGGCGGCGGTCTTGTTCAGGTAGTCGCGGATGAACTCGTCGATGTCGCCGTCGAGCACCCGCTGCACGTCCCCCACCTCGTGCTCGGTGCGGTGGTCCTTGACCATCGTGTACGGGTGCAGCACGTAGCTGCGGATCTGCGAGCCCCAGGCGACGTCTTTGACCTCGCCGCGCGCCTTGGCCAGCTCTTCGGAGCGTTTGCGCTCCTCCAGCTCGATCAGCTTCGAGCGCAGCAGCTGCATCGCCACCGCCTTGTTCTGGGTCTGCGAGCGCTCGTTCTGGCACTGGACGACGACTCCGGTCGGGATGTGGGTGATCCGCACCGCCGAGTCGGTCTTGTTGACGTGCTGGCCGCCGGCGCCTGAGGCGCGGTAGGTGTCGACGCGCAGGTCCCCCTCGTCGACCTCCACCTCGACGCTGTCCTCGACCACCGGGCCGACGTCGACCTGGGCGAAGCTGGTGTGGCGGCGGGCGGAGGAGTCGAAGGGGGAGATCCGGACCAGGCGGTGGACGCCGCGCTCGGCGGCGAAGAGGCCGTACGCGTTCTCGCCGCGGGCGATGAAGGTGGCCGACTTCAGCCCCGCCTCCTCCCCCGGGGAGGCCTCGACCATCTCGGTCGGGAAGCCGCGCCGTTCGGCCCAGCGCAGGTACATCCGCAGCAGGATCTCGGCCCAGTCCTGCGAGTCGGTGCCGCCGGCGCCGGCGTGGACGGTGACGACGGCGTCGCCGGCGTCGTACTCGCCGGAGAAGAGGCGCGCCTCCTCCAGCTCGGCCAGCCGCCGCTCGACCGAGGAGAGCTGGGTGTCCAGCTCCGCCGCCATCTCCTCGTCCTCGGCCGCCATCTCGGCGAGGTCGTCGAGGTCGGCGACGTCGGACTCCAGGCCGCGGAACAGCTCCAGGCGCTTCTGGGCACGGGCGTGGGCGGCCGAGGTCCTGGCGGCGGCCTCCTGGTCGTCCCAGAAGCCCGGCTGCCCCATCTCCTCCTCCAGCCGCGCGGCTTCGGCCTCTAGCGCAGCGGGGTCAAAGGTAGTCCGAGAGCAGGGACAGCTGCTCCCGGACGGCGGCCAGGCGAGGCGCGACGGGCTGTTGCGCGGTATCGGCCATGAAGCACAGGTTATTGCTTCGAACCCGGGGTGGTGAGGGATAGCTCCAGGATGAACAACTGCTTCACCGAGACCGCACGAAACGCACATATCGCGGTCTCTCGCGGTTCGCGGACCAGCGTCAGCCGGGAGCTGTTGAGAGGAGGGTGTCGGTGCCCCTCCGCAGGAATGTTCGGCGACATGCAATCTGGTTCTTGCGCGCGAAGCGCGCAGCATCTTCTCCCCGGAGCGAAGCGGAGGGGAGGTCAATTCCGGAGGAGGGGCACCGACACCCTCCCCCCGCCGCTCATTCTCAGGCGTCGGGCACCCGCGCGGTGATGATCCAGGTCGAGGCCGGGGCGTAGACGCCGTCGGGCTGCTCGAAGTCGGCGATCGCGGCGCGGACCTTGCCGGCGATCTCGGGGCGGATCTCGTCGACGCGGTCGCCCCAGAGGCGGAGGATCTCCCCGGCCGGGCCGAGCGCCATGCCGAACTCGACCGCCTGGTCGAGGTCCTCGCCCACCTTCATCGGCAGGTCGCAGCGGCGCAGCCCGATCTCCTCGAAGCCGGCGATTTTCAGTTGTTCGGTAACGGTGTCGGCGTTGGCCATCGAGAAGGGACCGGGCCCGCAGGTCGGTTCGTCGGTCTCCTCGGGATGCTCGAGGTACTCCTCGACGATCTCCTCGGCCCGCCGCACCCACTCGTTGTCGAGCTTGCGCCGCCAGACGACGGCGGTGAAGCGGCCACCCGGCTTCAGCGCCGCGGCGACGTTGCGCAGGGCGGCGACCGGGTTGGCGAAGAACATGATCCCCATCCGCGAGAAGGCGTAGTCGAACTCCTGCGGCAGCCGCAGCGTCTGCACGTCGGCGAGCCGGAACTCGACGTTGGCGAGACCCGCTTCCTCGGCCTCCTGGCGGGCGGTCTCGACGAACGGCGCCGAGACGTCGACGCCGAGGACCGAGCCCTCGGGGCCGACCAGCTCCGCCAGCCGCTGGGTGGTGTCGCCGAAGCCGCAGCCGATGTCGATCGCCCGCTCGCCCGGCCGCGGCGGGTTCGAGCGCATCGCCACCTCGCCGTGGGCGCCTAGCCCGCCCGTGGTCAGGTCCCGGTACTTGAGGAAGATGTCGAAAAGGGGCCCGCTCCAGGCCTCCGTTGCCTCGGCGTTGTCGGGTGCGACAGAGCTCATCGGTCCCATCGTATGCGGCAGCCGGGCCGCTGGCTAGGGGTGGACGAAGCGGTACTCGCGGAGCGCCTCGTCGCGGCTGTCGTAGGGGCGCCAACTGCGGATCCTGTGGTCGCGCAGCTCGAAGGCCCAGGCCATGGCGTCGATGCCGGCGACGCTTTCGTCTTCTTCCCAGTGCCACCGCCGCAGGATCAGGGCCACTGCGCGGCCGCCGCCGCCCTCGGTCCCGTCCTCGTAGAGCTCCTCCAGCTCGATCGTCTGCTGCACCCCGCCCGGCGCCCGCGTCGCCCAGACCCGCGCCGCCTCGATCCCCTTCCGCAGCCCGCGGCTGGCGTGCAGCTCCACCTCCGGATCGAGCACGGAGACGAACGCATCGAGATCGCGCTCGTTGAATGCCCTGACGAACTCGCGAACGGGGTCAGCCATGCGCCGTCAGGCGCCGTGGCACTTCTTGAACTTTTTACCGGACCCGCACCAGCAGGGGTCGTTGCGGCCGATGTTCTCTTTGTCGCCTTTGACCACGGTCTCGACGACCTCGCCGTTGCCCGGGGTCGCGGCGCCGGCGGCGGCGACGTCGGAGGCGGCCGCACCGCTGGTGGCGACGACTTCCCGCAGGGCCGAGGGCTGGTTCTCGGCGGTGCCGCCGGAGTAGGCGAGGTTGGTCGCCTCCCCCTCGCCGTTGGTGGCGGCGACGGCGCCCGCTTCGGGCTGGACTTCGACCTCGGCCCGGAAGACCAGCTTCGAGAACTCGTCCCAGATCGCGTGCAGCAGCTCTTCGAACATCGAGAAGCCCTCGTTTTTGTAGGCGACGAGGGGGTCGATCTGGGCGAAGCCGCGCAGGTGGATGCCTTCGCGCAGATAGTCCATGTCGAAGAGGTGTTCGCGCCAGCGGTTGTCGATCACCTGCAGCAGGATCGAGCGCTCCAGGTAGCGCATCAGCTCCTCGCCGAGCTGCTCTTCGCGCTCGTCGTAGGCGTTCATCACGTCGTCGTCGAGGGCGTCCTTGAGCTGCTCGCGATCGACGGTCTCGGGCGCGAGACCGGAGACCTCGACACCGACCGGCCAGATCTGGCGCAGCTGCGTCTCCAGCTCCTCCAGGTCCCAGTCCTCGAGGATGTCGCCGGCGGTGTACTCCTCGACCAGGCGCTCGACGACCGCCTCGAGTTCGTCGCGGGCGTTCTCGGAGATGTCGCGCCCTTCGAGGATCTCGCGCCGGTATTTGTAGATCACCCGCCGCTGCTCGTTCATCACGTCGTCGTACTCGAGCACCCGTTTGCGGATCAGGAAGTTCTGCTCCTCGACCTTCTTCTGGGCGTTCTCGACAGTTTTCGTCAGCATCTTCGCTTCCAGCGGCACTTCGCCCCCGTCGTCGTCGACCGGGCCGAGTTTGTCGAGGATTTTGTAGATGCGGTCGCCGGCGAAGAGGCGGATCACGTCGTCTTCGGCGGAGAGGAAGAAGCGGGACTCGCCGGGGTCGCCCTGGCGGCCGGAGCGGCCGCGCAGCTGGTTGTCGATGCGGCGGGACTCGTGCCGCTCGGTGCCGCAGATGAAGAGGCCGCCGAGCTTCCGCACTTCCGCGGCCTCCGCCTTGCACTGCGGCTCCAGCTCGGCGGTCTTCTTGGCCAGCGCCTCCTCGTAGCCCTCGCTTTCATGGGTGATCCCCTGCTTTTTCAGCTCGGCGATCGCCAGGTGCTCGGGATCGCCGCCGAGCTTGATGTCGACGCCGCGGCCGGCCATGTTGGTGGCGATCATCACCGCGCCCTTGCGGCCCGCCTGGGCGATCAGCTCACCCTCTCGTTCGGCGTGCTCGGGCTTGGCGTTGAGGACGGCGTGTTTGATCCCTTGGCGCTTCAGCGCGCCCGAGATCATCTCCGAGACCTCGACCGAGACGGTTCCCACGAGGACCGGCTGGCCGGCCTCGTGGCGGCTGACGATTTCGTCGAGCACGGCCTGCCACTTGCCGTCTTTGGTCTTGAAGATCTGGTCGTTCTGGTCGAGCCGGACCATCGGTTTGTTGGTCGGGATCTCGACCACCGGCATCTCGTAGATCTTCATGAACTCGGTCGCCTCGGTGAGGGCGGTACCGGTCATCCCGGAGAGCTTGTCGTAGAGGCGGAAGTAGTTCTGGAGGGTGATCGTCGCCAGGGTCTGGTTCTCCTCGCGGATCGCCACCCCCTCCTTCGCCTCGACGGCCTGGTGCAGGCCCTCCGACCAGCGCCGGCCCTCGAGGATGCGGCCGGTGAACTCGTCGATGATCATCACCTCGCCGTCGATCACCGCGTAGTCGTCGTCCTTCTTGTAGAGGGACTCCGCCTTCAGCGACTGGACGAGGTGGTTGACGAGGCTGCCGTGCTCGCCAAGGTAGAGGTTGTCGACGCCGATGAACTCCTCGGCTTTTTTCACCCCGCGCTCGGTCGGCGCCACCGTCTTGTGCTTCTCGTCGTACTCGTAGTCGAACTCGGCGTCGGTGGTCTCGCGCGATTCGCCCAGCGATTTCAGTTTCTGTTTGGCCGGCACGCCGACCATCTGTTTGGCCAGGCGGGCGAAGGTGTAGTAGGTCTGGGCCGCCTGTTCGGGCTGGCCGGAGATGATCAGCGGCGTCCGCGCCTCGTCGATGAGGATGTTGTCGACCTCGTCCACGATCGCGAAGTTGTGGTCGCGCTGGACGCAGTGCTCGAGCGCGTCGGCCATGTTGTCGCGGAGGTAGTCGAAGCCGAACTCGGAGTTGGTCCCGTAGGTGACGTCGAGCGCGTACTTGCGCTGGCGGGTGGCGTGGTCGTCGCCGTCCTGGAGCGCGTCGACGCTGACCCCGAGGGCGTCGTAGATCGGTTTCATCCATTCGGCGTCGCGGCGAGCGAGATAGTCGTTGACGGTGACGAGGTGGACGCTGTTGCCGGCGAGGGTGTTGAGGAAGACGGGCAGGGTGGCGGTCAGGGTCTTGCCCTCGCCGGTCCTCATCTCGGCGATGCCGCCGTCGTGCAGAACCATGCCGCCGATCAGCTGGACGTCGTAGTGGCGCTGGCCGGTGCTCCGCTTCGAGGCCTCGCGGCAGAGCGCGAACGCCTCCGGCAGCAGGTCGTCGAGCGAGGCGCCGTTGCGGACGCGCTCGCGCAGGGAATCGGCCTCGGAGCGGATTTCCTCGTCGGTGAGTGCTTCCATCTCCGGCTCGAAGCGGTTTATCGCCTCGGCGCGCTTCTGGTAGGACTTGAATTTCCGCCCCTCCCCAGCCCGCAGCGCCTTCGTTACGAGGTCCATCGCTGGCATTGGTCAAGAGTAGCGGTGCCGGATTAATTGCCCCTTGCTCCCTTCCGCCAAGGGGGCTACTCTCGTGCCAGAACCCACAAGGAGGCACTCATGCGGATTGAGATTCGGGGCCGGAACGTCGAGATGACCGACGAGCTGCGTGAGGCGGTGCGGAAACGCTTTCAGCGGCTGGGACGACAGGTCTCGCCGCTCGCGACCTTGGAGGTGGTGCTCTCCGAAGAGCGCAACCCGAGGGTCGCCGACAGCCAGGTGGCGGAGGCGACGTTCTACTTGAAGGGGGTGACGCTGCACGCCCGGGAGTCGAGCCCGGAGATGACCCACTCGGTGCACGAGCTTGCCGAAGACGTCAGCCGGCAGGTGAAGAAGCACCGCGAGCTGCGTCGCAAGCGCCGCCGTACGCGGCGGCTTGTCGACCAGATGCGAGGCCGCCCGGCCGAGGCACGGCCGTAGGGCCGCGGAGAGCCAACTAGAGGCGCCGGGCAAAGGTCACCGCAACCACACGGGACGCCCCTCCGGTCCGCAGCGCGCGAGCGCAGGCCGTGAGGGTCGCCCCGGTGGTCAAGACGTCGTCGACGAGGAGCGCACTGCGCGGAGCGGCGCCCCTGGTGCCGATCCGCGGCGGGTGCCCGACCCGCTCCGCCCGCCGCCGCCCGACCTGCCGCCCGCTCCCCCGCCGCTCCAAGCAGTGGGAGAGCGGCAGTTCCAGCCGCGCGGCGAGCGCCGCCGCCAGCTCTCCCGCCGGATCGAACCCGCGCCGCCGCAGCCGCGCCCGCGCCGGCGGCACCGGCACGACCGTCCCGCTCAGCATGTGAGCAGGCGCCAGCCATTCGATCCGCTCCGCCATCAGGTCCGCGACCGGCAGCAGCCGCCGGAACTTCAGCGCCGCCACCAATTCTCGCGCCACCCCTTCGTAAGAGGCCGAAGACCAGACCTTGTCCAGCCCCGCCGGCCCGCTCCCCGCAAACGGATCCGCATCCGCCAACCGCCTCCCGCACCGAGTGCAGACGACCGCCTCCGCCCGACAGCTCCGCCCGCAAGCCGCGCACAACGGCGGCACCAGCGCCACCCCGATAGTCGGCAAGATCTCCACACCCCGACCCTGCCGAGCAAAAGCACACCCGTGGCGCGCAAGAAGCAAATTCTCAGCACCACCTCTGCGCCAAAACAGTCACGCCTCCGCGAAACCGCAAAAACCCTTCCTCAACAAGGGTTTTTGCGGTCTCGTGAAAGAAGTGTCAGCCAAAGCCGCTCGCAGGAGGGTGCCGGTGCCCCTCCGCAGGAATGTTCGGCGATATGCAATCTGTCTCTTGCGCGGCGGAGCCGCGCAGCATCCTCTCCCCGACCGCAGGGAGGGGAGGTCAATTCCGGAGGAGGGGCACCGGCGCCCTCCGCCGCCTCCTACGGACGAGCCCCCGCGATAGCGCCGATCAATACCTGCCGCGCCGGAATCTCCGCATCCGGCAGCGCGATGACCTCTTTCAGCCGTGCCCCGTCGCCGACCCTGACGCCGTCGCCGATCACCGCGGGCCCGTCGATGCGGACGTCGTCGCCGATCTCGCAGCCGGGTCCGAGGAGGACCGGGCCGGCGAGGTCGGGCTCGCCCTCCATCCGCTCGCCGCTGCGATATCCCTCGACCAGCTCACCCTCGCGGTCGACCCGCACCGCCCCCGTGAGGGCGTCCACGTTGCCCTCGCGCAGCTCCTCGAGGTTGCCGATGTCGTTCCAGTAGGCGTCGATCTCGTGCGAGTAGAAGGGGACGTCGCCGTCCAGGAGGCGCGGGAAGACGTCCATCGCCCAGTCGGCGAAGCCGGGCGGATCGCCCTCCCCGGCCGCCTTGCTGGCGCCGGGCTCGGGGAAGAAGTCGAAGATTTCCTTGCGGAACATGTAGATGCCGCAGTTGGCGAGGTCGGAGAGCGCTTCGGAGGGGTCGGGCTTCTCCTGGAAGCCCTGGATCCGCCCGTCGGAGCCGACGATCGCGACCCCGAACTGGCTCGTGTCCTGGACCCGCTTCATCGCCAGGGTGGCGATCCCGTCGTGGGACTCGTGGAACTCGCGCATCGCCGTCAGGTCGATGTCGGTGAGGGCGTCGCCGCTGATGATCAGGAAGGAGTCGCCGAGGAACTGCGCCGCGTTGCGGACCCCGCCCGACGTCCCCAGCAGCTGCTCCTCGCGGCTGTAGGAGAGGGAGACCCCCCACTTGCCGCCGTCCCCGAAGTAGCCCTCGATCAGCTCCGGGAACCAGTGCAGGTTGGCGATCGTCTCGTTGAAGCCGTGGCGGGCGAGCAGGCGCAGGATGTGCTCCATCACCGGCTTGTTCAGCACCGGGACCATCGGCTTCGGCATCTCGTAGGTGATCGGCCGCAGCCGCGTCCCCAGACCCGCCGCCAGCACCATCGCCCTCATGTCGCCATGCCCTCCTTCAGCTTGTCGATGGCGACGATGCTGGCGGGATCGACGCCGCGCAGGCTCGCCAGCTCCATCGAGACGAGGTCGCCGAGCAGGATCGCCCAGAGCAGGCGCTCGGCGCGGGTGGCGCCGGCGGTCTCCAATCGCACCACCGTGGCCCCTTCGTCCTCGATCAGCCCGGCGGTCAGCTCGAACCGCTGGCGCTCGCGCGGGTGCTGATCGCAGTCTTCGAGGAAGACCGCGGCCATCGGCCCGGCGGCGGCGTCCGGGGACCAGCCGCAGATCTCGTTGTGGTCGGCCTCGGGCAGCTCGGAGTAGAAGGCCGGCGCCTTCGCGTTCTCGTTGATCTGGGTCTTCCAGCGCCGCGCCACCGGCGCCGTCAGGTCGCTGCCGTAGGCGACGGTGGCGGCGCCGTCGAGCGCCGCTGCCACCTCGCCGGCCCGGTTCCGCAGCTCGTCGCGCCGGACCTCGAGGAAGGCCGCGGCGGCGTCGATCTCGGTGCGGATGCGGGGCCCGACCCCGGCCAGCGCCGCCGCCTCGGCGGCGATCGCGAACATGTAGGCGACGGCGAAGCGCGGCTGGAAGATCCCGGGCAGGCCGATCACCGGCACCCCGGCGGCACGCGCCTGATCGACGAGCTGCCCGCCGGTGCTGGCGACCAGTCGCCGCGCCCCCAGCACCTCGGCCGCCTCGAAGCAGGCGAGCGTCTCCTCGGTGTTGCCCGAGTAGCTCGAGCAGAGGACCGTCCACTCCGGCGTCGCCCAGCTCGGCAGCTCGTAGCCGCGGATCGAGACCATCGGCCTGGTCAGGCGATCGCCGAGGGTCGCGGCAGCGAGATCGCCGCCGATCGCCGAGCCGCCCATCCCGCAGATCATCAGGCCGGCCGAGTCGGCCGGCTCCAGCCGTGCCGTTTCCACCCGCCAGAGGGCGTCGCGGAGCTGGTCGGGAAGGCCGAGAACGTCGTCGAGGAGGTTCCCCATCAGGCGGGAACTCTTTCATCTCGGCCGATCACGGCGTCAACCAAGCGCGCCCCGGCCTCCACCTCGGCTCCGGGAGCGAGGATCGAGCCGCGCACGAGCGCGTCGCGGCCGACCGTGCAGCCGTCGAGCAGGACCGAGTCCTCGACTTCGGCCCCGCGGGAGACGCGGCAGCCGCCGGCGACGACGGCGCGGGGGCCGACGCTCGCCTCCTCGTCGATCGTCGCGCCGGCGCCGACCAGCAGGCCGGGGGCGGTCGGGTGCACCTGCGTCTCGACCCGCTGCTCGAGGATGTCCCAACTGGCCTGCAGGTAGCGCTCGGGGGTGCCGATGTCCATCCAGTAGCCCTCGAGCAGGAGCCCGCAGAGACCGTCACCGACGAGGCGGGGGAAGACTTCGCGCTCGATCGAGACCGCCCGACCCGCCGGCACCAGGTCGAGGACCGAGCGCTCGAGGACGTAGGCGCCAGCGTTGATCTCCCCCGGAACCGCCTCGCCCGTCTTCTCGAGAAACTCCAGCACCCGGCTCTCCTCGTCGCAGCTGACGAGGCCGTAGGCGGATGAATCCTCGACTGGGTGCAGGCCGATCGAAGCGCGGGCGCCGCGCTCCTCGTGGGCGCGCAGCAGCGACGAGAGGTCGAGGTCGGCGAGGACGTCGCCGTTGAGCGCGAGGAAGCGGCCCTCGAGGCGGTCGCCGAGCGCCTCGGCGGCGAAGCGGATCGCCCCCGCCGTGCCCAGCGGCTCTGGCTCGGCGACGTAGGTGATCTCGACCCCCGCCCGCTCCTCCTCGCCGGCAAGCGCCTCGCGCAGGACGTCTGGCAGGAAGCCGCAGGCGAGGACGACCTCGGTGACGCCGTGGCCGGCGAGCCACTCGATCGCGTAGGCGAGGAAGGGCCGGTCGACCAGCGTCACCGCCGGCTTCGGCACGTGTGTGGTGAGCGGCCGGAGGCGCGTCCCCTCTCCCCCGACTAAAACGATGGCCTGCACTAGGAGGCGGGCGCCGGCTTCGGCGAGTCCACGGTGCGACCTATCCCCTCGTACTCGAAGCCGGCATCGATCAGCTTCTCCGGGTCGAGGAAGTTGCGGCCGTCGACGACCAAGGCGCGGTTCATCCGCTCGGCGGCGGCGGCCCAGTCGAGCTCGGCGAACTCCTTCCACTCGGTGACGAGGACGGCGGCGTCGGCGCCCTCCAGCGCCTCCGTCGCCGAGGCGGCCATCTCGACCGAGCCCAGCATTCCGGCGGCCCGCTCGGCGGCGACCGGGTCGTAGGCGACGACCTCCGCCCCCTCGCCCTGCAGCCGCGCCGCCAGCACCAGACTCGAGGCCTCGCGCATGTCGTCGGTATCGGGCTTGAAGGCGAGGCCGAGCAGCGCCACCCGCTTGCCGATCAGCGAGCCGAGGTGCTTCTCGAGCTTGCCGACGACGCGCCGCTTCTGCAGCTCGTTGACCTCGATCACCGCCGTCAGCAGCTGGAAGTGGTAGCCCGTATTACCGGCCAGCATCTTCAGGGCGCTGACGTCCTTGGGGAAGCAAGACCCCCCGTAACCAATACCCGCCCGGAGGAAGGAGCTGCCGATCCGCTCGTCGAGGCCCATCCCCCTGGCGACCTCGCCGACGTCGGCGCCGACCTCCTCGCAGACGTTGGCGATCTCGTTGATGAAGGAGATCTTCGTCGCCAGGAAGGCGTTGGAGGCGAGCTTGATCATCTCGGCACTGGCGACGTCGGTGCGGAGGATCTCGCCGCCGAGCGGCCGGTAGAGGTCCTCGACCGCGTTGGCAGCCGCCTCGTCGCCGGGGTCGGCGCCGACGACGACGCGGTCGGGGTCCATGAAGTCCTTTACAGCGGTCCCCTCCTTGAGGAACTCGGGACAGGAGACGTAGGAGAGGCCAGGCATGTCGCGGCGGATCGACTCGCCGGTCCCGGCCGGGACCGTGCTCTTCATGATCAGGACGTGGTCACTGTCCTCGGGCAGCTCCTGGACCACCGCCCGCACCCGCGAGAGGTCGGCGTCGCCGGAGTAGGTCGGCGGCGTGTCGACGCAGACGAAGAGCAGCTTCGCCCCGGAGAGCAGCTCGTCCATGTCGGTGGTGAAGGTGAGGCGCTCGGCGTTTCGCCGCAGCAGGTCCTCCAGCCCGGGCTCGTGGATCGCCACCTCGCCGCGGGAGAGGGAGTCGACCTTCTCCTGGACGATGTCGCGGGCGATCACCGGGTGGCCCAGCTCGGCGAAGCAGGCGGCGGTGACGAGCCCGACCCAGCCGACTCCGATAACCCCAACGGTGCTCTTCTGCTCGCTCATCCCCTGCTCCTTCCAGCCTCGTGCCGCTTCTTCTTCTTCTGCTTCGGGACGATCACCTTCGCCGACCGCGCCATCCCGATCATCTGATCGTTGCTGAAGGTTCGCAGGAGGTCGTTGGAGATCCAGTAGACGTTGTCTCCGCGGCGCCAGGCGACCATTTTCACATTTTCGCCGTCGACGTAGATGTCGTAGTCACGCCCGTTTATCGTCTTCGTCAAGCTCGGGTCCTCGAGGATGGGCGGATTCGACCAGCCGCGGATCCCCTGCACGCCGAAGTAGTGGCTGCCGTCGGACATTTCAGCCACCAACACCATCCGGTAGGCAAGGTGGCGGTTCCCGTCCTCGTCCTTGATGTTGTAGACGTAGGGGTCGACGACCTTTTCGTAGGGATCGCTTTCGACGAACCGGGCCCCTTCCGGGAGGCGGGTCGGGTAGTAGATCGGGAAGAAGCCGCGGGCCCGGCGGGAGGCGATCTTCGCCTCGGCTTCGCCGGCTTCGCGCGCCGGAACCAGCCCGTCGCTGCCGGCCTTCACCGCTTCCAGCTTCGGTTTCTTCGGCTTGCGCTTCTGCTTCTGCTTCTGCTTCTTCGCGTGCATCTTGCCGGCAGCGAGTTCCTGGCGGTGCCGGTGCTGGGCCGCTTTCGCCTCCTTCACGGTCTCGCCGCCGAGGAATTCCCGCACCGCGGCGTCGAGTGCGGCTTCGGTCGTGTAGACGTAGCTGGGACCGAGTTCGGCCGGGAAGTGGACCTCGTTGATGGTCGAGTTGCGCGAGGCGGCGAGCAGTTTCAGGACTTCCAGCAGGGTCTTGCCGTCGCTGATGTCGGAGGTCGTGTAGTCGGTGAATGCCTCGATCAATTCGCCCTTGTCGAAGAGGATGTCCTGTGCGGAGACCCGCGAGCGGGCGGCGCTGAGGAACTCCTGCTGGCGGGCGGAGCGGACGATGTCGGTGTCGGTGTGGCGGTAGCGGACGTAGGCGAGGGCTTTCTTCCCGCACATCAGCTGGTATCCGGGCTGGACGTTGATTTCGGCGTACTGTTCGGAAGGCGGCACGCCTTCGTTGGAGTGGTAGTAGCGGCGGTCGACGTCGGCGTAGACGCAGCCGATCGCGTAGACGCCTTGGGCGAAACCGAGGAAGTCGACGTTGACGATGTGGTTGATCGGCAGCCCGGTGAGCGACTTGACCGTCCGCAGGGTCAGCTTGGTACCGCCGTAGGAATACGCTTCGTTGAACTTGCCGGTCCCGTAGCCGGGGATTTCGACCTTGAGATCGCGCGGGATCGACATCATCGAGATCAGGCCCTGATCGGGGTCGAGCCGGACCAGCATCGTCGTGTCGGAGCGGCCGGGGTCTTCCTCTTCGTTGGCGCGCTTGTCGGAGCCGATCACGAGAAAGGTCTGGGCACCGCCCTCGCCCGCGTCGGCGAGGAACTTGTTCAGCTTCTTCTGCAGCTTGTCGTTTTCGGGCCGGATCGCGTTGGCGATGCTGTCGAGGTAGAGCAGGCTCGCGGTGGCGGTGGTCGCGGCGGAGACAGCGACGATCAGGACGGCGGCGAGGACGAACCGCCACCAGTAGCGCTTCGGCTTCGGCGCCGGCTCGCCGTCGCCGCTCGGCGGCGGCTTCTTCGGCGTCCAGCCGGGGATCGGCTCAGTCATCCAGCCGGTCCGGGATCGCCCGCAGGAACGACTCCAGCGCCTGGCGGTAGGTCTCGAGCGAGGAGACCGAGACCCACTCGCCGGGGCCGTGGTGCCCCGCCCCGACGGGGCCGAACTCGACCGCCGGCACCCCCACCCGCAGGAACGAGACCGCGTCGGAGGCGCCGTCGCGGCCGACGCTCATCGGCTCCCCGTCGTGGTGCTCGGTCGCCGAGGTGCGAAGGGCGCGCACGAAGGGCGAGTCGCGGTCGACGGTCGCCGGCGGCCGCGTCAGCAGCGCCTGCACCTCGATCCCGCGCAGCTCGCGCACCTGGGCGAGGATCTCCCGCGGATCCTGGTCCGGGAGGTAGCGGATGTCTACGTCGATCACGCATCGGTCGGGCACCTTGTTGAGAGCGTCGCCGCCGACGATCCTCCCCAGGTTGATCGACGGCCGGTCGAAGAGCTCGGAGCTGTGCCGGGCAAACGGTAGCGACTCGATACTGCGGAAAACGTCGATCGCGTTGAGGACGGCGTTGTCGCCGAGCCACGGCGTCGCCCCGTGGGCGGCCGTCCCCGCCACCGCCAGGCGCAGCGCCAGCACCCCCTTGGCCTCGATCCCGATGTGGAGGTCGGTCGGCTCCCCGGTGATCGCGAAGTCGCCGGTGAACCCGGAGTCGACGAGATGGTCGGAGCCGCGCTCGGACTCCTCCTCGGACTCCTCGTCGCCGACGATCCCGAGACGCACCCGCACCTGCTCCTGCTCGGCCATCGCCGCCGTCACCATCATCATCGCCGCGATCGCGCCCTTCATGTCGTAGGCGCCGCGCCCGTAAAGCCTGTCCCCCTCGACCTTCGGCTCGAACTGCCCCGCCAGAGCCGGGACGACGTCGATGTGCCCGTGCAGAATGACCGTCGGCGCGTCCTCCGGCCCAACCTCGGCCATGACGACCGGCAGCCCCCGCACCTCGTCCCCCCTCGTCTCGATCCCCCGCGCTTCCAGCCAACCCTGAATGAACCCGGCAGCCTCCGAAATCGCCTCCGGCTCACAGGTCTCGAAAGAGATCAGCCGCTGCGCAAGAACAACCAGCTCCTCAGTCACACGACCACCCCGTCCCCGCCGGCGAGCCTCCGGGCCCCGGGCGTCCCGCCACCGGGGCCGCGAAGAGGGGGAGCGGGTACCCCTCCGCAGGAATGTTCGGCGATATGCAATCTGGTTCTTGCGCGGGCTTGCCCGCGCAGCATGTTCTCCCCGAAGCGAAGCGAGGGGAGGTCAATTCCGGAGGAGGGGTACCCGCTCCCCCTCACTCACGCCCCGGCAATCGAAAGAAAAGCCTCGGCCCGATCCCGATCTTTCTGCGCCCGAGCATGGTCGGCACTCCCCTCCTCGGACTCCGAGAGGCGCTGCTCGGCATCGGCGAGCTGCTCTTTGAGTGCACCGCCGTCGAGATCCTCGGGCGGGATCGCCTCCTCGAGCAGGAGCCGGGCGCGGTTGCCATAGACCTGCAGCCAGCCATGCGCTTGCGCGTAGCGTTTGGTCTCCGAATCGGAGAGGTGGAGGCGGAGCTCGGTCGGCCGCAGCGCCGCCAACACGGGCGCGTGGTTGGCGAGGATGCCGATTTCGCCGACCTCGGTCCGGGTCGACACCTGGCGCGCTTCACCGCTCCAGACCTCGCCCTCCGGGGTCAGGACTTCGACGTCGACCATGTGCTCCGCCGCCATCGGTCAGCCCCTAGGCGGCGGCGCCGGACTTGGCGTTCTCGAGGACCTGGTCGATCGAGCCCTGCATGTAGAAGGCGCCCTCGGAGAGGTCGTCGTGCTCGCCATCGAGGATCTCGCGGAAGCCGCGCACCGTCTCGGTGACCGGCACGTACTCGCCGGAGCGGCCGGTGAACTGTTCGGCGACGAAGAACGGCTGCGAGAGGAAACGCTCGATCTTGCGGGCCCGCGAGACCGTCTGGCGGTCCTCGTCGGAGAGCTCGTCGATGCCGAGGATGGCGATGATGTCCTGCAGCTCCTTGTAGCGCTGCAGCACCTCCTGGACCTCGGTCGCGGTGCGGTAGTGCTCGTCGCCGACGACGTCGGGCTTGAGGATCGTCGAGGTCGAGTCGAGCGGATCGACCGCCGGGTAGATCCCTTTCTCGGAGATCGACCGCGAGAGCGCCGTGGTGGCGTTGAGGTGGGCGAACACCGAGGCCGGCGCCGGGTCGGTGTAGTCGTCGGCCGGCACGTAGACCGCCTGGATCGAGGTCACCGAGCCGCGGTCGGTCGAGGTGATCCGCTCCTGCAGGCCGCCCATCTCGGTCTCCAGCGTCGGCTGGTAGCCGACCGCGGAGGGCATCCGGCCGAGCAGCGCCGAGACCTCGGAGCCCGCCTGGACGAAGCGGAAGATGTTGTCGATGAACAGGAGCACGTCCTGGCCGCCCTGCTCGCGGTAGTACTCGGCCATCGTCAGCCCGGAGAGGGCGACGCGCAGGCGCGCGCCGGGGGGCTCGTTCATCTGGCCGAAGACGAGCATGGTCTTGTCGATCACGCCCGACTCTTTCATCTCCAGCCAGAGGTCGTTGCCCTCGCGCGAGCGCTCGCCGACGCCGACGAAGGCGGAGAGGCCGGAGTGCTCCTCGGCGATGTTGCGGATCAGCTCCTGGATCAGCACGGTCTTGCCGACGCCGGCGCCGCCGAACAGCCCGACCTTGCCGCCTTTGGCGTAGGGGGCGAGGAGGTCGATGACCTTGATCCCGGTCTCGAGGATCTCCTGCGTCGGGGTCAGGTCGGAGGCCTTCGGGGCCGGGCGGTGGATCGGCCAGCGCTCGCCGTCCTCCAGCTCGGGGCCGTTGTCGATCGGCTCGCCGAGCAGGTTGAAGATGCGGCCGAGGGTCGCGTCGCCAACCGGGACCGTGATCGGGCCGCCGGTGTCGGTTACCGCGGCGCCGCGCTCGATCCCGTCGGTGGCGTCCATCGCCACGGCGCGGACGCGGTCGTCGCCGAGGTGCTGCTGGACCTCGCAGACGAGGACAGCCGATTCGCCGTCGCCGTCGCCGCCGCTGGTCTCGATCGTCACCGCCGAGAAGATCTCCGGCAGCTGGTCGGGGAAGACGGCGTCGATGACCACTCCGGTCACCTGCTCGACGCGCCCTACGTTGTTTCCGTTTCCGTTGCTCTCAGCCATGGGTTCCTTTTCTCGTCTTTGAAGTGCTGTTGGTGACCAGGGTCTGTCGTCTACCCGAGCGCCTCGGCGCCGCCGACGACCTCCAAGATCTCCTGCGTGATCTCCGCCTGACGGACCCGGTTCATCTCCAGGGTCAGGTCGCCGATCATCGTCTCCGCGTTCTCCGCCGCGTTGCGCATCGCGGTCATCCGCGCGCCCAGCTCCGAGGCCGCCGACTCGAGCAGCGCCCGGTAGACGGAGATCGTCACGTACTCCGGGATCAGCCGCGCCAGCAGCTCCTCCGGATCGGGCTCGTAGATCCACTCCGAGCGGCTCTGCGCCTTCTCGGCATCGGTTTCCTCGTCTTCGGCGGCGGCCTCGTCTTCCGCGCCCTCGCCGATCACCTCCGCCTGCTGCAGGGGCAACAGCGTCTGCCGCCAGACGTGCTGGGTCAGCGGCGAGACGAAGCGGTTGTAGATCAGCTCGACCCGATCGAGATCCTGGTCGACGTAGCGCGCGGTCAGCGCCTCGCCGATCTCGCGGGCGTTGGCGAAGGCGGGCCGGTCGGTGAAGCCGACGTAGGAGTCGGTCACGTCCTGCTTGCGGAAGGTGAGGGCGGAGACCCCCTTGCGCCCGACCACGGCGAAGGTGGGCTCGGCGCCGTCCTCGCGGACTTTCTGCGCCATCCGCATGCCCTCGCGGATGATGTTCGAGTTGAAGGCGCCGGCAAGGCCGCGGTCGCCGGTGACCAGCACGATCCCGACCCGCTTGACGTTCTCCCGCTCTTCCAGGACCGGGACCCGCGGGATGCCGCCGGCCTGGGCGGCGGCGCGGCGGGTCAGCTTGCGCATCCCCTCGGCGTAGGGCCGCATGTCGGAGATCCGCTGTTCGGCCCGGCGCAGGCGCGCCGCCGCAACCATCTCCATCGCCCGCGTGATCTTGTTGATGTTCTTGACCGACGCGATGCGGTTCTTGACTTCCTTCTGCGTTGCCATGGGAAGGTCCCCCTGCGGCGCTAGGCCGGGGTCGCCGCCTCCTCGTCCTCACTGTTCTCAGACTCGCTCTCCGAATCGGCGGTGCGGGCCGGGGCCTCGCGCTCCTCCTTGGAGTGGACGCGGTCGGACTCGCCCTCCTCGAGCGGATCGCCGTGCTCGTCGAAGTCGGGACCGAAGTCGTCGACGAAGTCGGCGATCGCCTGCCCCAGCTCCTTCTCGTCGTCCTCCTCGAGCTTGCCGGTCTCTTCGATCCGGCCGAGCAGCTCGGACTTCTCTGAGTGCAGGCGGGTCCGCAGGTCGGCGAGGAACTCGCCGACGCGCTCGACTTTGATCCGGTCGAGGTAGCCGCCGGTGCCCGAGTAGATCGAGGCGACCTGGTCGCCGACCGAGAGCGGTTCGCGCTCTTTCTGTTTCAGCAGCTCGACCAGCCGTTCGCCGCGGGTCAGCGCTTTCTGGGTCTCGGCGTCGAGCTCGGAGCCGAACTGGGCGAAGGCCTCGAGGTCGCGGTACTGGGAGAGGTCGAGGCGCAGTTTTCCGGCGACCTTCTTCATCGCCTTGGTCTGCGCGTTGCCGCCCACCCGGGAGACCGAGATGCCGACGTTGATCGCCGGCCGCACCCCCGAGAAGAAGAGGTCGGACTCGAGGAAGATCTGGCCGTCGGTGATCGAGATCACGTTGGTCGGGATGTAGGCGGAGACGTCGGAGGCCTGGGTCTCGATGATCGGCAGCGCCGTCAGCGAGCCGCCGCCGAGCTCGTCGTTCAATTTCACCGCCCGCTCCAGCAGCCGCGAGTGCAGGTAGAAGACGTCGCCCGGGTACGCCTCGCGGCCCGGTGGGCGCCGCAGCAGCAGCGACATCTGCCGGTAGGCGGAAGCGTGTTTGGTGAGGTCGTCGTAGACGCAGAGGGCGGCTTTGCCGTTGTAGAGGAAGTACTCGCCCATCGCGCAGCCGGCGTAGGGGGCGATGTACTTGATCGGCGCCGCCTCGTCGGCGGGGGCGGCGACGATGATCGTGTTCTCCATCGCGCCGTTTTCCTCCAGCGTCTCTTTCAGCTGGACGACGGTGGACATCCGCTGCCCGATCGCGACGTAGATGCAGATCAGGTCCTTGTCCTTGTTGTTGATGATCGTGTCGATCGCGATCGCGGTCTTGCCGGTCTGGCGATCGCCGATGATCAGCTCTCGCTGGCCACGGCCGATCGGGATCATGCCGTCGATCGACATCAGCCCGGTCTGAACGGGTTCCTCGACCGGCTGGCGCTGGACGACGCCGGGGGCTTTGAACTCGGCCGGGCGGGTCTCGGTGGTGGCGATCTCGCCGCGGTCGTCGAGCGGGCGGCCGAGCGGGTCGACCATGCGGCCGAGCAGCGCCTCGCCGACGGGGATCTCGAGCAGCTTGCCGGTCCGTTTGACCGTGTCGCCCTCGACGATCTCGTCCCAGTCACCGAACAGCACGGCGCCGACGTTGTCGGCCTCGAGGTTCAGCGCCAGGCCGGTGACCCCGTGCGGCAGCTCGAGCATCTCCAGCGCCATGCAGTTGTCGAGCCCGTGGATGCGGGCGATGCCGTCGGCGACGGACAGGACGGTGCCGACCTCGGTGAGGTCGGCGGAACCGGTGTCCAGTCCCTCGATCCGCTCTCGCAGGATGCTTGCGATCTCGTCGGGCTTGATCTCCATCGGGTGCTCTCTGCCTCCTTACGCCGCGGTGGCGACGCTCTTTCGAAGTTTCTCCAGGCGACTGCGGATGCTGGCGTCCAAGACCATGTTGCCGACCTGCAGCACGATGCCGCCGAGGATGTCGCCGTCCACCTTGCTGGACAGGTCGACCTCCTCCCCGGTCTGGCGTTCGACCTCCTGGCCGATTTTCTCGACCACCGCCGGGTCCAGCTCGACCGCGCTGGTGACGGTGACGTCGATACGGCGGTTCTCTTGTTTCCAGAGCTCCTCGAACTCGCGGCGGATGCGGAAGATCTCCGTCATCCGCTGCTTGTCCACGAGCAGCTCGAGGAAGTTGATCAGCTCGGGCTCGGCGCCCGTGATCGCCCTCTCGATCCCCTCCTGCTTCTCGGCCGAGGAGAGGTAGGGGCTGAAGAAGAAGACCTGCAGCTCGCGATCGCGGTCGACGGCGTCGGCGACCTGGGCGAGCTGCTGCTGCAGCGCGTCCAGCTTGCCTTTGTCGCGGCCGACCTCGAAGAGCGCCTCGGCGTATACGCGAGCTGCATCGGCCATCTAGTTGTTCTCCGACCCCGAGAGCGTCGAGAAGTCGACCTCGCCGAGCGCCTCCTCGACGAGGCGTTTCTGGTCCTCGGCATCGAGGGATTTGCGCGTCACCCGCTCGGTGGCGAGCACGGTCAGGTCGGCGACCTCCTGGCGGATCTGGTCGAGCGAACGACGCGTCTCCGCCTCGATGTCCCGCTTCGCGGCCTCGACCAGCTCCTCGCGTTTCTCCTTGCCGGCCGCGGCGGCCTCGGCTTCCGCGGTCTCGGCCGACTTGCGGGCGCGGGCCATGATGTCGTCGGCCTGCTCGCGGGCCTCGGCGAGGCGGGCGCGGTACTCCGACAGCAGCTCGTCGGATTCCTTGCGCTGCCGCTCGGCGGCGTCGATCGACTCGCTGATCATCTTCGCGCGTTTGTCGAGCGCTTCCTGGATTTTCGGGAAGGCGACCTTGCTCAACACCCACATCGTGATCAGGAACAGGACCAGCGTCCAGATCATCAGGCCGAGGCCCGGGCTGACCAGGAAGCTGCCGCCGCTTTCCTCTCCACCGCTCTCCGCCGCAAGCGGCAGGAGCCCTATGTAACCGAGCAGCTGCATGCGGACCTAGGCGAGGAAGAAGGCGATCAGACCGAAGATGAAGGTGTAGAAGGCGACCGCCTCGGTCAGCGCGAAGCCGAGCCAGCGGATGCTTTCCAGGTCGCTTTTCATCTCCGGCTGGCGGGCGACCGACTCGATCTCCTTACCGAAGATGAAGCCCACGCCGATGCCGGCGCCGATCGAGCCGAGCCCGGCGCCGACGCCAAGGGCGATCGCTTTGCCAGCGCTTTCCACGGCTTCGCTGGAGACCTCGGCAAGAGGTAGAACGGTGGGATCCATCGAGTGTTGCTCCTTTTCTAGTGAGAGGCGGAGGTCGCTCCGCCGATGTAGATAGCGCTAAGCGTCGAGAAGATGAATGCCTGCAGGGTCGCCACAAGCCCGACCTCGAAGATGAAGAAGGCGAAGGCGAGCGGGAAGGTGAGCGCCCCGAGGGCCGCGATCCCCAGCAGCACCGCCAGCCCGCCGCCCATGAAGAGCAGCAGCAGGTGGCCGGCGAGGATGTTGGCGAAGAGACGAACGGAGAGGGAGATCAGCCGCACGAAGTGGGAGATCACCTCGATCACGAAGATCGCGCCCTTGCCGATCGGGCTCATCTCCTCCAGGCCGGGAGGCAGCCAGCTCTTGAAATAGGGGCCGGCGCCCTTTGCCCGGATGCCCTCGACGTGGTAGCTGAGCCAGACGACGAGGGTGAGGACCAGCGGGATGGCGATGTTGGCGGTGGCGGCGTAGATCGCGAAGGAGGGGATCTCGAGGCCGCCGATCGAGAAGGTGTGCTCGGTGTTGGTCGGCAGCGGCAGGAACCCGAGCATGTTCGAGAACCAGATCCAGAAGAAGAGGGCGCCGATGAAGGGGAACCACTTGCGGGCCAGCTCGCCGTGGAGGCTGCCGCCGGTGATCGTGTTCTTCGTCAGGTCGTAGGCCATCTCGACCGCCGCCTGGACCCGGTTCGGGCGGTCGACCATCCGCCGCGCGATCCAGACCATCACAGCGATCGTCAGCAGGCTGGCGAGAACGAGGTAGAGGACGGCCTTGTTGATGCTGAAGTCGATCCCGGCGAGGTGGATCGACACCCACGGTTCGAGTTTGAACTCGTTCTGGGGCTTGAAGGCTTCGTTCTTGCCGTCGTTGCCGAAGATCAGCAGCAGCAGGATTGACACGGCCAGGTAGATCCCGAAGCCGATGAAGACCTTCGCCTTGGTGCTCACGCCGCTCCCTTGACCTCGGGCTGGTCGTCGAACAGATGCGTCAGCCCCTGGGCGGCGAATGAGACCGTGAACAGGGCCAGCAGCAGGAGGGCGGCGGCGAGGCCTGATTCGCGCTCTGCGACGCCGACCAGGAGCACGCAGGTCGCCATCAGCCAGACGCGGCCGAGGGCGCTGGCGGCGACGATCCCCATCGCCTTCTGGCGGTTGCCGGCGGCCAGCTCCTGCTTCATCCGGCGCTGGGCGAGCATCTGGATCCCGCGCTGCGTCAGCCAGGCGCCCGCGGCCACCGCGTACCCGAGCAGCGGGAAGCCGCCGAGCAGGAAGATGGCGAGCGCGAGGAGCAGCGCGATTAGATCGACGTACTTGGGAGGAGACATAAGTCAGGACAGCAGGAAAAGCAGGAACAGCGGCAGAAACCGCGCAGGAAAGACAGGAAAACGCCCAGCTCGGGGCAGAGCGGACGCAGAGGTGACTATATAGAAGAGGCCCCCGGAATGGCTCTGTGGAGCCAGTTCGTGAGGGTTGCCACTACTTGATCGCCTCGAACTCACCGGTCTCCGGATCGACGGCGGGGAAGGTTCCGGTCTCCAGCTCCCGCTCGACGGCGTCGTTGACCTCCTCCAGATCGGGTCCGGGGGCCCCCGCCTGGCGACGCAGGGTGACGAGCTGGCGGAAGCGGGTCTGGCGCAGCTTGAGGATCTCCAGGACCTCGACCAGATAGACGCTGGCGGCCAGCGCGAGGATGCCGAAGAGGGCGATCACCGCGGTCCAGAGCGGGTCGAAGTTGCCGTGGTCGTCGCTGTAGGGGACGAAGCGGAGCGCCAGGGCGAGCAGCGCCATCACAACCGTCCAGCCGTAGAGGTAGAGCAGGGTACGGCGCTGGGAGAAGCCGATATCGGCCATCCGGTGATGGAAGTGCCAGCGATCGGCTTTGTAGATGGGTTTGCCGTATTTGAGCCGCTTGGCGACGACGAAGCCGGTGTCGAGAATCGGCACCGCGAGGATGATCAGCGGTAAAAACAGGGCGACGACCGCGTTCGTCTTCAGCGCCCCCTGCACGGCCACCGCCCCCAGGAGGTAGCCGAGCAGGTTGGAGCCGGTGTCGCCCATGAAGGTGCTGGCGGGCGGGAATCCCCAGCGCAGGTAGCCGAGGGCGGCGCCGGCGACCAGCGCGGCGAGGACGCCGGCGGCGGTGCGGTCGAGCGAGAGCGCGATCGTCGCCAGCGTAACCCCGGAGATGACCGCGACCCCGGCGGCGAGGCCGTCGACGCCGTCGATCAGGTTGATCACGTTGATCACGGCGACGATCGCGATCACGGTGCCGACGTCGCCGAGGTGGACGACCCCTCCCCCGGGCAGGGTGAGGAGGTCGACGGTGCCGGGGGTGAGGCGGCCGAAGAAGGGGAAGGTGAAGTTGTCGACGGTGACCCCGGCCGCGACCGGGATGACGACGGCGGCGGTCTGCCCCAGCAGCTTGACCGCGGCGGAGAGTTCGAAGACGTCGTCGAGGACGCCGACCAGGGCGATCGCCACCGCCCCGATCAGGATCGCGTGGCTTTCGCCGTCGCTTGGGAGGAACAGCAGCCCGGCGACGAGGACGCCGCCGAGGATCCCGAGGCCGCCGAGCTTCGGCGTCGGGGCGAGGTGGAGCTTGCGCTCGCTGGGGTAGTCGATCGCCCCGACCCGCACCGCCAGCCGCTTGGTCAGCGGCACCAGCAGCAGCGCGAGCAGGCCGGCGACGAGGAAGGCGAAGAGGGCGTCGGCGTCAGTTGGCATAGCGGTCGAACCAGAGGGTAAGCGCCATCAGTCCCCAGATCTGGCGGCTGAGGTCCTCCCGGCCGGAGACATGCCGGTCGAGGATCGGGGTGACGGCGGCGCTGCTCAGCAGACCCTGGCGCTCGATCGCGCCCGGCGCCAGGACCTCGCGGGCGAACGGCTCCAGCGGCCCCCGCAGCCAGGCGGCGAGCGGGATCGAGAACCCCTGCTTGCGGCCGTGGACGATCTCGTCGGGCAGCAGCGGCGCCAGCGCCCGCCGCAGCAGCCGCTTCTTCTGGAAACCGCGGACCTTCATCCGCCGCGGCAGCGAGAAAGCGAACTTGGCGACGCGCTGGTCGAGGAAGGGAACCCGCAACTCCAGCGAGTGGGCCATGCTGAGGCGGTCGGTCTTGACCAGGAGGTCGTCGACGAGGTAGATGCCGAGGTCGACGTCCTGCATCCGCGCCAGCGGGTCGGCGCCCACGGTCTCGGCGTAGCGCTCGCGGTAGAGGTCGAGCGGGTCCCATGACGAGGCCTCGGCGCCGGCGAGGTCGGCGCGCGTGCCGGGGTCGAATATCTCCTTCCAGCCGTGGTGGCGCTCCAGCGGATCCGCTTTCGCGGCGGCGCGGGCGAAGCGCTTGGCTTTGTAGTCGAAGCCGACGCGCTCGTGGCGGCTCGGCAGCGCCTCGACCAGCGGCCGCGCCAGCGGCGCCAGGCGGCCGACCCGCCGGGCGAGCAGGTCGGCGACGTAGGTGTAGTAGCCGCCGAAGAGCTCGTCGCCGCCCTCGCCGGAGATCGCCGTCTTCACGTGCCCGGCGGCGAGCTGGGAGACGAGGTAGGTGGGCAGCGCCGAGGAGTCGCCGAAGGGCTCGTCGAAGGCCTCGACCAGCCGCGGCAGCAGCTCGATCGCGTCGGGACGGAGGACCAGCTCGTGGTGGTCGGTGCCGTAGCGCTCGGCGACCAGGCGGGCGCGGTCGAGCTCGTCGAAGCCCTCCTCCTCGAACCCGATCGAGAAGGTGCGCAGGGGTTCGTCGGCGTGGTCGCTGGCGAGCGCGGCGAGGCCGCCGGAGTCGACGCCGCCGGAGAGCAGGACGCCGACCGGAACGTCGGCGACGAGGTGGGCGCGGACGCTGTCGTCGAGGACCTCGCGCAGCTCGGCGGCCAGCTCGTCTTCGGAACCGCGGCGGGGCGGCTCTCCGGGAACCGGGCCCGGACGTGCGTAGCGGCGCGTCGCGACCTCTCCCCCGTCCCAGCTCAGCAGATGCCCCGGGGGCAGCTTGCGCGCCTCGGCGAAGATCGTCAGCGGGGCGGGGATCGAGTTGAAGGCGAGGTAGGCGGAGACCGCCTTCGGGTCGATCTCCCGGGAGAAGCCGGGCTGCTCGAGCATCGCCTTCAGCTCCGAGGCAAAGGAGAGGGAACCGTCGACGTGGCGGTAGTAGAGCGGCTTGATCCCGAAGCGGTCCCGGGCCAGAAGCAGCCGGCGGCGGCGCTTGTCCCAGAGGGCGATAGCGAACATCCCCCGCAGCCGCTCGACGAACCCCTCCCCCCACTCCTCGTAGCCGTGGACGAGGACCTCGGTGTCGCAGTCGGTGGCGAAGCGATGGCCGCGCCCCTCCAACTCCCGCTTCAGCTGGCGGTAGTTGTAGATCTCCCCGTTCTGGACAACTACCGCCGAGCCGTCCTCGCTGGCGATCGGCTGGTGACCGTGATCGAGGTCGATGATCGAGAGCCGCCGTGCCGCCAGCGCCACCGGCCCCTCGTGGAAGAGCCCGTCATCGTCGGGCCCACGGTGCACGAGCCGCCCGCTCATCCGCGCCACCGCCTCGAGATCGGGACCTCCCCCGGGGCTGGCGACTCCGCAGATCCCGCACATGGCGGGCAGTCTCGCAGCAGCAGCGGGCGGGGCGACTTTGTCAACCAATGGTTTACAAAAGCGTCCCGAACCCCTAGGAAGTCGGCTGCCCCCTCCCCATCACCTTGGCCACCGTCGCGAAGAGGACCTGGAAGTAGAGAGGGACGGAGCGGTCGGCGATGTACTCCATGTCGTGGGCGAGCTTGTCGGCCCAGGTCTCCTCGCGGGTGATCCGGGTCTGGGCGAAGCCGGTGACGCCGGGGCGGACGACGAGGCGCTGCCAGTACTGGGGGATCTCCCGGCAGAGCTCGGCGTAGAAGGTGGGGCGGATTGGGCGCGGGCCGACGATCGACATGTCGCCGCGGAGGACGTTCCAGAGTTGCGGCACCTCGTCGAGGTGGGTCTTCCGCAGGGCGCCGCCGATCCGGGTCCGCTCTTCCTCGGTCCGCCGCGTCAACTCCTCGCCGTAGAAGGGGCCGAGGCGGGTCTCCGCGTCCGGCTTCAGGGTGCGGAACTTGTACATCCAGAAGAGGTGGCCGGCCTTGCCGACACGGGCACCGCGGTAGAAGACCGGCCGGCCGGAGTCGAGCGCGATCGCCAGCGCGACCAGGCCGAGCAGCGGCGAGAGCACGAGCAGGGTCGAAAGGGATATGAGGACGTCGAGGGCCCGCAGAAGCGGGTCGATCGGCCGCGGGTCGCCCTCCGCCGCGGGCGCGACGAGTTCTTCGAGGCCGGCTTCGGCTTCGGGGAGCTCGCTCAGGAGGGGGTTACGGGATGGGTCTCTTCGCGCAATGGTTGGGCTCCGACGGTACCGAGGATGGTCTCGACCAGGAGGGCGGGGTCGCGCCGCGTGGGGGTCGTCTCCGCGGTCCGCTTTCGCAGCTCGACCGCACGCGAATCCGTCAGCGGACGCAGGCGTCCGGAGCGGATCAGCGCTTCGTCGACCCCTCCGAGGCGGCCGCCGTAGGTGGTGTAGACGGGGGTGCCGAGGGCGGCGGCCTCGCGGTTCATCGTGCCGCCGGCGGAGACCACGAGGTCGGCGAGGGCGACCAGGCTCTGCGCCTCGACGGCGCCCGGGGGGACGATCACCGAGGGCAGCTCGAGGCCGGTGATGAACTCTCGCTGGGCCGCGGTGCGGGGCAGCACCACGGCATGGACCCCCTCGTCACGACCGAGACGGTCGAGGACCTTGGGGAAGAGCGGGTTCGACTTGCGGTGGTAGAGGGAGACGTCGGGTGGCGGCCGGACGACGACGACGACCCGCTCCTCCTCGACCCCGAGCCGCCGCAGCGCCTCGGAGTCGGGCTCGAAGTCGAAGAGGTAGTACTCCTCCTTCAGCCCCGGGTAGGGGAAGTACTTCGCCTCGGTGACGCCGAAGCGGCGGAGCCGGTCGAGGGGGACCGAGTCCGGGAACATCACCCGGCGGGCGAGGCGGCAGCCGATCCGGTGCTGGGTGACCGCGTACTCGTAGTCGTGCATGTTCGCCTCGGGGACGCCGAGCGCCTTTGCCGCAATCGCCAGGTCGTTGGAGCCGTGGGCCAGCGCCAGGTCGAAACCACGGCCACGGCCGAACTTCAGCATCCCGGCGCTGCGGGAGGCGAGGCTGTAGGCCTTGCGCAGCCGCGAGGCGCCGCCGTGGCGGCCGATCGGGGTGTGGTCCATCTCGTGGAGCGCCAGCAGCTGCTGGGTTTGGGCATAGTCGCGGGAGGTGATCTCGACCTCGTGCCCTTCGTTGCGCAGCCGCTCGATGATCGGGCGCAGCACCAGCACATGCGCCGGAGCGCTCATGTCCACCCAGATGCGCACGGGTTAAACGGTTGCAGCCAGCTCGGCGTAGAGCGGGAAGCGGTCCATCAGGGCGTCGGTGCGGGCGCGCAGGTCGTTCCTCGAAGACTCGAAGTCGGAGCCGAGGGCGGCGACGATCACCTCTGCGATCTCCGTCATCTCCTCCTCGCCCATTCCCCGCGTAGTTAACGCCGGGGTGCCGATCCGCAGCCCCGAGGGGTTCATCGGCGGCCGCGGGTCGAAGGGGATCGCGTTGCGGTTGACGGTGATCCCGACCGCGTCGAGGCGATCCTCCCCGGCCTGGCCGTCGAGCCCGGTCGGGGTGAGGTCGACGAGGACGAGGTGGACGTCGGTGCCGCCGGTCAGCACCGGCACCCCGCCGGCTTCGAGCCCGGCGGCAAGCGCCCGGGCGTTGGCGATCGTCTGCCGCTGGCGCTGGCGGAAACCCTCGCTGGAGGCGATCTGCAGCGCCACCGCCTTGGCGGCGATCGTGTGCATCAGCGGCCCGCCCTGCTGGCCGGGGAAGATCGCTTTGTCGATCGCCTTCGCGTGCTCGGAGCGGCAGAGGATCATCCCGCTGCGCGGTCCGCAGAGGGTCTTGTGGATCGTCGTCGTGACGACGTCGGCGTGCTCGACCGGGTTCGGGTGCTCGCCGGCGGCGACGAGGCCGGCGAAGTGGGCCATGTCGACCATCAGCTTCGCCCCGACCGAGTCGGCGATCTCGCGGAAGGCGGCGAAGTCGAGCTGGCGCGGGTAGGCGGACCAGCCGGTGACGATCAGCGCCGGCTTGTGCTCCTGGGCCAGGCGCGCGACCTCGTCCATGTCGACGAGGTAGTCCTCGCGGCCGACGTGGTAGGGCACCGGGTTGTAAAGCATGCCGCTGACGTTGATCTTCATCCCGTGGCTGAGGTGGCCGCCGTGATCGAGGGCGAGGCCGAGGAAGGTGTCCCCCGGCTCCAGCAGCGCCATGTAGACGGCGTTGTTGGCCTGGGCGCCGGCGTGAGGCTGGACGTTGGCGTGCTCGGCCCCGAACAGGCTCTTGGCGCGGTCGATCGCCAGCTGCTCGGCGACGTCGACCTCCTCGCAGCCGCCGTAGTAGCGCCGGCCCGGGTACCCCTCGGCGTACTTGTTGGTGAGGACCGAACCGACGGCTTCCAGCACCGCCTGCGGCACGAAGTTCTCCGAGGCGATCATCTCCAGCGTCCGCTGCTGGCGCCTCAGCTCCGCCTCGAGCACCCCGGCAATCTCGGGATCGACCTCGGCGAGCGGGGCGGTCTGGAAGTTGTCCGGCACTTCAGCCATCGTCGGGCGACCATAGCAACGGGTAGGGATATCCTGGCCGCGGTGAGAAGCCGCATCCTGCTCGCTTTGACGGCGCTGGCGTTCGCGCTGGCGCTGCCGCTCGACGCCGCCGCGGCGGTCGAGAACCCCTGCGACACCGCCCAGGCCCGCTTCCTCCTCTGCCCGAACCTGCGGATCGCCCCGCCGAGCGAGATCTACGCGCAGAAGGTCGGCGGCCACGTGCTGCTGCGGGCGACCAGCGACGTCGAGAGCCGCGGCAAGGGCCCGATGGAGCTGCACGGCCGCCGCGACGGCCCGCGCTCGATGAAGGTCAAACAATGGATCTACAAGAAGGGCGGCGGCCATGTCGTCCTCCCGACCGAGGCGAAGCTGCACTTCACCTACGTCGGCACCTACTTCGGCGGCTCCTACTGGAAGGTCCACGAGCTGGCGAACTTCGAGCTGCGACGGGTCGGCCCGGACGGCAAGGTCGGCGACGTCGTCCGCACCAGCCCCAAGCTCAACTACTGCCTGCGCGACCTCGCCCACACCCGCCCTGGCCGACGCTCGCCCGAGAGCTGGGTCTACCCCGGCTGCAACCAGAACCCCTTCCAGGACCGGGTCCGGCTCGGGACCTCCGTCGGCTGGTCGGACATCTACCCCGCCGCCTACCACCAGCAGTGGATCGACGTCCGTGGCCTGCGCGGCTGCTTCGCCTACCGGATGATCGTCGACCCGAAGGAACACCTCTTCGAGTCCAACGAGGACGACAACGTCTCCCAGCGCCTGGTCCGCCTGCCCTACACGGGCATGCCTGGCTGTTGAGCGCTAGGGATCAGCTACCGCTTTCCGCTCCGGCTTCTTCCCGGCCATCCTCAGGTTGGAAAGTCGTCCGAGGGCGTCGAACCAGAACGGAGCGCCGAGGGAGACCGCGAAGATCGTCACCGCCCACCCGGCGATGGTCAGCCCGACGTCGGTGACCGTCCACTCGGGCACGTTCGGAGCGGCCCAGAAGATCGGGAGGTGGAGGTCTTCCAGATCCTTGACCGCGTTTTCCATGTTCCGGCCGGCTTCTTCCAAGTCCTTCTCCCCCCCGCCTTTCCCCTTGCTGGCGGCCGCTTCCGCCTTCGCCACCACCGCGGCTCGCACCGTCGGTTCGGCGGAGAGATGGTCGGCGACGCGCAGGGCGCTGACGTTGAGCCCCGCGACCACGACCGCGGCGATGCCCAGCGAGATCCATTTCGCCTTCCGCTTGTACCAGCCGCTGACTCGATCCATCGCGTCGTCGAACCATCTTTCGAGCGCCTTCTCTTCCGGAAGCGCGGCGCTGGTTGCCCCGCTCAGCGCCCGAAGCTGCCTGGCGAGCCCGGGGGCAGCTTTGGAGAGGTCCATTCCCGGTTCGTTCTGGACGAGGTCGCGCATGACCTTGGCGAAGTTCCGCGGAGCGATGTATGAGGGCTCCTGCTTTCGCTGCCACCGCTTCCGCGTTGTTCGCAGATCCGTCTTGATCAGCGGGTGGTCCAGCAGATTCTCGACTAGCTTGGGATCTTCCAGCATCCCCTTCAGGCCCTGCTTCAAGCTGCCTGCTCGCAACTTGAAGATGCCCGCCACCAGCTCGGTCAACTCGGTGACGAGCAGGCTCAACACGAAGAAGACAAAGGCAAGGGCAATCGCGATTTCGATCGCAGGGCCACCAAGGTCGAGGGACATGGAGAACCTCCCGCAAAGTTGACAAACGGTGGGAGAAAGCTATACCTAATTTTAGGTATTTGCAAGAACGCTGCGGTATTTAGAGAACTTTGCTCAACCAGCCCTACCGAGTTGCTCAACCCAGCCCTACCGAGGCCAGCTTGCTGGCGAGGTCGCCGGGAGAGAGGGCGCCGTCGCGGAGGATCCGCCAGCCGCCGTCCTCCTCGATCGCGGTGATGTCGACGACGGTCGAGGGCAGGCCCGGAAGCTCGCCGCCGTCGATCGCCAGGTCGGCGCCGTCGCGGATCGACACCGGCACGTCCTCGAACCGCGCCGGCGCCGGCTCGCCGCTGAGGTTGGCCGAGGTCTGGAAGACCGGGCACATCGTCCCCGCCAGCGGTCCCCCGATCAGGCGGATCCCGAGCTGCTCGGGATCCTGGCGGCAGGCGAGCGGATAGCGCCGCTGCGGGTTGGCAACGACGACCGTCACCGGGCCGGGCATCAGGGCGCTGACCGCCGCTTTCGTCCGCGGGCCGAGCTGGGAGACCAGCTCGCGGATCGCCAGAGGCGAGAAGTACATGACGGCCGAGGGCTTGCCGTCGTCGCGCCCCTTCAGCCGGTGGATCTTCGCGATCGCCCCCGCCTCGAGCGGATCGCAAGCGAGCCCGTAGAGGCCGTCGGCGGGAAAGACGGCGACGCCGCCGGCGGTGACGGTGCGTTCGAGCGCCTTCCGCGCCACCTGCGCCTCGCCGCTGCGAAGCCGGATCGTCTCGGTCACGCGACCACCCCCGCCCACCCGACGACGACCCGCTCGATCCCCGCGAGGTCGCGCCGAGCCTCGATCCGCTCGAAATCCGCATGCTGCATCAGGGCGACGACCACCTCGGCCTGCCCCTCCCCCACCTCGACCGCGAGCGCTCCGGTCTTTTGTTCCGCATGGCGGTGCAAATGACCGGCGCACTCTGGGATCAGGGCGCGGTAGGCGTTGAGGCCGTCGGGGCCGGCGAGGAGCGCCTCGGGCGGCTCCCACCGGGTCACCTCAGGCTGGAGCGTCGGCCAGTCGCGCTCGGCGACGTAGGGGAGGTTGGCGAGGACGAGGTCGAAGCGCTCGCCCTCGGGCGGCAAAGTGCCTTCGAGGAAGCGGACCCGGTCGGCGAGACCGAGGCGCTCGGCGTTGCCTCGCGCCACTTCAAGCGCCCCGGGCGAGGTATCGGTCGCGGTCACCGCGCGCGCCGGCAGCTCGTCGGCGACCGCAAGGGCGATTGCGCCCGAGCCGGTGCCGACGTCGAGGACGCTCGCCGGCTGCAGCTCCAGCGCCAGCTCGACCAGGAGCTCGGTCTCGGGCCTCGGGATTAGCACCCGGCTGTCCACCTCCAGCTCGATGTTGCGGAAGCCTTTGCGGCCGAGGATGTAGGCGACCGGCTCGCGCCGCAAGCGCCGCCGGACCAGCTCGCCGAACAAGCGCCCCGCTGCCGCCGGAACCTCCGCCCCCCCATCGGCGATCAGCGCAGAGCGCTCGCACCCCACCGCATCACCCAGCAGCAGTTCGGCGTCCAGTCGCGGCTCGTCAACCCCCGCCGCTGCGAGCGCGTCGACAGCCGCCTCCAGCGCTTCACGCACCGATGCGCCGGTCATCGTCGCCACGGCTCAGGCAGCCGAGGCAGCGGCCTCGAGGCGTTGGCGCTTCTCCTCGGCCGAGAGCGCGTCGGTGAACTCGCCCAGCTGCCCGGCCAGCACCCCCTCGAGGTTGTGGGAGGTGTGCTTGATCCGGTGGTCGGTGACGCGGCCCTGGGGGAAGTTGTAGGTGCGGATCTTCTCCGAGCGCTCGCCGCTCCCTACCTGGGCCTTGCGCTCTGAGGCGATCTTCGCCTGCTGCTCGGCCAGCTCCCGCTCGTACAGCCGCGCCCGCAGCACCCGCATCGCCCGGTCCTTGTTCTGCAGCTGGGACTTCTCGTCCTGCATCGAGACGACGATCCCGGTCGGTTTGTGGGTGATCCGCACCGCCGAGTCGGTCGTGTTGACCGACTGGCCGCCCGGCCCGGAGGAGCGGTAGACGTCGATCTGGAGGTCGTTCTGGTCGATCTCGACCTCGACCTCCTCGACCTCCGGCAGCACAGCGACGGTCGCGGTCGAGGTGTGAATCCGTCCCTGGGACTCGGTCTCCGGCACCCGCTGCACGCGGTGGGTCCCGCCCTCGAACTTGAAGACCGAGTAGGCGCCCTCGCCCTTGACCTCGAAGGTGACCTCCTTGAAGCCGCCGGCCTCCGACGCGCTCTGGGAGAGGACTTCGATCGCGAAGCCGAGCTCGTCGGCGTAGCGGTTCAGCATCTTGAAGAGGTCGCCGGCGAACAGTGCCGCCTCATCGCCGCCGGTGCCGGCGCGGATCTCGACGATCACGTTCTTGGCGTCGTTCGGGTCGCGCTCGACCATCGCCAGGCGGATCTCCTCTTCCAGCACCTCCAGCTGGGCCGGCGCCTCCTCGACCAGCTGCCGCATTTCCTCGTCCTCGCCCTCGGCCAGCAGCTCCCGCGCCCCTTCGAGGTCATCGCGCAGCGTCCGCCACCTCCCCGCCAGCTCGCTCGCCGGCTGCAACTCCCGGTATTCGCGCCCGACAGCCGCATAGCGCTCCCGGTCCCCGATTACCTCAGGGTCAGACATCTGCGCCTCCAAATCGGCGAACCGCGTCTCGATCTGCTGCACCAACGACTCGATCATGGGCACAACATAGCTACGGCGCGAGTACTCAGGCCACAATCTCAATGTGCGGTTTTTTAGCCGCCTCCTCAGGAGTCTCTCGCGCAAGAACTGCATTTAGAGAGGCGATCGCCACCGCCAGCTGCTCTTCGTCGGGCTCGCGCGTGGTCAGGTTCTGCAGCATCAGCCCCGGCCACATCACCGCCCTCACCCAGCGTTTGCGCCGGTTCTTCCCCGCCCACTTGATCACCTCGTAGGAGAGCCCGGCGATCAGCGGGATGCCGAGGATCCGCGAGAGCACCAGCCAGTACCAGGCCGGCAGGCCGATCGGGGCGAAGACGAAGATCGCCAGCACCATCACGATCAGCAGGAAGCTGGTCCCGCAGCGCGGGTGCAGGCGCGAGTAGAGCTTCGCCCGGGCGGGCACCAGCTCGTCTTCGGCCTCGTAGCAGGAGATCGTCTTGTGCTCGGCCCCGTGGTACTCGAAGACCCGCCGCAGGTCGGGCATTTTGCTGATCGCGAGGATGTAGCCGATGAAGATCCCGGTCCGCAGGACTCCCTCAACCAGCCAGAAGAGGAAGGGCGAGCCGAGGCGGTCCTTGATCAGGCTGGTGAGGCCGACCGGGACGACGAAGAAGAGCCCGATCGCCAAAAGCATCGAGAGGACGATGGTCAGGCCCCAGACCCAGCCGCCGATTTCCTCCTTCTCGCCCTCCTCGTCCTCGTCCAGCTGGGCGTTGGCGGAGATCGCCAGCGCTTTGAAGCCGATCTTCAGCGACTCGCCGAGGGCGACGACGCCGCGGATCACCGGCAGGCGCCAGGCCCGGTGACGCTCAGCCCAGGGAACGAGCGGCTCGGACTCGACCTCGATCTGCCCCTCGGGCGTGCGGACGGCGACCGCCCAGACGGAGACGCCGCGCATCATCACGCCCTCCAGCACGGCCTGGCCGCCGACCGGGGCGTCGCGCTTGGCGACCAGTGCCCCGTCGGGCATGCGCACAGGATCCCCTCCGTTGCCAGAGGGGGTTTCGTGGGATGCCAGTGCCGAGCCCGACGGCGGGCTCACGGGCTACTTCCCAGCCCTGTGCTTGGCGGCGCGGCGCTGGAAGCGCTCGACGCGGCCACCGGTGTCGACCAGCTTCTGCTTGCCGGTGTAGAACGGGTGGCACTCGGAGCAGAGCTCTACATGCAAGTCCTCTTTCGTGGAGCGCGTGTAGAACTGGTTGCCGCACGAGCAGTGCACGTTGGCAAGCGTGTAATTGGGGTGGATTCCTGCCTTCATCTCCACCAAGTCTAGAGAACCGTGCAAGCCGTGCCGATACGCCTGTGTGCGGAAAGCGATTGCGGCAGTCCTCTTCGGCGGTGCGGCCCTGGTCATCGTCCACGACTGGATCGGGATCGGCGGCCCCAGCCTCGACACCGCGATCAACGGCGTCGCCTACGACGCGGTCGTCATCTGCGCCGCCTTTGCCTGCCTGACGCGGGCGCTGCGGGGCGGTCCCGAGCGAGCCGCCTGGGTCGCGATCAGCGCCTCGATCTTCGCCTGGGCGGCTGCTGAGATCTGGTGGACCCTCTACATCGAAGGCAATCCGAACGCCCCCTATCCCTCCCCGGCCGACATCGGCTACCTCGCCTTCTATCCGCTGGCGGCACTCGGTCTCTACCTGCTGGTCCGCGCCCGTGCCCACGAGCTCGACCGGCGGCTTTGGATGGACGGTTTGATCGCCGCCCTCGGAACCGCCGCCCTCGGCGCTGCCCTGCTCTTCGAGTTCGTCGCCGACCGCACCAGCGGCAGCACGATCGAAGTCATGACGACCCTCGCCTACCCCTTCGGCGACGTGCTCCTGGTCTCTCTGATCGTCGGCGTCATCGCCCTCACCCGCTGGCGTCCTGGCCGAACCTGGACCCTGCTGCTCGGCGGTCTTGCGGTGATGGCGGTGGCCGACGTCGCCTTCACCCTGCAGAGCTACGAATCGACCCTTCCCGGGGGCGACTGGGTCGAACCGATCTACCTCCTCTCCGCGGTCCTGCTCGGAGCCGAGGCCTGGCAGCCGCAGGCGGACCACATCCTCCCCGACGCCCGCTTCGACGGCTGGCGGGAAATGATCGTCCCGGGGATCGTCGCCGGGGCGATGATCGTCCTCGGTCTCCTCCAGTACCTGCACAGCTCCAGCGCCCTGACCACGATCCTCTGGTCACTGACCATGCTGGCGGTGATCGGACGCCTCGCCCTCAGCCTGCGCGAGAACACGCGGCTGCTGGAACAGGTCCGCACCGACCCGCTCACCGGGCTCGGCAGCCAGGCGCGGCTGCGGATGGACCTCGAGCTGCGGGAACGCTCGCCGGAGGTCCCGCTGACCGTGATCCTGCTCGACCTCAACGGCTTCAAGCGCTACAACGACAACTTCGGCCATCCCGCCGGGGACAAGATGCTGGCGATGCTGGGCAAGAGGTTGAAAGCCGCGATAGAGCCGCCCGCCACCGGCTACCGGCTCGGCGGCGACGAGTTCCTCGTCCTCGTCGACGGCGGGGTCGTCGAGCTGGGTTTCGAGCGGCGCGAGGAGATCGCGGTCGCCGCCGCCGAAGCGCTGACGGCCAAAGGCAAGGGGTTCGACCTCAGCGCCGCCTGGGGAATTGCCTCGGTCCCGGAGGAGGCGGACTCGCCGGCGGAGGCGATGCAGCTTGCCGACGTGCGGATGTACGCGCAGAAGGAGTCGCGACGGCTGACCTGGTCAGTCGGGCCCCTCGATCGCGAAGCTGTCGAGCAGCGTCGTTAGGACCTCCGTCACCTCGGCCCGGCTCTGCGGCCGCTCGTCGCGCGCCAGCAGCATCGCCGCCTCGTCGAGCGCCCCCATCAGCAGGTGGGCCATCGGCTTGACTGGCAGCTCGCGGACCTCCCCGGCCTCGATCGCCGCCGCCAGACTTGCTTCGATCAGCCCGAGGCCGTTGGCGGCGCCGATCTCGCGCCAGCGCTCCCAGCCAAGCACGGCGGGCGCGTCGTGGAGGGCGATCTGGCGCAGCTCTGGCTCGGCGCACTCGTCGAGGAAGGCCTCCACCCCCGCCTTCATCGCCTCAAGTGGGCTTTCCAGATCGGAGCCGAGGACGATCCGGGCGACCCGCTCGGTCGATTCGGCCTCGATCCGCGCGTAGAGCGCCTCCAAAAGGCTCGCCTTGTCGCCGAAGTGGTGGTAGAGGGCGCCACGGGTCACTCCGGCGGTGCGGACGATCTCCTCGGTGCCGACGTCCTCATAGCCGCGCTCGGTGAAGAGGCGCCGGGCGGCGGCAATCAGAGCGTCACGAGTCGCCTGGGTTCGCTCGGCCTGGGTGCGTCGCTCTGGATTTACATTCATGCTGTATGTATGTTAGATGCAGACACTGCTAAAGGAGGCATCGTGACGGACCAGCGCAAGCAAGCTCAACTTTCCCAGGGCACCATCCGCTACCGCGAGGCGGGCGAGGGCAAGCCGATTGTCTTCGTCCATGGTTATCTGGTTGACGGCCGCCTCTGGGACGGCGTCGTCGACCGGCTCTCCGACCGCTTCCGCTGCATCGCCCCCGACTGGCCGATCGGGGCGCATCAGGTGGCGATGAACCCCGACGCCGATCTTTCCCCTCCCGGCATCGCCCGCCTGATCGCCGACTTCCTCGCCAAGCTCGAGCTCGAGGACGTGACGATCGTCGGCAACGACTCGGGCGGGGCCATGTCGCAGGTGCTGGTGACTTCGCACCCGGACCGGATCGGCCGCCTGGTGCTGACCAACTGCGACACCCACGAGAACTTCCCGCCTGGGATGTTCAAGGCGATGCCCCCGCTGGCGAAGCTGCCGGGTGGGATGTTCCTGCTCTCGGCGCCGTTCCGGATCGGAGCGGTCGCGAGGCGCGCCTTCGCTCCCTTCGCGAGGAGGAAGATCCCGGACGAGCTGATCGCCTCCTGGATGAAGCCGGCGATGAGCGACTCCGGCGTGATGCGGGACGCGGCCAAGGTCACGGCCGGGATGAACAAGCGCCATACCCTGGCCGCGGCGGCAAAGCTGCACGGATCGCAGCTGCCGATCCTCCTGGCCTGGGCGCCCGGCGACAAGTACTTCCCGATCAGCTACGCAGAACGGCTGCAGAGCGAAGCCGGCAACGCGAGGTTGGTGCGGATCGAGGATGCGAAGACGTTCGTCGCGCTTGATCAGCCCGGCCCGCTGGCAGAGCAGATCGCCGAGTTTGCGGCTTCCTCATAACCGTACAAACGAACAAACGTTCCCAAACAATCGCAAAGAGCATATTTTTCGTCCGACGGGCGGGGTGAAACTTCCACAACCCCTACAGGAGGACGGACCGCGATGTCCAAGCAGATCTTCGACCAGGATCGCCCCCGCAGCACCATGGCCCAGCGCCTCGACGAAGCCTTCGCCGGCTGCGACGAGTGGACCGTGATCGCCGCACCCCGCCGCCGCAGCACCCTCGACTTCACCCCCACCGCTGCGAGCGCCAGCCGCATCTTCGACGGCTCAGCGCTACTGCAGACAGAGGAAGCCGAAGCGCTGTAGGGATCTCAGCGTTGCTTCGGGTCGTCGAAGCTCATGATGAGCTTGGAGACCTGATCCACCCCGAGGCCGCCGACCAAGAACATCGTCACCGCGACGAGTTCTCCGCCGCCCCCCAGCGCCATCACGGCTGCGCAGGCTGCGCTGGCGATCACGACCACCGCGGCAAGAGCCAGGGTCACCGTTTTGCGCTCACTCATGCTCTACTCCTTAGCTAGTGACTGCAGACAATAACATTACAACAACCGCCAAGACGACTCCACCCAGTCCTCCAGCCACGGTGGCCTCTCGAATTCGCTGCTCGTCCGCCCCAGAAAGGGACGGCCTGACATGAGCCAGGAATCCGCACACGGCAATTGCGGCGGCCATTAATCCGGCGCCGGTTGCCCAATCGCTCATTAGGGTCGCAAGAACCACAGCACGACCCTAGGCAGTCGATCCGCGCGTCTGGTGCGCGGATCGTGCTCTTAGTGGAACGTCTTGCTCAGGTCTCTTGGTACAGCGGGCCGTCGCCGCCCTCGGGGAGGGTGAGGCGGCCGCCCTTGGCGGTGATCGCGCCGCACTGGACGCAGTTGGAGGCGGTGACGTGGACGTCGACCTCGGCGGCGCCGTTCTCGAGCTGGTCCTCGGGGATCTCGTACACCTGGGCCGGACACATCGAGACCCAGGTCTGGGCGACCTCGCGGGGAACGTGGCTCTGGATGCGGACGTGGTTGGGGGCGTCGTCGCGGGTCGCGTTGCCGGAGAGAAAGACGCTGTCCAGCTTGTTGAAGGTCAGCTCGTTGTCGGCCTTGGGGTACATGTCCCCCGCCTTGCCGAGGTCCATCTCGATCTCGGAGTCGTGCTCCTGGCTCCAGTGACCGCCGGGGAAGGCGCCTTTGGTGACGGTCATCGCCGAGACGATCGCGCCGCCCATGAAGAAGCCCTTCGAGAATGGCTGGCGCATGTTCCGCGACTGCTTGATCTCCTTCTCGATCAGCGAGTTGCGGACCTTCTCGTCGTAGGCCTCGAAGTTGACCGAGTCGATGTCCCGCTTCAGCGACTCGACGATCGTCTCCGCCGCGTACATGCCGGCGTGCATCGCGTAGTGAACGCCCTTCAGGGTCGGGACGTTGACCATGCTGGCGGCGTCGCCGGCGACCATCATCCCGGGCACCGCGAGGCGCTTCGGCATCGAGAAGTATCCGCCGGACGGGATCGTCTTCGCGCCCCAGGCGACCCGCTTGCCGCCGTCGATCAGCTTCTTGATGAAGGGGTGGGTCTTCAGCAGCTGGAGGGCATCGTGGACCGAGAAGGTCGCGTCGGTGTAGTCGAGGCCGGCGACGAGGCCGATGCAGATCTTGTCCTCGCCCATCGGGTAGATGAAGCTGCCGCCGAACTCGTTGAAGCGCGGCGATTTGCGCAGTGGCCAGCCCATCGTGTGGATGACCCGGTCGAGCGGCTCCTTCACCTCCCAGACCTCTTTCACCCCGAGCTCCCAGCGCATCGGGTCGGCGCCGTGCATGTCGAAGTAGTCGTAGGCGGCGTAGGTGAGGTGGCCGACGGTGCCCTCGGCGAGCACGGTCGCCTTGGCGACGACGTCGGAACCGGGCTCGAAGTTAGCGAGCTCTTCGCCCTCCTTGCCGCGGCCGCGGTCGCCGGAACGGACGCCCTTGACGATCCGGTCCTCGACCAGCAGTTTCGTCGCCGCGGTCTCGCTGAGGATGTAGGCGCCCGCCTCTTCGGCTTTCTCTGCGAGGAAGCGGCCCAGTTTCGAGACCGAGGTGACGTAGTTGCCGTGGTTTTTGAAGTTCGGCGGCATCGGCTTCAGGGGAAGCGCCGCTTTCTTGGTCAGCAGGTAGACGGCGTCCTTCGTGACCTCCTGGTAGACCGGCCACTCCTCCTTCGGCAGGTCGGGGAAGAGCTCTTCCATCGCGGAGGGCTTCATGTTCGCCCCGGAGAGCAGGTGCGCGCCGGCGACTTTGCCCTTCTCGATCACCGCGACCGGGACTTCGCCCAGCTTCTCGGTCAGCTCCGGCTCGTCCTCGAGCAGCTGCAGGAGCTTGTTCGCGCAGGCCAGACCCGCGGGCCCGCCGCCGACGATCGCAACCCCGACCTCGATCCGATCCTCGGGCGCGTCGGTCGGCGGACCGATCACGTCGGCGGAGTCGAACGGCGGCGGGAACTCAGCGGGTGCGACGGCGGGCATCTATGGACTCCTTGGGGTCTGGATGGAGGCCGAGCCGGAGCTCAGCCTCCCCTCTTGGCTTTGATCGCCTCGGTCAGCTTGGGGACGATCTTGTGCAGATCGCCGACCACGCCGAGGTCCGAGAACTCGAAGATCGGCGCGTTCGGGTCCTTGTTGATCGCGAGGATGTTCTCCGAGTTCTGCATCCCGACCTTGTGCTGGATCGCCCCGGAGACCCCGGCGGCGAGGTACAGCTTCGGCGCCACCGTCTTCCCGGTCTGGCCGATCTGAGCCGCGTAGGGGTACCAGCCGGCGTCGACGACCGCGCGGGTCGCGGCGACGGCGCCGCCCATCGACTCGGCCAGCTGCTCGCAGAGCTCGAAGCCCTCTTTGGCGCCGAGGCCGCGGCCACCGCCGACGAGGATGTCGGCGTCCTCGATGTTGACGTCGGCGCCGCGCTGCTCGCCGCGCTGGACAAGCTTCGCCTTGGTCGACCACTCGGAGACCTCGACGTCGACGTCGACGACCTCGGCGCTGCCGCCGGACTCGTTGGTGTCGAAGGCGTTGAGGCGGCCGATGATGATGCCGGGCTCGGAGACGTAGCCGACGTCCGCGATCTCGGAGTCCTGCAGGATCGGCCGCTCGACCACGAGCTTGCCGTCCTGGACCTTGACCGCGGTGACCTCCATCGTTACGCCGGCGTTGAGGCGGGCGGTGAGGCCGGCCCCGATCTCGAAGCCGAGCAGACCGCCGCCGAAGAGGGCGTAGGAGATGCCGTTGTCCTGAATGACCTTGGCCATCGCGTCGACGATCGGCTGGGCCAGGCCCTCGGGCACGTTCTTGGCCCGGTAGACCTTGGCGGCGCCGTAGTTGCCGAGCGAGGCGCATGCGTCGTCGGCGACCTCGCCGACCACCAGCGCGGAGGCCTCGCCGCCGATTTCACCGGCCAGCTTGGCCGCCTCGGAGATCGCTCCGAGCGAGTTCTTGTTGAAGTTGCCCTCGTCGTCGTGGAGGGCGTAAACCAGGATCCCTGCCATCTAGATCAGCTTCCTCTCGTCGAGCCAAGCGACGATCTTTTCGACCGTCTCGTTGGTGTCCTCGTCCTCGATGATCTCGCCCACTTCCTTGGCCGGAGGGGGGTTGAGACCGAGGACCTGCGTCTTCGAGCCATCTTGGCCGACCTGGCCGGCCTCGATGCCGACGTCGCCGGTGGCCTTCGAGTCGAGCGGCTTCTTTTTCGCGCCCATGATCGCTTTCAGGCTCGGGTAGCGCGGCTCGTTGATCGCGTCGCCGACACTGATAACTGCCGGCAGCTCGACCTCGACGGTGTCGTACCCGTACTCGGCCTGGCGCTCGCAGCGCAGCTTGCCGTCAGCGACGTCGATCTGGATCACCTGGGTCAGCGAAGGCATCTTCAGGTGGTCGGCGACGACGGCGCCGATCGTGTAGCACTCGCCGTCGTCCGACTGCTGCCCCAGGAGGACCAGGTCGGGGCTCTCGGACTCGAGTACTTTCGCCAGCGCGTAGCCGGTAGCGCAGACGTCGGAACCGGCGAGCGCGTCGTCGGCGAGGTGGACCGAGCGGTCGGCGCCGAGGGCGACGGCCTTGTGCAGCGCGCGGACCGCGGAGCTCGGGCCCATCGTCACCGCCACGACCTCCTCGACCGGGATCGCTCCACCCTCCTTGATCTGCATCGCCGCCTCGAGGGCGTGCGTGTCGAAGGGGTTGAGGTTTTTCTCGCCGCCGCGGTCCAGTCGCATCGTGCTTGGGTCGATGCGCTTCTGAACGGCGGCGTCCGGGACCTCCTTGACCAGGACGCAGATCTTCAAAGCAAAGCCTCCTTGGGGACGATTCTCAGGTCTTAGCGGGGCGCGATCTTAACGCGTGCCGGCGGTTGACTGACGAGTCAATCAGCAATATAGCCGGAACGGCGGACCTGTACACCGATCCGTGTCAGATGTCACTCTGCGGCGTGACGAGCGGTCGCGCGCTCGCGGATGAACTCGACGATGTCGTCGGTTCCGGCGCCGGGAGTGAAGACCTCGGCGACGCCAAGGTTCTTCAGCTCGGGAATGTCGTCGGCGGGAATCGTCCCGCCGACGGTGACGAGGACGTCGTCGACTCCTTGCGCCTCCAGCAGCTCGACGACTTTCGGCACCAGGGTCATGTGCGCGCCGGAGAGGATCGAGAGGCCGACCGCGTCGGCGTCCTCCTGGATCACCGTCTCGGCTATCTGCTCGGGCGTCTGGTGCAGGCCCGTGTAGATGACCTCCATGCCGGCGTCGCGCAGGGCGCGGGCGATGATCTTGGCGCCGCGGTCGTGCCCGTCGAGGCCGGGCTTGGCGACGACGACGCGGATCTTGCGTGCGGTTGCTGCCTCCATCCGGGTCGGAACCCTAGCGGGTGGACGGCCGATCCAGTCTGGTCCGGTGACGCCTGGCTGCGGCAAATCACCCCTCGGGAGTGGGACCGAACACGGAGGGCAGCGCCGGTTCGGACTGGGATCTTCATCCCGTCAACCGGGCCCGCAGGGGCTCACGAGCCAACTGTAGGGAGGAACCGATGCGCAAAGGACTTGAAATAGGAGGTGTGGTCGCTGCGATCGTGCTGATCGCGTTCGGGGTTGCGGCCGTGGTGATGGGCGCGAGCGGGAAGTCGACCGTGGAAGACAGCCTCAGCCAGGAACAGATCGTCGGCACGCCGGACATGACGCCGAAGGAAATCAGCGGTGAGGTCAGCGGCGCCGGTCTCGCCGGCAAAGTCGACACCCCCACCTGCAGCGTCGCCAACGTGGCGATCGACAACGGCGACAAGGCGCGCTGCTTCGCCCAGTACATGCGGGTCCACGCCCTGCTGGCAACCGGCGGCTACACCTACTCGCAGATGGGCCGCTTCGAAGCGCTGGGCGACACCCCGAAGGGTGAGCTGGCACCCGGCGGCGGAACCGAAAACGAAAAGTTCGCGGTCCTCGACCCGGAAACCAAGCAACCGGTTGAAAACGGCGCCCGCGAGGTCTGGGTCACCGAGACGGCGCTCTCGACGGCGCTCAATGCCAGCTACATGGCCGACCGCCTCTCGATCTTCGGGATCGTCATCGGCATCGCCCTGCTGCTGACCGGGTTCGGCTTCGCCGTCCTCGTCGCCGGCGGAGCGGTCCGCAATCCCGACACCGTGCTCAAGTTCCTGCACCTACGGCGGCACCACCCGACCGCCCAGCCGAGCTAGAAACGCGGGCTCCCACCGTGCCGGTCGCCTCAGCGGCGGCCGGCACGCGCAGGGAAGCGGCGCGGCGCGGGCATCCTGCGCCGCGCCGCCACGCGCGAGGCGCCGAAGCCGGCGACCGTCGCCAGCACCGTCACCGCCATCGCCACCAGCCGCCGACCGAGGCGCTCGAAGCGCAGGGTCTGCCAGCCCTCCTCGCGGGCGATCGCCGCCAGCGGCGGGTCGGGGTTGACGGCGACCGGATTGCCGACCGCGCGCAGCATCGGCAGGTCGGAGAGCGAGTCGGAGTAGGCGTAGGACTTGGTCAGCTCGATCCCATGGCGCTCGGCGAATTCCTCCATCGCGGTCACCTTGCCCTCGCCGTAGACGAAGGGGCCGTCGAGACGGCCGGTGAAGTTGCCCTCTGAGTCGACCTCGTAGCGGGTGCCGATTCCCCCGTCCATACCGAGCACGTGGGCAAGCTGCTCGACGACGCCGTTGCCGGCGGCGCTGACGATGAAGGTCGGCTGGCCGGCGTCCTGGTGGGCGTAGACCTCTTCCAGCATCTGGGGAAAGACGCGCGGCAGGATCGCCGCCATCACTTCCGGCCCCATCCGGTCGATCGACTTCTCGGAGATGCCGGTGATCAGCTCCCGCGCCACTTTCAGCACCTCGGCGGTGCGGGCGTCAGTGGTGCCGCGTAGGCGGTAGCGGAAGTGCTCCCACCCCCAGCTCGCCAGCTGCCCCCGCCCGACGATCCCCTGCTTGGCGGCGATGCGGGCGAACTGCATCCCGCTCGACCCCGCCATCAGGGTCTTGTCCAGGTCAAAGAAGGCCGCAGCCCGCGGCGCGTTCTCGCTCGCGGGCTGCGGGTCCAAGGATCAGGCTCCGTCGACCTCGATGACGATCGCGTCGCCCTGGCCGCCGCCGGAGCAGATCGCGGCGACGCCGAGGCCGCCGCCGCGGCGGCGCAGCTCGTGGACGAGGGCGCCGACGATGCGGCTGCCGGAGGCGCCTATCGGGTGGCCGAGGGCGATCGCGCCGCCGTTGACGTTGACCTTCTCCTCGTCGACCCCGAGCATCCGCACGCTGTTGAGGGCGACGGAGGCGAAGGCCTCGTTGATCTCCCAGAGGTCGACGTCCTCCGGGCTCTTGCCGATTTTTTCCAGGGCCAGCTTCGAGGCGTTGGCCGGCGTTTTCGCCAGGTAGGGGAAGTCGTCGGCGACGGTGCCGTAGGAGAGGATCCGCGCCAGCGGCGTCTTGCCTTCCTTTTCGGCCCACTCCTCGGAGGCGACGACGATCGCGCCGGCGCCGTCATTGACGCCGGGGGCGTTGCCGGCGGTGTGGGTGGCGTCGGGGCCGCCGATCGCCTTCAGCCCGGCCAGCGTCTCCAGGGTGGTTTCGGGCCGGATCGCCTCGTCGGCCTCGACCGTGCTCTCGCCCTTGCGCGACTTGACGGTGACGCCGACGATCTCTTCGGCGAGGCGGCCGGCTTCGGTCGCCTCGTGGGCGAGCCGGTGCGAGCGCTCGGCGAAGCGGTCCATGTCGACGCGGGTGATCTCGAGCTCGTTGCCGACCTCGCTCGCCTCGTTGATCATCTGCTTTTCGGTGAAGGGGTTGGTGAGCCCGTCGTGGGTCATCGCGTCGAGCGCCTGCACGTCGCCCATCCGGAACCCGAAGCGGGCGTTCGGCAGCAGGTAAGGAGCCTGGCTCATCGACTCCATGCCGCCGGTGACGGCGACGTTGGAGTCGCCGGCGCGGATCGCCTGGTCGGCGAGGCCGAGCGAGCGCATGCCCGAGGCGCAGACCTTGTTGATCGTCTCCGAGGGGACCTCTTTCGGGATCCCGCCCTTGATCTGGGCCTGGCGCGAGGGGATCTGGCCCTGGCCGGCCTGCAGCACCTGGCCGAAGACGACCTGCTCGACCTGCTCGGGGGCGACGCCGGAGCGGTCGAGGGCGGCCTCGATCACGGTCCCGCCGAGGTCGGTGGCGTCGAGGGAGGAGAGACCGCCGCCCATCTTGCCGAAGGGCGTGCGCGCGGTTCCGAGAATCACTGAGCTGGGCATCTACTGCCTTTCCTTTCCGAAGTTCGCTGGCCTGGCCCCTGTCCGCCAGGTCCAGCGGATGACGATACCGACAGGGCATAGACTCGCGGCCGATGAAGGTCGCGGTACGGCAAGTCGAGATGAACGACGCGAAGGCGGACCTCCTCGCCATCGGGCTTCACGAGGGAGCAAAGCTTCCGGCGCCGATCGCCGAAGCTCCGGGCGCGGACGGCGCCAAGTCCAAGTTCAAGGAGCTCTCGCTCCTGCGGCCGGACGGCTTCCCGCCGGTACTCGTCGTCGGTCTGGGAGCTCGCGATGAGTGCGATCGCGAGCGGCTCCGCGTCGCCGCGGCGCTTGCCGCCAAGGAGGGGGAGCGCCTTGAAGCCTCCTCGCTCGCATGGGAGATGGGCGAGCTCGCCGACGACGGAGACGCTGCTGAGGCAATCGTCACGGGCGTCATCCTCGCCGCCTACAGCTTCGATCGCTTCAGGTCCGACGACCCAGAGAGCTCGCGACTCGAATCGCTGACCTTGCTCGGGCTTCCCGACGTAGAGGAGACGGCGGAATCCGCGTGGATCGTCGCCGAAGCCCAGAACCGGGCCCGCGACCTGCAGAACACGCCCGCCAACGTCGCCACCCCGGGCTTCCTCGCCACCCGAGCCGAGGAGATTGCCGCCGGCTCCGACGCGCTCTCGGTCGAGGTCCTCGGGCGACCCCAGCTGGAGGAGAAGGGCATGGGCGGCCTGCTCGCGGTCAGCCAGGGCGGCGGCGAGGAGCCGAAGATGATCGTCCTGCGCTACTCCGGCGGCGGGAACAGCACCCTCGGCCTGATCGGCAAGGGGGTCACCTTCGACACCGGCGGGATCTCGCTCAAGCCCGGCGCCGGGATGCAGGAGATGAAGATGGACATGTCCGGCGCCGCCGCGGTGCTGGAGGCGGTCGCCGCGATCGCCGAGCTCGGCCTGCCGATCGACCTCCTCGCCGTCTGCCCCGCGACCGAGAACATGCCCTCCGGGACCGCGATCAAGCCCGGCGACGTCATCACCCAGTACAGCGGCAAGACCGTCGAGGTCAACAACACCGACGCCGAGGGCCGGCTGATCCTCGCCGACGCCCTCGCCTACGCCGCCGAGCTCGGAGCCGAGCGGCTGGTCGACATCGCCACCCTGACCGGGGCCGTCACGATCGCCCTCGGATCCACCTTTGCCGGCCTCGTCGCCAACGACGACGAGCTCGCCGCCGCGATCGTCCGGGCTGGCGAGGCGACCGGGGAGCTGGCCTGGCGGCTGCCGCTCCACCCCGAGTACAAGGAGCTGATGAAGGGGACCGTCGCCGACCTCTCCAACCTGGGGAAGAAGCGCAAGGCCGGGACGATCACCGCCGCCTCCTTCCTCGAGGAGTTCGTCGGCGAGGTGCCGTGGGCGCACCTCGACATCGCCGGCAGCGCCTGGGACATCGGCCGCGAGTACGTCGGCAACGGCGCCAACGGCTTCGGCGTGCGGCTCCTGGTCGAGCTCGCCCGCCAGCACGCCGACTGAAAGCAACTCCGCCAAGGCTCGTCTACCCCAGCAGCATGCAGGTGGCGATGCCGTGGGCGAGCAGCTTGTTGCTGTCGGCCGCGACCAGGTTCGCCTCGGCCGTCGCCTGCTTGCGGCCCCGGTACATGACGCTGGCCTCGCATAGGACGCGGCCGGTGTCGCGGGTGATCGGCCGCACGTACTTGGCCTCGAGCCCGAGCGAGGTGTAGGCGACGCCAGCCGGCAGGGTCGTGTGGACGGCGCAGCCGAGGGCGCTGTCAAGCAGGGTCGCGGCGTAGCCGCCGTGGACGACGCCGATCGGGTTGTAGTGCTCCTCGCCGGGTTCGCCCTCGAAGACCACCCTCCCCTCCTCCAGCTCGACCGGCCGCAGCCGCATCGTCACCGCGATCGGGGGCGGCGGCATCGTGCCGGTGACGACCGCGGTCATGTACTCCATGCCGGTCATCGTCGCCCCGGCCGCCGCCGTCGGCACCGGGTCCTGCCAGACCAGGGTGCGGCTGCGGGAGCTCTCCGGACTCGCGGCGGCGAACTCTTCGGCCAGCTCAGCCGCCGTCCCCTCCGGTGCGGTGACCACTCCGTTCTCGCTCACTTCGCCTCCAGCCTCCGCCCGGCGCTCTCGCGCCTCGTCGCCCTGCGACTCGCCGGATAGTGCAGGTCGGCGCTGATCTCCGCCTCGCTGATCGCGATCCGCGGGCCCCTGGGGGGCCGGTTGTGCCTGTGTCTTGGGATCAACCTCATCTGAGGGCCTCCAAACGCTTGGTTGCATGATGCAACTCTGGACGCGCCGAGCCTACCGAAGTCGGTTGCTTGATGCAACTTAGTGTGCGATGATTCACACGTGCTGCGCCGCGACTACCCGGGCCTCGACGACTCCGTCGCCAAAGCGCTGGAGGTGATCGGGGAGCGCTGGTCCCTGCTGATCGTGCGCACGGTGATGCACGGCAACCGCCGCTTCGGCGAGATGCAGGAGTCGCTGGGGATCGCCCGCAACGTGCTTTCGGCCCGGCTGCAGCGCCTGATCGACGAAGACATCCTCGAGCGGCGCGCCTACCAGGAGAGCCCACCCCGCTACGAGTACTTCCTGACCCAGAAGGGCCTCGACCTCTGGCCGGCGCTGATCGCCCTCCTGCACTGGGGCGACCGCTACTCCCCCAACCCCGGCGGGCCGCTGCGCCAGATCGTCCACAAGGAGTGCGGCGGCACCGTCAGCGAGCGCGGGATCTGCGAACAGTGCGGCAAGCTGCTGACGGCGCGAGACGCCAAGCAGGTGCCGGGGCCCGGAGCAGCCTCAGCCGCCGCCGGAAAGGTACTTGTCGGTAAAGAGCGCTGAGACGGGGGGCTGTTTCTGGATCATGCCTTCCCCGCGCATCCAGGCCAGGAGCTTCGCGGTTTGCTCGGGGTCGATGTACCCCGTCGGCGACAACAGCGGCAGCGTCGCACGGACCTGGGCGACCCTTTCCCTTCTGGTGGTGTCGAATTCGTGCGGGCCGCTTTCGATCAACTTCGCCGCGAGCTCGGGGTTTCTCTTCACCGCGGCGACACCACGCTCGAGCGCCGCCATGAACTTGCGCACCACTTGGGGTTCCCGCGCCGCACGATTGGCGCGGGTGATCACCACGGTTTCGTCGTAGGCGGGCACACCGAGATCCTGGACCCGCTTGATCACCGGCTTCAGCCCACGTTCCCGCAGCGCAACCCCCTCAAAGTTCCAAGAGCCCCCGAAGATCGCATCGGCCTTGCCGCCCAGCAGAGCCGGCACCAGCTTGTAGCCGACGTGCTTCACCTCGACCTCGCCGGGGTTCAGGCCCGCCCTGCCGAGAATGGATTCGAGCATCTCTTCCTGGTAGGGAACCCCGGGGACCGCGATCGTCTTGCCCTTCAGGTCGGCGATTTCGCCGATCCCAGATCGCTTCAGCCAGATCATCGCCGCGGTTGGCTGCGAGACCAGGCTTCCGACTGCGACGAGAGGTGCCCCATGATCCGCGGCGAGGGCGACCTGGGGCTGTTGCGTCACCGCGATGTCGTCGGTGTAGGCGGCGACGTAGCGGACCGGGCGCCGCGGGCGAACGGGAGCGCCGGGGTAGACCGAGAGGCCGGCAGCGGCGAAGTACCCTTTCTCCAGCGCCATCTCGATCGCCACGTTGGCTGGGGTGATCTCACCGTCGAGGCTCAGGTACAGGTGAGGGGAAAACGTCGGGCTCGGCTTCCCGGCGTAGGAAGGCCTCGACTTCGCTGCGGTCGCCACCGTCGTCCGGACGGCTTCCTGGCCGCCTCCGCACCCGCCGAGCAGGGCGGCGGCTACGATCAGCGCAGTACAAGAGAACTCCCGCCTCACTACTCAGACTATACGGAGTAAATGCGCGAGGGGACCGACGAGGAGGAACGATGGCGACGGCGGCAGAGCTTCAGGTCAAGGACAGGATCTTCATCGGCGGCGCTTGGGTGGCCCCGAGCGGAGCCGAGCCGATCGAGGTCGTCAACCCGACCACCGAGGAAGTGATGGGCACGATCCCGGCCTGCTCGCCGGAAGACGCCGACAGCGCCGTCGCCGCAGCCCGCGCCGCCTTCGAGGGCTGGTCGCAGGCGCCCCGCGAGGAGCGCGCCCGCTACATCGCTGCGATCGCCGAAGGGCTGAACGCGCGCGGCGACGAGATCGCGGCGACGATCACCCAGGAGCTGGGGATGCCGCTGAAGCTGAGCCGGATCATCCAGGTCGGCCTGCCCGCCTCCCAGTTCGCCTCGATGCCGAAGCTGATGGAGGAGGTCGCCTGGGAGGAGGAGATCGGCAACTCGCGGGTCCTGCGCGAGCCGGTTGGGGTGCTCGGCGCGATCACGCCCTGGAACTACCCGCTGAACCAGATCGCCGCCAAGGTCGCCCCCGCCCTCGCCGCCGGCTGCACGGTCGTCCTCAAGCCGAGCGAGGTGACGCCGCTGAACGCCTTCCTCCTCGCCGAGGTGGTCGAGGCCGCCGGCCTCCCCGCCGGCGTCTTCAACCTCGTCACCGGAACCGGCCCAGTCGTCGGCGAGGCGATCGCCGCCCACCCCGGCGTCGACATGGTCTCCTTCACCGGCTCGACCCGCGCCGGCCGTCGCGTCTCCGAGCTCGCCGCGGCGAGCGTGAAGCCGGTGGCGATGGAGCTCGGCGGCAAGTCCCCAAACGTGATCCTCGACGACGCCGACCTCGAGAAGGCGGTCCCCGACGGCGTCGCCAAGTGCTTCCTCAACAGCGGCCAGACCTGCAGCGCCCTGACCCGGATGCTGGTCCCGCGCCAGCGGCTGGCCGAGGCCGAGGAGCTGGCGAAGGCGGCGGCGGAGACCTTCACCCCCGGCGACCCGTTCGAGTCGTCGACCCGGCTGGGACCGCTCGTCTCCGACGTTCAGCGGGGGCGCGTCCGCGGCTTCATCGAGAAGGGAGTCGAGGAGGGCGCGCGGCTGATCACCGGCGGCGCCGAGCCGCCCGAGGGGCTCGAGCGCGGCTTTTTCGTCAGCCCCACCGTCTTCTCCGAGGTCGATGCCGAGATGACGATCGGGCAGGAGGAGATCTTCGGACCGGTGCTCGCAATCCAGCCCTACGAGGGCGAGGACGAGGCCGTCCGCATCGCCAACTCGACCGCCTACGGCCTCGCCGGCGGCGTCTGGTCGGCTCAGAGCGAGCGGGCGATCGCCGTCGCCCGCCGCATCCGCACCGGCCAGATCGAGATCAACGGCGGTGCCTTCAATCCCCTCGCCCCCTTCGGCGGCTACGGCCAATCCGGCCACGGCCGGGAGAACGGTCGCTACGGGATCGAGGAGCTGCTGCAGGTCAAGAGCCTGCAGCTGTAGAGCCCTACCGGATCTTGGGGAGGATCTGGTCGACAGAATAATCTTCGCTGATCATCTCGTTCTCGTACATCCAGTCGATCAGGTGCTGGAAGCGAGCGGGGTCGACGTAGCCGCTGTCGGACAGCTTCCCAACCGTCGCCTTCACCTGTTCTTCCATCGCCGCCGGACCGACTTCAGGGTCGGATTCCCCCGAGGCCACCAGCGCCTTGGTGGCTAGGTCGGGCTTGTCCGTCGCGACATAGGCACCGTGGGCAACCGCCTTGACGAAGTCTTTCATCAGTTGGGGATTCGATTCAGCGATGTTGCGCCTGGCCACGAACACCAATTCGTCGTAGTCGGGGACTCCGAGTTCGGAGACGGGAGTGACGACTGGTTCCTGACCGTGAGACGCCAAATTGACTCCCTCGACCTCCGCCGAGCCTCCGAAGATGGCGTCGGCCCGCCCCTTCAGAAGGGCCGGGACCAGATCGTTGCCGACGCTGATGACGTTGACTTCCGATTCGGATAGTCCCCCCTCCGTCAGGACGTTGTGGAGAAAGCTCCATTGGAAGTTGAGGCCGGGAATGGCGACGGTTTTGCCTTTGAGGTCGGCGATACCCTTGATCCCCGACTCCTTGGTCCAGATGAAGGCCGCCGTCGACTGCTGGAGTACGTTGCCGACGATAACGATCGGGGCCCCCTTGTCCCTCGCCGCCACCACCTCCGGCCCATGCGCGACCCCGATCGCGTCCTGGCCTTTAACGACGTCCGGGATCGTCAACTTCGGCGTCACCGGGCTGAGGGTGATGGGGTAGATCCGTTTTTTCTTGAAGTAACCGAGCCGTTCGGCCATCAGCATCGAGACCGTTTCCGCGCTGTCCCATCCGTCCATCGCCACGTAGATCGTGGCGGTCTTGCCGGAATCCCGAGGATCCCCCGGGGCGGGGTGCGGCGGCTGCTTCTTCCGAGCCACTTCCTGGGTACTTGCCGCCTCATTTCTTTCAGCGGTCCCGTCGCCGCCCCCGCCTCCACAACCGGCAAGAGCGGCAGTCACGAGGATCCCGACGACGAGCGGATAGATCTTCATCACCCATATCTCCAGTTCGAGTTGGTCGGATTCAAGGATTCGCCAGGAAGTCGTTGGTAAACAATTCGTGGACAGGCGGCCGCCGCTCGATGATCCCCTTCGCGGACATCCAGTCGGCCAGGCGACCGATCTGCGCCAAATCCATATGGGCGTCTTCGGAAAGCAGGGGGGTCGTCGCGGCAAACTCCGCCCGCAGGTCCTTCATGCGAAACCGGGGATCCAGCCTGTAGTTCTCGGCGGCGAAGTTCGCGGCCTGCACCGGGTGTTTGATCGCTACCCGGGTGCCCCGGGCGACCGCGGCCATGAAGTCGCGCATCACCGCGGGGTTCTTCTTCACGCATCTGACCGGAGCGATGACGACAAGTTCTTCGTATTCCGGCAGGCCGAGGTCCCGAGCGCGTTTGATAACCGGTTTGACCCCCCGCGCTTCGAGCATCGCTCCATCCCTGTTCCAGGTCCCCCCGAAGGTCGCATCCGCCCGTCCTTCGAGCAGCGCCTGCGCCGTATCGAAGTTCGCCCGCTTGACCGTCACGTCTTCAATCGTCAGGCCGGCCCGAGCCAGAACCTCCGCAAGGAAATCTTCCTGGAAGGGGACACCGGGAACTGCAATCGTCTTCCCCTCAAGGTCGGCTATGTCGCTGATCCCAGAAGCCGGCAGCCAGATCATCGCCGCATTCGACTGCCTCATCAGGCTTCCGAGAGCGACAACCGGCTCTCCCCCTTCGCTACCCGCAAGGAGAACCTGCGGCGGTTGCGCAACGCCGACGTTGTCGATCCCGAGCGCGACGTACTTGACCGCTCGCGCCGGATTTTTCGGTCCGGCCACGAAGACTTCGAGGCCGGCATCTTGGAAGAAGCCACGCTGTGCCGCCATCATCACGCCCGAGTTGGCGGCGTTGGGATCCGCGTCGAGCGTCACTGAGATGCTGTCGGAGCGGGACGGACATTTGAAGGGGCCACGGTCCTTGAAGACGTCCGGAACCGTAGTTTCTCCCGTCGGAACCTCGTCCTTCTCCACCGTCTTGGTCGTCTTCGGGTGGGAGGCCGAGCTGTGCATCCCCCCGCTCTCGGTGCCCTCACCTGCTCCCCCACATCCAGCGAGAACGACTGCCGACACACCTAGCGAACAGACCGCCAAATTCACAACCGGGAGGAAGCGACTCATCGCGCAAGGTAGTCATTGGTAAACAGATCCGCTACCTGGGGTTCCTCCTGGATCATGCCTTCCTGGTGCATCCATTCGATCAGATCGGCGGCTTGAGACGGGTCGATGTAGCCATCCCGGGATAACGACGGAAGGGTTGCTTCAACTTGTGCTCTGGTCTCCGCAGGAGTGACTTCGGGATCGGATTCGGGACTTTCCTCGAGCAGCCGGGAAGTTCCCTTTGGGCTCTTCAACACCATGGCGGTGCCACGGGCGACCCCGGACATGAATCGTCTGATCATCCGCGGATGCTGCTTGATGCATTCGGGTCGAGCGATAACCACTGCTTCGTCGTAAGGGGGAATACCCAGATCCTGCACGGGGGTGATGACCGGTTCGGCTCCTCGCGCTTCGAGCGTCTGCCCCTCGATGTTTCCCGCGTTACCGAAGATAGCGTCGACTTCGCCATCGAGCAGTTTCTGCACAGTTTCATATCCAGCCGAGACGATTTGCACGTCTTCGGCGTCTATGTCCGCGTTCGCCAGCGCCGCCTCCAGAAATTCCCTCTGGAAAGGAACCCCAGGAATGGCAATCGTCTTACCTTCAAGATCGGAAAGATCCTCGATCCCAGAGCCTTTGAGCCAGATCATCGCTGCCGTGGCCCCCGAGACGAGGCTGCCCACCGCAACCAAGGGTTCCCCTCTCTCTTGAGCCAACACCACCTCCGGCTCCTGCGTCACTCCCATTTCGAGGCGACCCGTCACGACATATTCCACGGGCGACTTCGGGTCTCCCGGACTACCTATCCAGATCGGCAGGCCGGCGTCGTCGAAGTACCCGCGGTCCTCGGCCATAACAATGCCCGCATTCTGGGCATTCATTCGGCTGTCGAGGGTAACCATCACTTCTCGGGTTGGGCCCGGACATTCACGGGGAGGCGAAGATTCCGCGGGAGCGCTTTCAGGAGGTGCGGTCGCTTCGGCTGCCGCCACCCCCCCATCTGCCGATTCGCCGTCCTGTCCAGCCCCCCCACAGGAGCTAAGGAAGAGCACGAGTGCCATCAGCAATGCAATGCCATAACCAATCTTCATTGCTCAAATTTCTATCATTCAGTGGATGAGGTCAAGGCCGCGCTAGGAATTCGTTGGTGAACAGCCCTTTGACCGTGGGCTTGTTCTTGATCATCCCTTGGTGGTGCATCCAGGCGATCAGCCTCGTCGCCTTGCCGAAGTCGATGGCCTGGTCGTCAGAGAGGAGCGGAAGCGTCGCTTCGACGCTGACGCCGATCGCTCTCGGCCCGATCAGCGGATTGTGCTCGGAGTCTTCGAAGATCAGCTCCGCGGTGGCTTTCGGGTCCCGCTCAGCCTCCGCCATCCCCCTGGACAATGCCGACATGAAGGCGCGAACCGTCTCCGGTTCTTCCCGCACCCGACCGGACGAGGCGATCACCACCAGTTCTTCGTAGTCAGGAATCCCGAATTCCTGCACGCGACGGATCACCGGTTCCGCGCCCTGGACTTTCAGAGCTTCTCCCTCGACGCTCCAGGATGCTCCGAAGATTGCGTCCACACGGCCGCTGAGCAGGGCACGCAGAAGGCGGTATTGAATCGATCGCAGTTTGACGTCCTTAAGGGTGAGACCGGCCTGCGCGAGGATCACCTTGAGGAATTGCTTTTGGTAGGGAATGCCGGGAAGGGCGATTGACTTGCCCTTGAGATCCGCGATCGAGCGGATCTTCGATCTCTTTAGCCAGATGAGAGAGTTGGTCGGTTGCGAGATGACGCTTCCCACCGCTACGACCGGGGCATCTATCGCGCCCGCCATCACTACTTGCGGCTCCTGCACGATTCCAAATTCGTCGTCGGCGCCGGCGACGAAAGGCACTGCCTGACCCGGCTGCGAAGGGTCGGTGGCAGAAACTTCGAAACCTTCATCTTCGAAGTAGCCGCGTTTCTGGGCGATCCGCAATCCGATGTTCGCCGCGTTGATGTTGCCGTCCAAGGTCACGAGCACGGTTTCGAGAGGTTTGGTCCGAACCGTCTCAGCGGCGTCGTTGCAGCCGCTCAGGAGCATCCCGACGAGCGCTGCCAGCAGCATCGCTCCGGCGGCGAGCTTCGCCGACAGCGGTCCCCCGACCGGATAGTGACCGTTCACTACTCAGACTTTACGTACTTTTGACACCCGCCGGCGCTGCGGTGACCTCACCGCCTGGTCTAACTGCCACACGGGCGGCACGGCCGACCCTCTCGCCGATCCCGAAATGCGCGCAGATGGTCAGCTCGTGCTCGCGGCGCAGCGGCCGCGTCGGGTCGACGACGGGGGCGCTGCGGATCGCGTCGGCCTCTTGCGCGACCCAGACCCCGAAGGGGGCTCCCGCACAGTTGCCGATGGGCAAGGCGACGACGCGGGCGCGGCGGCGGCGGCCGAGGCGGGCGATCAGCCAAGCGGGGTCCCCGCTCTCCGCATCGACGTAGAAACCCTGCACCTGGCCGACCGGGCCGCCACCCAGCTCGGCGACCTCGGTTCCCAGCCAGCTCGTCGCCTCAGCGGTGGAGATCGGCTGCTCCTCAGTCATCGACGTGCTTCTCCAACAGCTCGCTGGCCGCCGTCGCCGGGTCGAGCTCGCGCCGCACCACCCGGTCGAGCAGCTCGGCCGTTGCCGGATCCTCGGAAACCGTCTGCTCGAGCCGGCGTCGCATCCGCGAGGTGGCGATCCCGAGCACCTCGCTGCGCAGGTTGCGGGCCCGGCGCTCGGCCAGCGTCCCCGCCTGCTCAATGAACTTCCGGTGCTCGGCGATCTGCGCGGCCAGCTCGTCGACCCCCTCGCCGCGAGCCGCCTCGGTGCGCAGGATCGGCACCTTCCAGCCCTCGGGATCCTGGGACAGCGCCAGCACGCCGCGCACCTCGCGGACCATCGTGTCGGTCATCGGGTGGTCGGCCTTGTTGACGACGATCACGTCGGGAATCTCCATCACCCCCGCCTTCAGCGCCTGGATCGAGTCGCCGGAGCCGGGCATCAGCGCCAGCACGATCGTGTCGGCGTGGTCGACGATGTCGATCTCCGCCTGACCGACGCCGACGGTCTCGATCAGGACGTCGTCTTTGCCGGCGGCGTCCATGATCAGCGCCACCTGCAGGGCCGCCTCGGAGAGACCGCCGAGGGCGCCGCGCGAGGCCATCGAGCGGATGAAGACGCCGGGGTCGAGGAAGTGGTCGGTGAGCCGGATCCGGTCCCCGAGCAGGGCGCCGCGGGTGAACGGGCTGGAGGGATCGATCGAGAGCACGGCGACCTCGCGCTCGGCCTTGCGCAGCTCGCCGGTGAGGGCGCCGATCAGCGTGCTCTTCCCCACCCCGGGCGGCCCGGTGAAGCCTACGATGCGGGCCTTGCCGGTGCGCGGGTAGACCTCGCGGACCAGCGCCCAGCCGGCGGGGTCGTCGGACTCGATCAGGGTGATCGCCCGCGCCAGAGCCCGCTTCTCGCCGCCGATGAGGCGCTCGGCGAGCGGAGCGGTTTTGGCGACGTCGGCCACGGGCGAGCCAGTCTAAAGTTGCCCCGCCGTGCTCCGCTTCCTGGCCCGCAACCGGATGCTGACCCCGCGCTACGCGCGGCTCCTCTGGCGCTACCTCTGGCGCCGGCTGCTGACGCCGGCCGGCAGGCGCTGGCGCTCGGACGGCCCGTTCTTCCTCGGCAGGGGCCTGGAACTGAAGATCGAGCCGCGGGGAGAGATCCGCTTCGGCCGCTTCGTCTGGATCGGCGACGGAACCAAGATCCGCTGCCACGAGGGCGCCGTGGAGATCGGCGCCAAGACGGTGATGGGTCAGGAGTGCACGATCTCCGCCTATCAGCGGGTGCGGATCGGCGAGCAGTGCGTGATCGCCGACCGGGTGATGTTCATCGACTTCGACCACGGAGTCGTCGAGGTCGAGCGCCCGATCCGCCTCCAGGGGATCTACAAGCGCGACGTCGAGGTCGGCAACAACGTCTGGATCGGCTACGGCGCCTGCATCCTCCGCGGCGTCAGCGTCGGCGACAACTCCGTCATCGGCACCAACGCCGTGGTCACCAAGGACGTTCCCGCCAACGCCGTAGTCGGCGGCATCCCCGCCCGGATCATCCGCATGCGCGAGGCGCCGCGGGAGCTGCGCTGGGAGCGGCCGGTCGAACCGGACCCGGGGGCCTGGACGACGATGCAGCCGCCCGAGTTCGCCGGGCACGGCGAGTAGCGGCTGCAAGAAGTCCGTCAGATCTGAAATGTATTGTCTGGCCGACAATGAACCGACTGAGGAACAGTGCCTGCGTGGCGCGAGACGGAAGAATCAGGTCGGAGGAGGTTGCGGTGAAGTTTGGGCGCAACCTCTTTCGCTGCCGCCGCCGGGCGGCGATGTCGCAGGAAGAGCTGGGGGCGCTGGCGTCGCTGCACCGGACGGAGATCGGGATGCTCGAGCAGGGGACGCGGCTGGCCCGCGTCGACACGCTGATGAAGCTCGCCGGCGCCCTCTCGATCTCTCCGCTGGAGCTGCTCGACGGCATCCACTGGACTCCCGCCAGCAGCGCCGACGGCAGCTTCACGATCAGCGATCGCAGCCTCGCCCGGAGGCAGCGCGACGACTGTCGGCGCTGAGCGCAGCCGCCGGGCGCCCTTCGTGCCTTTAAGCGGTCTTGGCGCCGGCCAGCTCGGCGTAGACCGCGGCCGTCTGCTCGGCGACGTCGCCCCAGTCGAAGCGGCGCAGGTGCTCGTAGGCTTCGGCGACGAGGCGACGGCCGAGCTCGTCGTCGGAGAGGACGCGGATCGCGACCTCCGCCAGGGCTTCGGGGTCGTGGGCGCGGAAGCGCAGCCCCGCCTCCTCGTGCGGGACGACCTCGCGCAGGCCGCCGGTGTCGGCGACGATGCAGGGACAGCCGGAGGCCATCGCCTCCAGCGCCACCAGGCCGAAGGGCTCGTAGATCGAGGGGACCACGGTGAGGTCGGCGATCCGGTAGAGCGAGTGGAGGACGTCGTCGCCGATCCAGCCGAGGAAGGTGCCGTGCTCCATCAGGCCCAGCTCCTGGGCCTGGCGCTTCAGCTCGGCCTCGTGGGTGCCGGAGCCGGCGACGAGAAAGCGGGTTCCCGGCGCCTCTTCGAGCACCCGCGGCATTGCCTCCAGCGCCAGCTGGAACCCCTTCTCGTAGACGAGGCGGCCGATCAGCAGGACGAGCCTCTCCTCGGGCGCCGCGAACTCCGCGCGAAGCCGCGCCAGCTCCGCGGCCGGCTGCGCCGGCAGGTCGTCGGGGTCGATCCCGTTCGGGATCACGCTGATCCGCCCCTCCTCGACGCCGAAGATGTCGGCGACCTGTTCGCGCATGTAGTGGGAGCAGGCGATGACGCGGTCGGAGCGGTTGGTGATCCAGCGCTCGACCCCGTGGATGTAGGTCTGGGGGTGCTTGTCGACCCAGCCCTGGTGACGGCCGTACTCGGTCGCGTGGATGGTGGTGACCAGGGGCGCGTCGAAACGCCTGGCGAGGTGGTCGCAGGCGTTGGCGACGAGCCAGTCATGACCGTGGACGAGGTCGTAGCTGTAGCGGTCGCCGAGCTCGACTCCGGCGGCGAGCATGTCGGAGTTCATCCGTTCGATCCAGGCGACGAACTCGCCGAGGTCGGTCGGCCGTTTCGGCTCGCGGATGCGGTGGATGATCACCCCGCCGCGGCGCTCGGTAGCGGGGGACTCCTCGCCGCCGCGGGTCAGCACGTGGACCTCGACGTCTCGCTCGACCAGCGCCTCGGAGAGCTTGCGCACGTGCCGGGCGAGGCCGCCCTCGATCAGCGGCGGGTACTCCCAGGAGAGGATCAGGACGCGGGTCAAGTTCGGGGGAAAGCTGGTCCGGGTGGCTTTACCTGGGGTTGGTCTTCATGGCTCCAGAAGCGGAGCGAGGCTGAGGTCCGGGGCGAGGGAACGCATACGCGGATCGGTCGGGCGGTCGCAGTCTATGGCCTCCAAGAGCGCCTGTGAGTGGTCGGTGGCGCGCTGGTAGGGGTAGTCGCCCGCCTGCTTGCGCTGATCGAGGAACGCCCAGTCGCTCGACTGGGCGGCGAGCAGCTCGCGGGCGGCCCGTTCCAATCGCTCCCCGCGGAGGCCAGCGGAAGCCGCTCGGAGCAGGCGCAGCTCCATCCTCCGCGCTCCCCAGGCGAGGTCGGCGACCGGCGGCGAGTCCCAGGTGCTGAGGTCCTTGTCCTCTCCCCAGGTCGAGGCGCGCAACGGCCGGGCGGCCGGCTCGTGCTCGGCCAGCGCCTGCGGCACGGTCAGCAGCCGGACCCCCGCCGCCTCCGCCCCCTCGAGCACGCCTCGCAGCCAGATCGGGCCCTCCGACCACCAGTGCCCGAGCAGCTCGGTGTCGATCGCGAAGACGAGCAGGCCGCGGCGGCCGCGACCCTCGGCATAGGTGTGCAGACGCGCGGCGGCGGCGGCGAGGAACTCCGTGGCTTGGCGCCGCGCCGCCGCCTCCGCCGCGCCCGGCTCGTAGGCCCCTCCCCCGACCCGCCAGATCCGGATCCCGCGCAGCGATTTGCCGGCGAACTGAGCGTGCGCCGGGTCGGACGGGTAGCCCTCGAGCGACCAGAGCCAGGAGATCGCCTCCCAGTCGATCGGCAGCGCCACCGGGCCGGCCTCGGTGGCGACCGGCGCCAGCGCCTCCAGCGGCTCGGCGTGCCGGCTCTGGTCGACGCAGAACCAGCGCACTCCCTGCTCGGCCAGCCGCCACTCGAGCCCCGGGGAGTAGGCGCACTCCGGCAGCCAGAAACCGCCGTCGAAGCCGAAGCGGCGGCGGTGGGAGCGGATCCCGGCTTCGAGTTGCAACCGCACCCCCTCGCGGGTCGCCAGCAGCGGCAGCACGGCGTGGGTCGCGGCGGAGGCGGCGAGGGCGATCCGCCCCTCCGCCGCCGCTCGCTGGAAAGGGACGAGCGGGTCGCCGCCGGCTGCGTCGAGCAGCTCCAGCGCGTGCGCGTACCGCTGCCGCTCGCCCTCGCAGGCGGGTTGGCACTCCTCCGGCACCTGCGGCAGGTCCGCTTCGGCAGCCCCGATCCGCCACTCGACCAGGAACCGGCGCAGGCGCTCGGCGGCGGCGGCGTCCTCGAGCTGGTCGGCGAGCACCGGCGTCACCGTCATCGTCAGGTCCCGCGCCACCTCCAGCACCGGCAGGTAGGAGCGGATGACCGCGTCGAACAGCCACTCCTCCCCGAATGGATAGGTCCCAAAGCCCTCGACGTAGGGCATGTGGCTGTGCAGGACGATCGCCAGGTCCCCGGCGGTCCCCTCCCGACCCATCAATCCGAGTGGCAGGCCGCGAGGAAGTCGAGGGAGCGATCGAGGTCGCCTGCCTTCAGGCGGAAGTCGGAGGCGGCGATCGCCGGGGTGAAGCGGTCGTAGAAGGGCTTGGTCAGCCGCAGCGCCTTGTGGACCGAGTCCCAGCCGAGCCTGATCGCCAGCTCGTGGGCGCGCAGCTTGCGGGCGTGGAAGAGGCCGAGCAGCTCGACCCGCGGGAAGTGGGCCTCGCAAAGCGCCCGGAACTCCTCGGCCCGGTACTCCTTCACGTGCCAGGGATTGTCGGACTTCTCCGCCCCCGGCGGCGCCAGCGTCAGCAGGTTGGGGGTGGAGACGTAGGCGACGCCGCCCGGCGCCAGCATCGACTTGAAGTGCTCGAGGATCGCGCCGGGATCCTGGACGTGCTCGATCGTCTGCAGGAAGACGACGGCGTCGCAGGGCTCGGAGAAGCTCTCGACCAGGTCCCGTTCGAATCGCAGGTTCGCCCGCTGATAGCGGAGCCGCGCGTGGTCGTGAGCTTCGGGGTTGGCGTCGACGCCGACGACGCTCGCGGCGGTGCCTGCGAGGACGTCGGAGCCGTAACCCTCGCCGCAGGCCATGTCGACCACCCGCTTCCCCCCCACCCGCTCGGCGATCCACTCGTATACGACCAGATGGCGGCGGAACCAGTAGTTCTCCTCCGGCACGTCGGGCAGCGTCCGCTCGCCGGTCAGCGGCAGCGGCGGCACCCCGGGCGGCTGGTTCAGCTGGAGGTAGTGGCGCTCCACGGGCGGGACGGTATTAGAGTTCCCGCCCCATGCCGGCCTCCCCCACCGCCACCCACGAGCACATCAAGGACGTCAATACCCGCTACCACGACGCGGCCGCCCACGAGTACGACGCGAAGTGGGGCATCGACTTCGGCGAGGTCGGCCAGCGGCAGGTGCGCCTGAAGCTGGTCAAGGCGCTCGGCGGGCTGAAGGGCCGCTCCTTCGGCGACGCGCTGGAGATCGGCTCCGGCACCGGCTACTTCTCGCTCAACCTCGTCCAGCTCGGGGTGATCGAGCGGCTGACCGCGACCGACATCTCGCCGGGGATGCTGAAGCAGCTGGCGGCGACCGCCGACGCGCTCGGGCTCGAGGGCGTGACCACGGTCGAGACCGAGGCCGAGACCCTGCCCTTCGAGGACGAGAGCTTCGACCTCGTCCTCGGCCACGCCGTCCTCCACCACATCCCCGACCTCGACAAGGCCTTTGCCGAATTCCGCCGCGTCCTGCGGCCCGGCGGGATGATCGCCTTCGCCGGCGAGCCCTCCCGCTACGGCGACCAGCTGGCGGCGCTGCCGAAGCGCGCCGGCCTCGCCCTGGCGCCGGTCTGGCGGCGCGCGGTCGGCGCCCACGTCCGCACCACGCCCGAGCATGAGCAGTCCGAGGGGCACTCGCTCGAGGGCGAGGTCGACGTCCATGCCTTCGCCCCCGCCGACCTCCGCCGCCTGCTCAAGGACGCCGGCTTCGAGCAGCGCCGGGTCGGCGGTGAGGAGCTCCTCTCCAACGCGTGGGGCTGGGGGCTGCGCACGGTCGAGTCGAGCGCCGAGCCGGAGTCGATCTCCTTCGGCTGGCGCCGCTTCGCCTTCAACAGCTACATCGCCCTGCAGAAGGTCGACACCAAAGTGCTCGAGCCCTACCTGCCGGCCGAGCTCTTCTACAACCTCCTGGTCTCGGCGCGCAAGCCCGCCTAGCCGGCACGGCGCTGCGCAGCGCTTTTATCGCCGGCCGCCGTCCTTGCGTTCGCCGGGGGTCCGCGCCCGGAACAGCTTCACCCGGTAGTCGAGGCCCTTGAGCCGGCGTTCGCCGACGTAGGAGTAGTCGAAGCCCTCGCCAGCCGCCTCTTTGGTCGCCTCGTCGAGGACGGCGCTGCCCGGGCGGGCGACGTTGGTGATGCGACTGGCGAGGTTGACGGCGCGGCCGTAGTAGTCGCCGGACTGGGGCAGGGTCGGGCCGCTGGCGATCCCGGCCCGGAGCCAGGGGAACTGCTGGCCTTCGTCCTCGGCGGCGTGGATCAGCTCCAGCGCGGCGGCGACCATCGGCGCCGGCTCGGAGGAGACCAGCATCACAGCGTCGCCGATCGTCTTCACCAGCCGCACCGGCGGCTCCGCGACGGCGGTCGCCATCTCCTCGAGCCGGCCGGCGACCATCCCCAGCTCCTCCGGGGCGATCTCCTCGCCGAGGCGGGTGAACTCGACCAGGTCAGCGAAGCAGACCGTCAGGTCGACCGCGCCGCCCAGCTCGCCGGAGGCGATGTCGGTGGCCCCGATCACGTCGCGGCGGATCTGTTCCAGCAGGTGCGCCTGCAGGGCGTAGACGACGGTCGGGCCGGCCAGCGGCAGCATGTACTCGGCGGCGGCGGCGAAGCGCAGGGCGACGTCGCGCTCGGTGTCGCCGGGCTGGGTCAGCGTGCGGATGATCAGCTCGCGGTTGGATTCGGCGATCCGCGCGGTTCCCATCCCGATCGTCCGCGCCACCTGCAGCATCCCGTCTTCGGGCAGGCCGAGCTCCAGGAACCGCTTCATCGCCCGTGCCGCCTCGACGTCGGCGTCGGTGCCGAGGTGCTCGTCGGGATCGGCGACCGGGATCCCGAGGGCCGAGCGGAAGCGCAGCAGCATCTCCAGGTCGAGCTCGGCGATCTCGGCGACTTCGCGAGCGGTGTAGCGCGGACCCGCCCCCGCCAGCGCCCGCTCGACGGGGAGCAGCGTCAAGCGGCCCGCCGCGACCGCCTCCTTCAGCTCTTCCAGCGAGCAGCCTTCGCCCGCAAGCTGCTCGAGCAGTTCCAGCCGTGCCTGCCGCGGCTGCCCTTCGACACCCTCCAGCAGCCCCTCGGCCTCGAAATCGATCTTGGCCTCCGCCATCGAGGAGGGGATTATGGTGTTCGGCATACGCCAAGCGTTCTGCGGAGGAGGAAAGTGACGCGGCAGAAGCAGCAAGCGGTGGAGCCTGGAGGGCACGGCGAGGAGCGGGGACTGCCCGACCGCATCCTGCGGCATCCGCTGCGGATGCAGATTCTCGCCGCCTGTCACCAGCGCGAGGTGACCCCGAGAGAATTCGCGGAGGAGCAGGGGATCCGCGTCTCCAACGTCGGCTACCACTTCCGGGCGCTCCAGAAGGCCGACTACATCCAGGTGGTCCGCAGAGAGCAGGCGCGCGGCTCCCAGAGGCACTTCTACCGGGCGAAGCCGGAGAATCACTTCACTTGGACCGCAGTCGAGCTCGACGAGCAGGGGCGGAAGGACCTCATACAGGAGCTGACCCGGGCCCACGAGCGCTCTTATGAGATCGAGGCCGAAGCCCGCGAGCGGCTGCGCAGGAGTCG